>JADMIO011575540.1_pt1 | contig 98030 bp, 102 predicted proteins | sample 8958161 | NCBI WGS metagenome assembly JADMIO01 (sample SAMN16585339, study PRJNA669376) | soil metagenome | isolation source: Crop rotation soil | place: USA: Cullars Rotation, Alabama | collected 2011
CGCGACTTCAAGTCACGTGAATTCCAAGCTTCGGATCCCACTGTGCTGGAAAGTCACGACGCCGACGTCGGGATCTCGGTCGAGTCTGCAACCGACGTGGCGAAGGACGCTGCCGACATCGTCCTGCTCGCGAGCGACCTCGACATCCTTGCGACCGGGATCGGCGAAGGTCGCCGGATCTTCGCCAACACGATCAAGTACGTGCTGATGGGGACCAGCTCGAACTTCGGGAACATGTTCAGCGCCGGCGGCGCATCGCTGTTCCTGAGCTTCCTGCCGATGCTGCCGACGCAGATCCTGCTCAACAATCTTCTCTACGACGTCGGCGAGATGACGATCCCGACCGACAACGTCGATGCGGAGCAGCTGCGCCGGCCGAACCACTGGGACCTCGGGCTGATCCGCCGGTTCATGGTCTTCTTCGGCCCGATCAGCTCGCTCTTCGACTTCGCGACGTTCGCCGTGATGCTCTGGATCTTCCACGCGCATGCAGCCCTCTTCCGCTCGGGCTGGTTCGTCGAGTCGCTCGCGACGCAGAGCCTCGTCATCTTCGCGATCCGCACCCGCCGCGTCCCGTTCTTCCGAAGCCGCCCGAGCAGACCGCTGATGCTGACGACGTTCGTCGTGGTCGCGGTCGCCGTCGCCCTCCCGTTCTCGCCAGTCGCGCACACGCTCGGATTCACGAGCCTGCCTGTCACGTTCCTCGGCGCCGTCGGAGGAATGGTCCTCGCCTACCTCGTTCTGATCGAGCTCGGCAAGCGGCTCTTCTACCGGCAGGACTCGCCTGGAAGGCCGATCGTCCGCCGGCAGCCGCCGCGGCTTCGCCGCCTGGAACACCGCGCCTCGCGCTGGACGATCCCGGCTGCGCCCCACCTTCGCCATGCATCGGATCGCTGACGTGGCCGCGGCGCCCGCGATCGACGTCGAGGCCCTGCGGGTCGTTCGTCGCGGTACCGTCGCGCTCGCGGGACTGTCGCTGCAGATCGCCGCGGCTCGGGTGACGGGGCTGCTCGGCCCGAGCGGCAGCGGCAAGTCGACGCTGATCCGGTCGATCGTCGGGGTGCAGCGAGTCGCGTCCGGAAAGGTGACGGTGCTGGGCGAAACCGCCGGGTCGCCCTCTCTGCGTCGTCGCGTCGGCTACATGACCCAGGCGCCGTCGGTCTACGCCGACCTCTCGGTTCGCGAGAACCTGCAGTACTTCGCGCGCATCGTCGGAGCGCCACGACGTCGCGTGGACGAGGTGATCGAGACGGTGGCGCTCGATGGCTTCGCCGGACGCGTCGTCGGCCGGCTCTCGGGCGGGCAGCAGGCGCGCGTCTCCCTCGCGAGCGCGCTGCTCAACGACCCCGAGGTGCTGGTGCTGGACGAGCCGACGGTCGGTCTCGATCCGGTCCTTCGACGTGACCTCTGGACGACGTTCCAGGAGCTCGCGCGCCGCGGCAGGACGCTCGTCGTGTCGAGCCACGTGATGGACGAAGCGGAGCGGTGCGACGACCTCCTGCTGTTGCGCGAGGGACGCCTGCTCGCGGCGGGTACACCGGAAGAGCTGCGCGCGCGCACCGGCACCCGCGACCTCGACTCGGTGTTTCTGCAGCTGATCGAAGGTGCACGATGAACGTCGGCGCCGCTGCAGCGACCGCCGTGCGCGTCGTCACCCAGCTCCGCCGCGATCCCCGCACGATCGCGCTGATCGTCGGCGTGCCGTGCCTGCTCGAGTTTCTGTTGAAGGAGATCTTCTCCGGGCGCGAGGAGGTGTTCCAGCACGTCGGCGCTCCGCTGCTCGGGCTCTTCCCATTCGTGTCGATGTTCGTCGTGACGTCGGTGACGATGCTCCGCGAGCGGACCACGGGAACGCTCGAGCGGCTCATGACGATGCCGCTCGCGAAGCTCGACCTCCTGGCCGGATACGCCGGCGCGTTCGCGCTGCTCGCGGTCGTGCAGGCGACGGTCGTCTCGCTGCTGGCGTTCGGCGCGCTCGGCCTCGACGTGGCCGGCCCGCGCTGGGCGGTGGTCATCCTCGCCGTGGGCAACGCCACCCTGGGGATGGCCCTCGGCCTCTTCGTCAGCGCGTTCGCGACGACGGAGTTCCAGGCCGTCCAGTTCATGCCGGCGATCGTGCTCCCGCAGCTCCTGCTGTCCGGCTTGTTCGTCGCGCGCTCGCAGATGGCCGCCTGGCTGCAGTGGGTGTCGGACGCGCTGCCGCTCGTCTACGCCTACGACGCCCTCGCCCGCGTCGCGCGCGGCGGAACGTACGGAGGCCGCTTCACCGCAGACGTTGCCGTCACGGTGGGAGCCACGCTGCTCGCGCTGGCGCTCGGAGCGGCGACCCTCCGCCGCCGCACGGCGTAGCGATCAGGCGTGCAGGCCGACGGGCCTGGAGATCGTCGCGACGTACGTGCTGCCGCCGCGCACCGAGACGCGGTAGCTACCGGGACGAAGCGTGCGACTGAAGAGCCCGTTTCCGCGCGCGACCGGCCGCCACTCGTTGTTCGTAAGCCGCTGAACCTCGAGCGGCAACCGCGGCGCGACCGAGACGCGGAGGCTCGTACCGTCGGCGCGGAGCGACACCTTCGGAATGACGCCGAACGACACCGTGTCGCCCGCGACGCCGTTGTAGGCGAGCCGCAGCTCGACCGAGCGGCTCGCCCTGAGCGAGAGCGCGAACCGGCCGTCGGGCGCCGACCGGACATGCGCGACTGTCTCCCAACCCACCGGAGTCAGCTCCTGGAGGCGCGCCTTGCCGAGCCCACGCACCCAGCCGGAGACGTGGAGCTTCGACCCGAAGAGCGCAGGCGCGGTCGGTGCATCGAGCGTCAGCGCGCTGAGCTCGAAGTCGTTCGACCCGAGCTTGAACTGCTTGATCGCAACCAAGGCCGGGATCGTCCTCCAACCGTTGGCGCCGAGCACCCGCACCGACGCCGCCCGCCCCGACGAGTTCAGCACGACGCGCGCGTCGCGCACACCGTGGACGTGCAGCGCGGCACCGACCTGCGCCGCGGTCATCACGCGCGTCGGCCACACGTGGTGCGGCGAGATGTAGTCGTACGGGTCGGGTACCGAGACCAGGTAGGGAACGGGGCCCATCCCGGGCCACGCGTCCTGCACCGCCGACGTGCGTCCGCCCGAGCTCGAGAAGTAGTACGCGGTGATGATCCGGCCGCCGTACGTCAGCACCTGTCCGGCGGTCGCGCCGATCGCCAGGTTGGTCGCGGGCGTCTCGGCTCGGATGCCGCCGTAGACCTGCGAGCGCGTGTCGGAGAACTGGTCGAAGTCCTCGAGCGGATGCAACGTGGCGAGCGTGTACGACCGCGCGGCAACCGCCTGCGCCTCGTAGGTCGCGACGTGCCAGCCCATCGGAGCCTCGCGCGGGACGACTCCGCGCAGGTACCGGTCGAGCGGGAGGACGTTCACCGCCATCAGGCCGCCCGGCTTGCGCTTGACGACGACGTCGCCGCGGTACGGAGCGAGGTCGACCTGCAGGGGCTGCGCGCCGGGCTCGAAGTGCAGGGGTTGTCGGAGGTGCATATGCCGGAGCACGAAGCGGCGATCGATCACGACCGCGCGCGCCGGCAGATGCAGCTTGCGCCCGCGCGCGTCGACGACGAGGAACGGCGCCGTCGACCCGATCCGCACCGCACGCTGGCCTCGCGCGAGCAGGACCCGCACCGGCCGCGGATGCACGGCCGTGAGGACCGTGTGCGGGTAGTAGTGCGCGAGGATCTGCTGATACGAAAAGCCGTTGCGCGCGTAGCCCTCCGCGCCCCACTGGCTCAGGCCGACACCGTGCCCCCACCCCCGGCCGTCGAGCAGGAAGACCGTGCCGGCGCTCGCCGTGAGGGGCAGCGCGAGCGCGACGACGACTGCGAGCGACCAGACCCTCATGGTGGACGCGGCAGGATAGCGACCTGCCGGGGGCTCCATCTACCGATCGTAGACTCGCCCGCGTGCGCCGGCTACTCCTACTGACGAGCGCGATCGTGTTCTTCGACACGCTCTTCTTCGCGGCGCTGACGCCGCTCCTCCCCCACTACGCGGACGCGCTGCACCTCGGCAAGACCGGCGCCGGCGTCCTCGCCGCCGCGTATCCTGCCGGCGCGCTCCTCGGTGCGGTGCCGAGCGGCGTCGTGGCGGCACGCGTCGGACCGAAGCCGACCGTGATCGTCGGTCTCACCACCGTCGCGGCGTGCACCGTGCTCTTCGGGATCGCCGACAAAGCCTGGCAGCTCGACCTCGCGCGGTTTGCACAGGGTCTCGCGAGCGCGTTCTCGTGGACGGGCGCGATGGCGTGGCTGGTAGCCGCATCGCCGCCGGGGCGGCGCGGCCGCCTGATCGGCACCGCGTTCGCGGCGGCCGTCGGCGGCGCGTTGTTCGGGCCCGTGCTCGGCGGCATCGCGTCGCTCGCCGGAATCCGCGTCACGTTCGCGACCGTCGGCGTGCTCTCGCTCGGGCTCGTCGCATGGGCCGCCACGACCGCCGCGCAGCGCCCGGACGAGCCGCAGGGTCTCGGCGTCCTCGTGCGCGCGCTCGCTGACCGCCAGATGCTGATCGGCTGCTGGTTGGTCGTCCTCCCCGCGCTGATGTTCGGAACGCTCTCCGTGCTCGCGCCGCTTCGGCTCTCGACGCTCGGCTTCGGCGCGGTCGCGATCGGGGCGACCTTTCTCTGCGCCGCCGCGCTCGAGGCGGGCAACAACGTCGTGCTCGGGCAGCTCTCGGACCGGGTCGGGACGCTGCCGCCCGTCCGCGCGGGACTGGCCGGGTCCGTTGTCTTCGCGGCGCTTCTTCCCTGGCCTGACCGGCGCTTCGTCCTCGCGGCAGTCGTCATCCTCGCCGCGGTCGCGTTCGGCACCTTCTTCACGCCGGCGATGACGATGCTCACGCACCGGTCGGAGCAGCGCGGCCTCGGCTACGGCTACACGTTCGCGCTCGTCAACCTCGCCTGGGCCCCCGGTCAGACGCTCGGCGCCGCCGGCGGAGGGGCGCTCGCGCACGTCACCGGCGACGCCGTTCCGTACCTGACGCTCTCGATCGTCTGCGTGCTCACGCTGGTCTTCGGCCTCCGCGCACTACCCTCCCGCACGTGAACGCCGTGCTCGTCGCGAACCGCGGGGAGATCGCGCTCCGCGTCTTCCGCGCTGCGCGGCCGCGCGGGCTTCGTGCGGTCGCCGTCGTCGCGCCCGACGACCGCGGCTCGCTGCACGCACGCTCGGCCGACGAGGTGATCGAGATCTCGTCATACCTCGATGCGGACGAGCACATCCGGGCGGCGCGCGAGTCCGGCGCCGACGCCGTGCATCCCGGATACGGCTTCCTCGCCGAGAACGCGGACTTCGCGGCCGCGGTCGCCGACGCCGGCCTCGTGTGGGTCGGCCCGCCGGCGGAGGCGCTGCGCGCCGGCGGCGACAAGCTGAACGCGAAGCGCGTCGCGGCCGACGCGGGCGTGCCGACGATTCCGGAGGCGACCAGCCCTCCGCTGATCGTGAAGGCGGCGGCGGGCGGCGGCGGCCGCGGTATGCGCATCGTCCGCGCGCCCGCCGAGCTCGACGACGCGGTCGCCGCTGCGCGGCGCGAAGCCCAGGCTGCGTTCGGCGACGACCGCGTCTACCTCGAGCGGTACCTCGAGCGGCCGAGGCACGTCGAGATCCAGCTGCTCGCCGACACGCACGGCACGGTCCTCGCGCTGGGAGAGCGCGAGTGCTCGATCCAACGGCGGCACCAGAAGGTGCTCGAAGAATCGCCGTCGACGGCGCTCGACCCCGAGCTACGCGCTCAGATGAGCGCCGCTGCCGAGCGCTTCGCCGAGGCGATCGGCTACGTCGGCGCCGGAACCGCCGAGTTCGTGCTCGACGGCCGCGACTTCTTCTTCCTCGAGCTGAACGGACGCATCCAGGTCGAGCATCCCGTGACGGAGACCGTGACGGGCATCGACCTCGTCGACTGGCAGCTCCGCATCGCCGACGGCGAACGGCTCGACCTGCGGCCGCGGCCGCGCGGTCACGCAGTCGAGGTGCGGCTGTACGCAGAGGATCCGGTGTCGTTCCTGCCGCGGGCCGGGCGCGTCGAGCGGCTCCGGCTGCCGACGTCGATTCGCGTCGACGCGGGCGTCGAGCAGGGCGACGGGATCTCGACGAGCTATGACCCGCTGATCGCGAAGCTGATCGCGGGCGGGTCGACGCGCGGCGAGGCGCTCGACCGGCTCGCCTCGGCGCTCGAAGAGACGGAGGTGCAGGGGCTGACGACGAACCTGCCGTTCCTGCGCTGGCTCATCGCCCACCCCGCTCTCCGCGCCGGCGAGACGACGACCGCGTTCCTCGTCGAGCACCCCCCGCTCTCGGCGCCTCCCGTGAGCCTGCCGCCGACAGTCTGGCGCGGTGCGTTCCGCCTCAACCTTCCCTCACCCGCCGTTCAGCCGCCTCCCGACGTCGACGCCGCGGCTCACGCGCACGTGCACGCGCCCGGCGGCTCCGCGACCGTGACCGCGCCGATGCCGGGGACCGTCATCCGCGTCCACGTCGCCGCCGGCGCAACCGTCGCGGCGGGTCAGCCGCTCGTGGTGCTCGAGGCGATGAAGATGGAGACACCGCTCCTGTCGCCGTACGACGCCGTCGTCGACGCCGTCGAGGTCGCCGAGGGCGACCGCGTCGCCGCCGGCGCGACGCTCGTCGAGCTGCGAGACGAGCCGAGAGGTTAGAGCCTCTACTAGAAGAGCTTCTGCAGCTTCATCGCTGCACCCATGTCGCCCTTGATCTTCAGCTTCCCGGTCATGTACGCGGTCGTCGGGTTCTGGTTTCCGGCGACGATCTGCTCGAACGTGTCGCCCGACGTCGAGATCGTCGCGTCGGCATTCGGCTGCCCGGCGCCGTCCGTCACGGTCAGCGCGCCGTCCCGGACGTCCACGAGCCACTGCCCCTCCCCTTCGATGTTGAAGAGGTACGAGTTGCTCATCCCGGCAAGCTTGCTCGCGTCCGCGCGGGCGGGCAGGCTGTCGAAGAAGTCCTTGGCTGGCATCGCGTGCTCCTTGTTGTCGGGTGCGGCGTGGAAGCTACCGAACCCGCCGAAGCGTCACGCGGCGCCGCGCTCGGGGAGGTAGCGCCGGATCAGGAGCTGCGACAGCTCGCCCTGCGCTGCGGTGAGCCGCCGGCGGTTCGCCTCGAGCTCCTCCTCGCCCGCGCCGGCGGCGCGCAGCGCCTGGCGCTCGGCGACGATGTCGCCGATCTCCTCGGTGACGCTCTCGACCGTGGGAGGCAGTTGACCCTCGGCCAGACGCTTGGGCATCGCTCGGATGGAATTCGACACGAACGGCCCGCTTCCTCGGTAGCATCGCGCCCCGATGCGCGTGGAGCTCAGAGGGCCCGGCGCCGGCGATCTCGTCGGCCGCATCGGGCCCGGCCTCGCCGCGGGCGAGGTGAGACGCAGCGACCACGAGCTGGTCGTCGGAACGGTCACGCCCGCCGACGGCGACGCGCTCCGGACGGCAGCCGCAGCGGCGGCGCGTGCACTCCGCGGCGGAGGCGGCACCGTCGCCTGGAGCGTCGACCCCGCGCTCGGCGTCGAGCCGGCCGAGCAGGTGCGCGCCTACGTCGAGGGAACCGCGTACGGCGCCTACGACCCCGGCCTCGCGAAGGTCGGCTACGCGGGACGACCGGAGGTCGCGCTCGCGCTCGACTGTCCGCCCGAGCTCCACGATCTGGCGGTCCGCCAGGCGACGGTCTGCCGGCACGTCGACGCGGCCCGCGACCTCGTCAACCGCCCAGCCAACGACCTCACGCCGACCGCGCTCGGCGCGCACGCGGAGACGCTCGGGCTCGACCACCTCGCGGCCGAGCGGCACGGCCGCGACTGGATCGTCGACCAGGGCATGGGCTCGTTCGCCGCAGTGGCGTCCGGCAGCAGCGAAGAGCCGCAGCTGATCGTGCTTCGCTACGATCCGCCCGGCGCGCGCGACGGCGTGACGCTCGGGCTCGTCGGCAAGGCGATCACGTTCGACTCGGGCGGCGTCTCGCTCAAGCCCCCGCTGCGCATGCAGGATATGAAAGGCGACATGGCGGGCGGCGCGGCGGTACTCGAAGGCGTCGCCGCGATCGCCGATCTCGGGCTGCCACTCCGCACGATCGCGGTGATCGCGGCAACCGAGAACGTGCAGTCCGGATCCTCCTACCGCCCCGGCGACATCCTGCGCGCCTCCAACGGCAAGACGATCGAGGTGATCAACACGGATGCCGAGGGACGGCTGGTCCTGGCCGACGCCCTGCATCACGCGCGCACGAACGGCGCGACACACGTGATCGACTTCGCAACGCTGACCGGTGCGATGTCGCTCGCGCTCGGCGATCTGATCGCGGGCTGGTTCTGCAACGACGAGGCGTTCGCCGCCCGAATCGACGGCGCCACCATCGCGAGCGGCGACCTCGGCTGCCGGTTCCCGCTCCACCGTCGCTACCGCCGCTACATCGACTCCACGTTCGCCGACATGAAGAACGCATCCGAACTGCGCGAGGGCGGCCCGGTGCTCGCTGCCATGTTCCTGCAGGAGTTCGCGGGTGACGGGCCGTGGGCGCACGTCGACATGGCGGGCCCCGGGTACGTGCAGCGCAAGCGTCCCGACTACGTGCTCGACGAAGGCGGCACCGGCTACGGCGTGCGGCTGATCGTCGAGCTTGCGCAGGCGCTCTCCGCGGCGTGAACTTCGACCTCGAGCCCGAGCACGAGCTGATCCGCGACACCGTTCGTCGCTTCGCGGTCGAACGCGTGGCGCCCGTCGCGGAGGAGCTCGACCGCGACAAGCGCTTCCCCTACGAGCTCGTGCGCGAGCTCGCCGAGCTCGGGTTGATGGGGATGACGATCCCGGAGGAGTACGGTGGTGCCGGCGCCGACACGCTGTCGTACGCGATCTGCATCGAGGAGCTGACGCGAATCGACTCGTCGGTCGCGATCACCGTCGCCGCACACCACTCGCTGGGCACGCTCCCGATCTACCTGTTCGGGGACGAGGAGCAGAAGCGCGAGTGGCTGCCCGACCTCGCCTCGGGCCGCAGGCTCGCCGCGTTCGGCCTCACGGAGGCCGGCGCAGGCTCCGACGCCGGCGCGACGCGCACGACGGCGCGGCTCGAGGGCGGCGAGTGGGTGGTCGACGGGTCGAAGATCTTCATCACCAACGCCGGGACCGACATCACCGCGTGCGTCACGATCACGGCGCTGACCGGCGAGAACGAGGTCTCGAACCTGATCATCCCGAACGGGACGCCCGGATACACGATCTCGGCGCCGATGCAGAAGCTCGGCTGGCGCGCATCGGACACGCGGGAGCTCTCGTTCGCGCACGTTCGCGTCCCGGACGCCAACCGGCTCGGCCCGCGCGGCGAAGGGTTTCGGCAGTTCCTGCAGATCCTGGACGGCGGCCGCATCTCGGTGGCCGCGATGGGCGTCGGGCTCGCGCAGGGGTGCTACGACCTCGCGTTCCGCTACGCGCAGGAGCGGCAGCAGTTTGGACAGCCGATCGCGAAGTTCCAGGCTGTACAGGAGAAGCTCGTCGACATGGCGACCGAGATCGAGTCCGCTCGCCTGCTCGTCTACAAGGCCGCGTGGGAGAAGGACCAGGGCCGGCCGTTCGCGCAGACCGCGGCGATGGCGAAGCTCTACTCGGGCGTGCTGTCGCACCGCGTTGCGAGCTGGGCCTTGCAGATCCACGGCGGTTACGGCTTCATGGACGAGTATGCGATCTCTCGCCTCTACCGTGACCAGAAGATCCTGGAGATCGGAGAAGGAACGAATGAGGTGCAGCGCATGGTCATCGCGAAGCACCTGGGTCTCTAGCGTCGCCCTCGTCGCCGTGCTTCTGCACCCCGCGATCGGCGCGGCGGCGGGGTCGCGGTTGACGATCGACCCGCCGACGATCGCCCCCGGCGCCAGGGTCGAGCTCGCCGTCGCGGTCCCGAATACCGCCGACCGCATGGGCGTGAACCACGTGACGATCGGAATCCCGCAGGACTTCGCCCTCGAGGACGCCGAGGCGAAGACCGGCTGGAAGCAGTCGCGCACCGGACAGGCGGTCACGTGGTGGGGCGGCAGCATCCCCGTCGGCGAGTTCGCGCGGTTCGACGTGCGCGGAACGGCGCCGACGCAGCCCGAGACCGTGCTCCTCAACGTGGTCATCGGCGACAAGACCGGGAAGTCGTCGACGTACAACGTGCCGCTCGAGGTCGCGGCGCCCGCAACCGACGACAACTCCCGCTCGCTCGCGAAGGCAGCGCTCGTCGTTGCGATCGTCGGTGGCGTACTTGCGCTCGCAGCAATCGGCGTCGCCCTGGCCGTCTGGCTGCGCAGACCGCCGACGTAGAAGTTAGGCTGGAGCGCCGTGCTCCTCTTCCGCCAGTTCGTGGACGAGGACCTCGGCTGCGGCTCGTATCTGGTGGGCGATCCGGCCGCAGGCCGCGCCGTCGTCGTCGATCCGTCCTTCGCGATCGACCAGTACCTCGACGCCGCCGCCGACGCGGGCGTGCGAATCGAGCGCGTCCTCGAGACGCACACGCACGCCGACCATGTCTCCGGCCACGGCAGGTTCGCGCTCGAGCACGGGTTGCCCGTCGCGATCCACCCGCTCGCGGAAACGGAGTACCCGTCCGAGCCGATCGCGGACGGCCACGAGCTCGCGGTCGGCGAGGTTCGCGTGCGTGTGCTCCACACGCCCGGCCACCGCCCCGAGCACTGCGCGTTCGTCGTCGACGACAGGTTGGCGCTCACCGGCGACTCGCTGTTCATCGGCGATGCCGCGCGGCCCGATCTCGCTGTGCCGGCGCGCGAGGGCGCCGAGGATCTCTTTCACTCGCTCGAGCGGCTGAGCGCGCTCGCCGACGACGTCGCCGTGTACCCGGGACACGTCGCCGGATCGCTCTGCGGGGTGAACATGAGCAGCGAGCGCACCTCGACGATCGGGGCGGAGCGAGCGTCCAACGTCGCGCTCCGCTTCCGCGACGTTCAGGAGTTCGTGCTCGAGTCGGCGTCGGTCGCGATGCCTCGGCCGCCAACGACCGAACGCGTCGTCGCGCTCAACCGCGGTCCGTGGCTCGCCCGTCCCGACGACCCCGGGCAACTCGGCGGCGCGTACGACGCGACCGTCCTCGACGTCCGGCCGTTCGCCGCCTATGCCGCCGGCCATGTGCCGGGCGCGATCAGCGTGCCCGAGAGCGGTGCGTCGTTCGGTACGCGCGCCGGCTTCGTGCTCGTCCCGGGCGAGCGCGTCGTCCTCCACGCGGCATCGCGCGAGGAGGCGCTCGCCGCCACGCGCAAGCTCTGGGCGGTCGGAATCTTCGAGATGGACGGCTTCGTGCTGGCGCCGGACGCTTCCCAGACGATCGACATCGTGTCCGTCGGCGACCTCAAGCGGCTCATCACCGAGTCGACGGTGCAGGTCGTCGACGTCCGCGAGTCGTCGGAACGCGACGACGGGTACATCCCCGGCTCGACGAACATCCCGTACCGCTTGCTCCGCAAGCTCGGTCCGGGCGCGCTCGAGCGAACCCGGCCCGTCGTCACGGTGTGCGAGTCCGGTCCGCGTGCGGCGATCGCCGCCTCGCTGCTGCAGCGCGAGGGCTTCGACGTGCGTCCGGTGGTGGAGGGAGGCGTCGCGACGTTCGACGGCGACGTCGTCTCGTTCAGGCGCTGCGGCGGCTAGCCCCGGACCGCAGCTCGGCGATCTCGCGCAGGAAACGGCGCGCGCGCACTTCGGTGTAGAACGCCTCCGCCTCGTCGAGCCACGGACCCGGCTCGAGACGGGCTCGGCGGAGACGGGCGTACGCGGCCTCCGTCCGCACGCCGGTCCGGTCGAGGATCTCGATCGCGTCCGCGATGCGGCCCTCGAGAATCGCCTCGTTCGCGCTCCGCCAGATCGACCGAAAGCGGCCTACCGGTGTCAGCGCGCGTCCCAGATCGACGCAGAGCCACCCGAACTCGGAGCTGCCCTCGACCACGAGTGTGATCGCATTCGCATCGAGTTCCGCCAACTGGTTCGCGAATCCGAGGGCGTCCAAGTGTCGGCCCAGAACAGAAGCGGTCCGGGACGCGTACATGAGCAACGAGCCGAAATAGTGAGGGTCGCGTGCTTCGCTGCCGCCCGCGACGCTGCGCTGGACATTGGTCCACGCCGCGTCCTCCTCACCCCGCGCGGCCTGGATGCACGCGCGGACGCGAAGGACGTCCGGATCCAGGTAGTGCGGCTCGGCCGAGCGGCGGGAAAAGGAGTCAGCGCTGCGCAGCGCCTCGTCCCACTTCCCTTCCTTGTAGCTCTCCGAGGCCGTAACCCCGTCCGACCAGCGGAGGAAGGAGAGAACTGGGAACCGGTCGAGCAACTCGGTCTTGTTCCGTTCGCGCAATCCTGCGGACGCGGCAAGGCCGTCGCGCCGTTGTACGAGGTACGAGTGGTTGTTGAGCGCGCGGAAGATCTGGGTTGGCGCATGTGCAGCGACGGCGCGGTGGAAGGCCTCTTCGAGTAGCTCGTCGGCGGAGTCGTCTCCTGTGTTTCCGAGCGCGGTGCCGACGGTCACGAGCGAGCCGATCGCGACCTCCTCGAGACCGGCCCCTTCGGCGATCGCGATCGCACGCTCGCCGACGGTGATCGCGTCGCGGTGCTGGCCGGCGAGCATCAAGAGTCGAGCTCGCTCGGCCAGGGCGGCCGCAAGACTTCCGTCCGCACCACTGCACTCCGCGAGCTCGACGGCACGGGCGGCGTGCGTCATCGTGTCGAGACCTTCGCCTCGATACCAAGCAAGCTTCGCGAGCGCGGTCTCGGCGTCGGCTGCACGCGCGTAGTCACGGGCTGCTTCGCACGACGCGACTGCCTCGATCGCGAACCGGTGCGCATCGGGATCCAGCGCCGCCGTCGCCGTCTCGACGAGCGCGGCGAGCAACGCACGGCGCTCTTCGCCTTCCGGCCAGAGCTCGAGCGCGCGCCGGTACAGCGCGATTGCGTCGTGGTAGGCGCCGAGCGACGTCGCGCGGTCGCCTGCCGCACGCAGCGCCGCACACGCCGGGCGCTCGAGCGAGCTGGTGTCGGCGCCGGTCGCACGCGCGAGCTCGAGCGCCTCCCCATAGTGGTGCGCCACCAGGTCGGGCCGCAGCGCGCCGCTGGCCGCGATCCACTCCGCGGCGAGCCTGTGCTTCTGCGCCCGGGCTGCGCGGGGAAGCTGCCCGTAGGCGACGTCGCGGACAAGTGCATGGTGGAACGCGAACTCGGCTTCGTCCGCCATCGACGTCGAGCGCTCCCGGCGCACGAACTCTTTGCGGACAAGCCGCTGCAGAAGCTCGTCGGCAGCATCGGCCCCGAGCGCCTCGACGCCGCCGCGCCAGAACACCTTCCCGAGTACCGACGCGTCCTGCAACAGCTGCTTCTCCGGCGGATCGAGGACGTCGAGTCGCGCTGCGATGATCCCCTGCACGGAGTCGGGGAGCTCGGCCCCCGCGCCGGCCGCGAGCATGCGCGCGTACTCCTCGGCGTAGAGCGGATTGCCGCCGCTCTGTTGGAGGAGCCGCGCCTGGACGTCGGCGTCGAGCGCCGGACGGCCCAGCAGCTCGGCCAGCAGCCGCGTCGTGTCGTCGTCGGAAAGCGCGCTCAACGAGATCGTCAGCGAGTTGAGGCGGCCCCCGCCCCACGCCGCCCGCCGCTCGAGCAGCTCGGGCCGGGCGGTGCACAGCACGAGCAGCGGCGCGTCGCTCGTCCAGTCGACGAGATGCTCGACGAAGTCGAGCGTTCCGTCGTCGGCCCAATGCAGGTCCTCGAGCACGAGCACGAGCGGGTCGCGGTCGGCGACCGCCTCGATCAATCGCTGCCACGCCGCGAACGACTCCTCGCGCCCGCCCGAGCCGCCGCCCTCGAGCCCGACGAGCGGCCGGAGCAGGCCCGCGAGCCAGCCGCGGTCGCGTGGATCGTCGAAGAGCTCCTCGACGGCAGCGGCGAGCTTCGTCTCGATCTCGGAGGCCGCGTCGGACTCGAGCACGCCGACGTGCGCACGGATCGCCTCGGCGACCGCGCCGAACGGGCCGCCGCCGTACGCCAACGCACGCCCCTGCCGCCAGTACACGAAGCCCGGCCGCGCGTCGAGGTGGCGGAACAGCTCCCAGACCAGCCGGCTCTTCCCGATCCCGGGGACGCCGACGAGCGTCACCAGCTGCGTCGCGCGCTCTCGGCTCGCCCGCTCGAACGCATCCCGCAGGAGGCGCAGCTCGACGTCGCGACCGCACAACGGCGCGCCGCCGTGCTGACCGACGTCGACGCCGAAGCGCGCCCGCGGCCGGAGCGCGAGCCAGACCGGGACAGGCTCGGCCTTCCCCTTCGCCGTCACCGGGTCGGCCGGTGCGTACTCGATCGTCCGGTCGGTCGCGCGGTGCGTCCCTTCGGCCACGAGCACGCCGTTCACCGGCGCTGCCGACTGGAGCCGCGCGGCGGTATTCACGACGTCGCCCGCGACCAGTGCCTCTCCCTCGGACGCGCGCGCGTCGAGCGAGACGAGCGCCTCGCCGGTGTTCACGGCGAGCCGGACGTCGAGGTCGTCTTCGACGAGCGCGTCGCGGACTGCGAGCGCCGCCCGCACCGCGCGCTCCGCGTCGTCCTCGTGCGCGACCGGCGCGCCGAACACCGCCATCACCGCGTCGCCGATGAACTTCTCGACGGTCCCGCCGTGCCGCTCGAGCTCGTCCCGCGCCTTCGCATGGTACGGCGCCAGCGTGGCCCGGACGTCCTCGGGATCCGCGGACGCGGAGCGGGCGGTGTGCCCGACGAGGTCGACGAACACGACGCTGACCACCTTCCGCTCCTCCCGCGCAGCCGCGGGGGTAGCGAGCTGCGAGCCGCAGTTCGCACAGAAACGCGCGTCGTCGGCGCTCTCGCGCCCGCAGACCGAGCAGGCGATCATCTGTCGAGGGTAAACCCGTAGGAGGGTTCGACGGAATACAGGTTGTGCCGCCGGGCCGCGCTGGACGCCCCGATGCTGGCGTCCTCGGTTGCGCCGATAGCTTCAGCTATCGACGCGCCCTGCGTCCTTGCCTCGGAACGTCCAGCGCACCCCGACGACGAACGGCATCCCGCCGAACCCTCCTAGATGAGCCGGTCGAGCACGTAGCCCCGCGATTCGAGCACGCTGCACAGGTCCCCGCAGTGCTGATCGTCGCGCGTGACGATCGTCAGCTCGACCTCGGTCTCGGCGACGCCGGCGAGCCCTTCGCGGTGATGCTCGACGGAGACCACGTTGCCGCGTTCGCCGGCGACCAGTTGGAGCAGCTCCACGAGCGCGCCCGGCCGGTCGACGATCCGCGTGCGCACGACGAGGTAGCGCCCGGCGGCCGCGAGCCCGTGCCGCATCACCGAGATCAGCAGCGTCGGATCGATGTTGCCGCCGGAGAGCAGGGCGCAGACGCCGCCCTCGCCTCCAGCCTTGCCGGAGATCAGCGCGGCCACGGATGCGGCGCCGGCACCTTCGACGACCAGCTTGGAGCGCTCGAGCAGCAGCGTGATCGCGTCCGCGATCTCGCCGTCGGCAACGTCGACACGGTCGTCGAGCAGGTCGTCGAGGATCCGCATCGTCAGCACGCCCGGCTGCTTCACGGCGATCCCGTCGGCGATCGTCGGCCCGTACCGCCCGGCCTGCACGCCGACGAGCCGCACGTCCGGCCGGACCGCCCGCAGCGCAATCGCGATCCCCGAGGCGAGCCCGCCGCCGCCGATCGGCAGCAGGAACGTGTCGGCGTCCGGCAGCTGCTCGGCGAGCTCGAGCCCGATCGTGCCCTGCCCCGCGATCACGACCTCGTCCTCGAACGCGTGGACGAACGTCGCGCCCTTCTCGCGTGCGTACTCGAGCGCCTCCTCGAGCGCCTCGTCGAATCCGAGGCCGGCGAGCACGACACGGGCGCCGTAGGAGCGCGTCGCGTCGACCTTCGCCATCGGCGCGTCCTGCGGGACGAAGATCGTCGCTGCGATTCCGAGCTCGCGCGCAGCGCGCGCGACCGCTTGCCCGTGGTTGCCCGCGCTCGCCGCCACCACTCCGGCGGCGCGTTGTCCCGGGTCGAGCAGCGACAGCTTGTTCGACGCGCCGCGGATCTTGAACGATCCGGTCCGCTGGAGGTTCTCCGCCTTCAGCCACACCTGCCGGCCCGTCCGTGCGCTGAGCGCGTCCGAGCCGTAGACCGGCGTCTCACGGATGTACGGCGCGATCCGGCCGCGCGCGGCCTCGATGTCGGCGAGCTTGGGGGCGGCGAGCGTCTCAGCCAATACGGAACACCTCCTCGAGGATCTCACGAACGGCCGTCAAGGGGTCGAGCCGGCGCGCTTGGACGTCGCCGAGCAGGCGCCGGAGCTCCGGGTCGTCGCGCACCGCCTCCTCGAGGTGGCGACGCGCGCGAATCGACGCGACCTGGAAGACCTCGCGCGCGAGGTTGCGGCGTCGGCGCTCGTCCAGCTCCCCATCGGCCTCGAGCCATGCGCGGTGCTCACCGATCGCCGCCCACAGCTCCTCGATCCCCTCGCCGCGAACCGCCTCGGTCAGGACGACCGGCGGCCGCCAGCCGCCCTTCGGCCCGAGCGAGAGCACCTGGCGCACCTCGCTCAGCATCGTCTTCGCGAGCGGATGGTCGCGCTTGTTGATCGCGATCACATCCGGGATCTCCATGATCCCGGCCTTGAGCGCCTGGATCGAGTCGCCGGAGCCGGGCATCAGCGCAAGCACGACCGTGTCGGCGATCGACAGGACGCCGACCTCGCTCTGGCCTGCGCCGACCGTCTCGAGGAACACGAGCTCCTTCCCGGCTGCGTCGAGCAGGAGGAGCGCCTGCAGGGTCGTCTCCGCGAGGCCGCCGAGATGCCCGCGCGTGCCCATCGACCGGATGAAGACCTCCGGGTCGAGGAAGTGGTCGGAGAGGCGGATGCGGTCGCCGAGCAGCGCCCCTTGCGTGAACGGGCTCGACGGGTCGACCGAGATCACGCCGACCGTCCGCTGCTCGCCGCGCACGAGCCGGACGAGCGCGGACAGGAGGCTCGACTTGCCGACGCCCGGCGGCCCGGTCAGGCCGACGGAGTAGGCGCGGCCGGTGTGCGGGTAGAGGTCGGCGACGACGTCGTACGCGAGCGGGTCGCCGTTCTCGACCAGCGTGATCGCGCGGGCGAGCGCGCGTCGGTCGCCCGCGCGCACGGCATCGCCGAGCTCGCTCCGGGTCCAGTCGCGGCGTCCCGTCACCCGGTGTCCTCGACCGGCAGCAGCCGGGCGGCCGCCGCGGCCGCGACGAGCAGCGACCCGGCGCCGACCAGGTAGACGACCCGGGGTCCGGCGGCGTCCGTCAGCGGCCCTACCGCGGCGAATGCCAGCAGGAGCACGACGAAGTTGATCGCCATGATCGCCGTGATCGCGCGGCCGCGGATTCGGTCGTCCGCTCCCCGCTGTACGAGCGTGATGTTGAGGACGACCGCGACGCCGTTGCCGAGGCCGAGCACGAACATCCCGCACGACCCGACCCACACGTTCGGCGCAACCGCCGCGCCAAGGGCACCCGTCGCGAACACGAGCAGCGCGCGCGGATAGACGGATTGGATGCCCGCACGCTCCGAGGCCGTCCGCGCCCACAGCCCGCCGATGATCAGACCGACGCCCGAGGCGCCGAGCATCAACCCGAACCCGAGGTTGCCCGAGTGGTAGGCGCGGCGCACGATGAAGATCTCGGCGAGGTTGACGCACCCGATGCCGATCTGCGCGATCGTCCACGCGACGAGCACGGTCGTCAGCTGCCGCGAGCCCAGGATCGCGTCGAACCCGTCCCGCACGTCTTTCCAGTGGCCGCGGCCGATCGACCGCTCGCTCTGCAGCAGGCGCGCGGGGATGCGCGAGACGAACGCCGCCGACACCGCGAACGTGGCCGCGTTCGTCCAGTAAGCGAGGTGCGGACCTGACGCCGCCACGATCGCGCCGCCTGCGAGCGAGCCGACGACCGTTGTCCCCCACTCGACGAACTGCAGCAGCGCGTTCGCGAGCGGCAGCTCGTCGTCGCTCACCAGGTTCGGCACACCCGCGAGCACGGCGGGCCGGAAGAACGCGTTGCCGACGCCCGCCGCGAACGCCAGCGCGACGATCGCGCTCGTGTTGCCGGTGAATGGGAGAGCTGCGAAGACCGCGAGCCGGCCGAGGTCGGAGACGACCATCAGCCCCTTGCGCGAGAGCCGGTCGACCAGCGGCCCGAGCAGGAGCCCGACGATGATCGTCGGCGCGATGGTCGCCGTCAGGAGGGCGCCCATCCACCAACCGGAGTGCGTGCGGTCGTACACGTCGACCTGCAGCGCGAGCAGCGCGAGCCAGTTGCCGATGCCCGACGCGAGATTCGCCGCGAACAAGCGGCGGAACTCAACCCCCTGCAGCAACGCGAGGCGGCGGTGGCGCATGGACGCCGCGTGCGCGGCGGTCGTCACGCGCGGGCGAGCACGCGGTCGAGCGCGGCGGCGAGGATGTCGATCTCGTCGGGCAGCCCGACCGTGATCCGCACCGCCGACGGCGCCCCGAAGCCCGCGAGCGGCCGCACGACGACCCCTTCGCGCAGCAGCTGCTCGTAGAGCTCGACGGCGTCGCCGCCCGTTTCGGCATAGAGGAAGTTCCCGACCGAGGGAACCGGATCCATGCCCTTCGACCGCAAGACCTCCTCCAGGCGCGCGAGCCCCTCGGCATTCGTGCGGCGCCGCACCGCAAGCTCCGACGCTGCATCGATGCTGGCGAGCGCTGCCGTCTGCGCCGGCGCGGCGATGTCGAACGGCCGCCGCACCTTCGCCAGCGAACGGCACACCTCGGCGTCGGCGACCGCGTACCCGATCCGCAGGCCCGCCAGGCCGTAGATCTTCGAGAACGTGCGCAGCACGGCCGCGGGCGCACCGCGTTTCACATAGCGCTCGACCGCATCCGGGTAGTCGGGCCGGTCGATGTACTCGAAGTACGCCTGGTCGACGACCGTCAGCACGTGACCGGGAACGCGGTCGAAGTACGCGTCGAGCTCGTCCGTCGTGTTCGTCGTCCCCGTCGGGTTGTTCGGAAGGCAGATGTAGACGAGCTTCGTCCGCGCCGACACCGCATCGAGCAGCGCGTCGAGGTCGTACCGGTGGTCGTCGAGCGGAACCGTACGCACCTCCGCTCCCTGCTTGCGTGCGTAGATCACGTAGCTCGGGAAGGACGGCCAGCCGCACACGACCTCGTCGCCCGGGTCGAGGATCGCTTGGCTCAGCAGGTCGATGCACCCGTCGGCGCCGGCGCCCACGCAGATCTCCTCGAATGCGACCCCGTGCCGGGCGGCGAGCGCCTCGTGGAGCCGGTAGGAGCCTCCGTCGGGGTAGCGGTTCAGCTCGGGCGCCGTATCGCGCATCGCCTCGAGCGCCGCCGGGAACGGCCCGAACGGCCCCTCGTTCGACGCCAGCTTGACGACGCGGTCGATCCCGAGCTGCCGCTGGACCTCCTCGATCGGCGTGCCGGGCTCGTAGGGCCGCAGCTGCTCGACTGCCGGCCGAAAGAAGGACACGGCGCCGTCACCGGGCTCGCTGCTCATCGTGTGGACCCTACCCGGTCTCATACTCTGTCCGAGCGTGTCCGAACTGGGCCTGTTCCCGCTCCCGATCGTGCTCGTCCCGACCGAGCGAATCCCGCTCCACGTGTTCGAGCCGCGCTACCGCGAGCTGATCTCCGAGTGCCTCGAGTCGTCGGAGGAGTTCGGGCTCGTGCTCGCGACGGGCGACGGCGCGGTGCACGAGGTCGGCACGCGCGCTCGCATCACGGAGGTCATCGAGCTGCTCGACGACGGGCGCATGAACATCGTCGTCGAGGGCCGCGATCGCTTCCGGTTGCTCGAGCTGACCAGCGGGCGCTCGTTCACCACCGCGGTCGTCGAGCCGGTGACCGACGAGCCGGAGGAACGCGCCGAGGAGGACGTGATGCGCGCGCTCGCGCTCTTCCGGCAGCTCGCAGAGGTGGCCGGCAGCGACGTCGACGTTCCCGACGCGGATTCGGCATTCGTGGACTTCGAGCTGGCGGCGCGTGTCGACTTCGGCGTCGGGCCGAAGCAGGAGCTGCTCGCCTCGACGTCGCCACGCTCGCGGATGTCCCGGCTCGTCGAGCTGCTTCAGGTCTCGCTCGACGCGTTGCAGCGACAGCAGGCGCTGCACGAGCTTGCGAGCAAGAACGGCAAGGTCTCGCAGTCCTAGGAGGCCTAGGCCTCAGACCGCGACGCCGCCGCCGCCGCGGCGGGCGTCCCCGGCGGCGGCCGCAGTTCCGTCCGGCAGCATCTCGACCGCGTTCGTGCCGCCGAAGTAGAGGTTCCGCCGCCGCCAGCGCACCAGGTCGTAGCCCGCCCGCTCCAGACGGTCGAGCTCGTGCTCGTCGAACCCGCCCTCGCAGTGCACGTGCGGCTCGTCGACGTGCACGCGCGGCCGGTCAATCGCGTCGGCGACGTCGAGCCCGTGGGCGACGACGTTCACGATCACCTGCATGATCGCCCCGCGGAGCCGCACGGAGCCGGCGCTGCCGACGACGAGCCTCGGGCCCGCCGGGCCGGCGACGATCGTCGGGGCCATCATGCTCGTGAGACGGCGCCCGGCGCGCACCTCGCCTTCGCCGACGAGGTCGTACTCGCCCAGCATGTTGTTGAGGTGGATCCCGGTGCCGGGAACGATCACGCCGGAGCCGGATCCCGTCGACGACGAGAGCGAGGCGGCGTTGCCGTCGGCATCGACGACGGAGACGTGCGTCGTGCCGCCCGCCGGCGCCGGCTCGGCCGCGCCGGCGGCCCCGGCGCGGATGCGCGCAACGGCGTCCGCGACGGTCTCGGCGTCGAGGAGTCTGCGCGGGAGGCCTCCGCGCCGCAGCCCGCGCGTGAAGCCGGCAGCCCGGAGGCGCGACTGCTCGCGCATCACGCCGACGAGCTCCGCGATCGCCTCTGCGCTGCCTGCGGGCGCATCGGGAAGCTGCTCGAGCAGCGCGAGCCCGTACGCGATCAGGATCCCGCCCGACGAAGGCGGCGGGTTCGCGATCACGTCGTAGCCGTGGTAGCGCGCGCCGACCGGCCGCCGCCAGACGACGCGGTACGCACGCAGGTCCTCGGCATCGAGCGTGCCGCCCCCGGCCGCCACCGTCTGCACGATCCCGCGCGCGAGCTCTCCGCGGTAGAGGCACGCGGCACCTTCGGCGGCGATCCGCTCGAGCGTTTCTGCGAGGTCGGGCAAGCGAAGGACGTCCCCCGGCTGCAGGCGTGCGCCGTCGGGGCCGCTGTACACGCGGCGGCCCTCCGGCTGATGGCGGAGGATCAGGTCGAGGATCGCGTGCAGGTGCGCCTGCGCGCGGTTGAGCTCGACGCCCGCGCGCGCCAGCTCGAGCGCGGGCGCGAGCACCTCGCGCCAGGGGAGCCGGCCGTAGGCGCGGTGGACCGCCTCGAGGCCGGCGGCAGCGCCCGGCACGGCGCACGACGCCTCACCGATCCGAAAGACCTGCGTCGTCTCGGCGCCCCCACCGAAGCCGATGTCGACGGCCTCCATCTCCGCGCCCGAGGTCGCGCCGCTGCCGAGGCCCGGCTCCGCGACGAAGAAGTCGGCGACCCGCGCAGGACGGCGGGCCGGCCGCACGAGGGCGAAGCCTCCCGCTCCCGGTCCTGTGAGCGGGCTCTCCGTGACCCAGGCTGCGAACGCGGCGGCCACGCACGCGTCGACGGCGTTCCCGCCGTCGCGGAGCACGCGGGCGCCGGCCTCCGCGGTCAGCGGATGCCCGGCTGCCACGGCGCCGTTCATACCTCGTTCATCTCCCGCGGCAGTACGTTGCGTGTGGGCACACCCATCACGCCCTGAATCTTCACGATTTCGCAACGTTCTCGACGCAAGGTCACGCGTACAACGTGACGAACGCCCGAGCGATGAAGCCAACCCGCCCCCAGTTGCTCCTCTGCGTCGCCGCGATCTTCACGATCGCGCTCGCCGCGCTCTTCGCCGGTCCCGCCCGCGGGCACCTCTCCGGGGCCGTCGACGCGCTCCGAGGCGCAGACCCGCGCTGGCTCGGGCTCGCGGCGGCCGGGTTCGCCGGCGCATTCGCCTGCACCGTGGGGGCCTGGGCGGCCGCCTTCGGCGCCGCCGGCGGACGGATCTGCCCGCGGCAGGCCGCGGCGCGGCTCGGAATCGGGTCGCTGGTCAACTGCTTCGCTCCGGCCCGCCTCGGCGACGCCGTCAAGGTGGCGCTCTGCTCGCGCGCGATCGACGCACCCGGCCGGATCTGGACGGCAGGCGGCGTCTATGCGGCGCTCAGCGCGGCGCGCTGCCTGGCTCTGGCGACGCTCGTTGTCGTCGCCGCCGCGACCGGCGCGCTCCCGTGGTGGCCGGTCGCCGTCCTCTGTGCCTTCGTCGGGTCGCTCGCGCTCGCGGGTGCGCTCTCCGGACGGCTGCGCGGGCTCCGTGAGGGACGGTTCGCACAGTTCGTCGGCGGGTTGGCGGCTCTCGAGCGGTCGCCGCGCGCGATCGCCACGGTGCTCGGCTTCACGTTCGCCATGGCGGCGGCGAGGCTCGGCGGCACGATCGCCGTCGCCGCTGCGCTGGGCCTCCCGCACCCGGTGCTCGCGGCGCTCGTGATCATGCCTGCGCTCGACGTCGCTGCCGCCTTCCCGATCACGCCTGGTGCAGCCGGCATCGGGAGCGCAGCGGTCGCGGCCGCCCTTGCGAGCCGCGGCATCGGCATGGCCGACGCCCTCGGCGCGGGCATCGCGATGCAGGCGCTCGAGTCGGCCGTCTCGATCGTCGCCGGAACGAGCGGGATTCTCTACCTCGCGCAGTCGCGGCCCGCCGTCCGCCTGTGGACGGTTCGCCTCGCAACGGCCGGCGTCTCCGTGGCGCTCGCGGCACTGGTCAGCGCCGTGGTGCTCAACCTGACGTAGCGGCTCGGTCTAGGCTCGGCAGATGAACTGCCGCGGCCCGACGGTTCTTGCCATCGGCGTGGCCGTCGCGGGTCTTGCGACCACGGCGACGGCGGCCGCATGGTTCGATCCGCCGGTCCCCGGCGACGTGCGCACCTGCGCGACCCGGGGCGACTCGAGCCGTCCGGCCAGGCCGCCGGCCTCGGGCGCGATCACGGTCGGTCCGCTCGTGATCTGGCCGACGGTGCGCGACCGAACGCAGCGAACTGCAGACGCGCGGTGGCGGTACGTGACGAAGGCGCCGGTGCTGGTGCGCGCCCGGGCACGGGTCACGCTGTCCGTCGCGCCCTGGGCGACCGCGCTCGCGGGGCTCTGGCGGAACCATGGGGGCGGCTACGTCTCCGCCGTCCGCTTCGCCGCCTGCCGCGAGCGGCAGCCGTCGCGCACCTACCGGGGGACCGTCGGACGCTTCACGATGTTCCCCTTCACGTTCGCCTTGATCGTTCCGTCGGCGTGCGTGCCGATGGACGTGTGGGTCGACGGCGAGAGCGGCCCGCACCGGATCGTCGTGCCGGTCGGGCGCGCGAGCTGCTGAGCGCAGGCCCCTCCTACGAGTCGCGCAGGAACGAGGGCGGCTGGAGGATCTCGCCGCTTCCGCCTGACGCCGCGGTCACGAACGTGCTGCGGCGCGCCCCCCGCGTGCCGCCGATCCCGGTGGCCACGACGGTGATCCACATCTGGCCCGTGAGCCGGTCGTCGAGGGTGGCACCGAAGATGATGTTCGTGTCGTCGGTCGCCGCCTCGCGCACCGCCTCGGCGGCCTCGTTGACCTCATAGAGCGTCAGGTCGTCGCCGCCGGCGATCGACAGCAGGATCCCGCGCGCGCCCGTGATCTCCGTCTCGATCAGCGGGCTGCGCAGCGCGCGCTCCGCAGCCTCCTTCGCACGGCCCTCGCCGGTCGCGTAGCCGATGCCCATCAACGCGGAGCCCGAGTCCTTCATCACCGTGCGAACGTCGGCGAAGTCGAGGTTGATCAAGCCGGGGTTGGTGATCAGGTCGCAGATTCCCTGCACGCCGTGGCGCAGGACGTCGTCGGCGATCCGGAAGGCGTCGAGCATCGAGGTCGAGCGGTCGAGCACCTCGAGCAGCCGGTCGTTCGGGATCACGATCAGCGTGTCGCAGGCCTCGCGCAGCGCGGCGACGCCGTCGTCGGCCTGCTTGCGGCGGCGCGTGCCCTCGAACTTGAACGGCATCGTCACGATGCCCACGGTGAGCGCGCCGAGCTCCCGCGCGATCCGCGCGACGATCGGCGCTGCACCGGAGCCGGTGCCGCCGCCCTCGCCCGCGGTGACGAACACCATGTCGGAACCGCGGAGCGTGCGCTTGATCGAGTCGTAGGCGTCCTCGGCGGCGTGCCGCCCGATCTCCGGGTCGGCGCCGGACCCGAGACCCTCGGTGAGCTCGCTGCCGATGTGGATCTTGGTCGGCGCGTCGCACATCTGGAGCTGCTGGATGTCGGTGTTCACGGCGACGAAGTCGACCTGCGTGATGCCGGCGTCGATCATGCGGTCGACCGCGTTCAGACCGGCGCCGCCGACGCCGACGACGCGGATGACGGCGAGGTACGACGTGCTGTCCCGCGCCCGTTCGAGACGCGCCGGCGACTCGGGAAGCGGGTCGAGCCAGCGCGCGCGCAGCTCCTGCGCGGCCGGCTCGGGAGGTGCCTCGACCGGCTTCGCCTTCGCGACCCGGAGCGGGGTCGGCGCAGGCTCCGGCTCGTCGGCCGGTGGGTCGGTCGGCAATTGCTGCTGTTCTGGCTGCTCCGCCTGTGCCCCGCGCTTCGCGGCCTCGGTGGCGCGGAAGAGCTCGGCGAGCGGGCCCTCACGCATACTGGCGCGATTTCTCGCCATCGAGCACCTCCTTCGCGAGGTCACGGTACAGGGCCGCGGCCTCGCCGTTCGGCTCGTAGGCGAGCACGGACGATCCCTTCACGGGGGCCTCGGCGAAGCGCACCGTCTTGCGGATGCGCGTCGCGTAGACGAGGTCGCCGAAGTTTTCGCGCAGGATCTCGTCGGCCTCGCGCGAGTGTGTGAGGCGCCGGTCGTACATGGTCGGAACGATCCCGATGATGCGCACGTCGGGGTTCAGGTTCTCGCGCACCATCGCCAGCGTGTTCTCGAGCTGGACGAGCCCGCGCAGCGAGAGGTACTCGGTCTGGACCGGGACGATGACGCCGTCGGCAGCGACGAATGCGTTGATCGTCAGCAGGCCGAGCGACGGCGGTGTGTCGATGAGGATGTAGTCGTAGCGATCCTTGATCGGCTGCAGCGCCTTCTCGAGCGCGCGCTCGCGGCCGATCACGCTCGAGAGCGCCATGTCGGCGCCGGCGAGATCGATCGACGACACGGCGACGTCGACCTCGCGGGTCTCGATCACCTGGTCGATCGGGAGCCGGTGGACGAGCACGTCGAACATCGACCGCTCGATCGTGTCCGGGTTCATTCCCTGCGACATCGTCAGGTTGCCCTGCGGATCGAGGTCGATCACGAGGACGCGGTGGCCCTGCTCTGCGAAGGCGACGCCGAGGTTGAGCGTGGTCGTCGTCTTCGCGACGCCGCCCTTCTGGTTCGCGAGCGCGATCACGGTCGCGGCCTCAGGCGAAGCCCCGCTCGCAGCGCGAACGTTCGGGCGCGGAAGCAGGCGCGCAAGCCCCATCTGGTCGCCAGTTCTCGGCTGGTCAGGACATTCCTTCCGCCTTTCTCCGAAGTTCTCGGACGGCAGCCCGGGCCCGTTCGTCCCCCTCGCTCCGCGCCCACGCGTCCGCGTCCACGAGCAGCCCGCGGAGCTCGGTCAGGACGACCGTCGTCGGCGCCCCGGTCTGCTCGAGCCGCTCGAAGCGGGCGAGTCGCGCGAGCAGACGGGCGGCGGCCTCCATTCTTCCGACGGTAGCGGGGTGTCCGTGACGCCTCAGCGCCGTCTCTGCAACGTTTCAAGCCACGCGCAGCGCCGACGCCGGCCGCGGGCGGAGCCCGAGCAGCGTCTCGTCGAGCGCGACGACGAGCTCCTCGCGGTTTCCGTGCAGCAGGGTCTCGACGAGCGCCCGGCGGACGGCGTCGCGCGCGCCGCTGCGGAGGCGTTCTGCGCGCAGCTCGGCGACGAGGTCGCTTCGCTCGCGCGTCTTGTCGGCGAGCAGGACCGCGGTGCGCATGCACGACGCCCAGCCGCCGTCCTCGCCGAGCAGGCACTCGAGGCTCTCGCGCACCTGCGCAGAGCGAAACGGCTCCTCGGCATGGAGCGAGAGCTCCCAGCGGTCGAGTGCCTCGCCGAGGCGGCGGTCGGCGTCGGCGAGCGTGAGCCGCTCGCGCAAGTCGGCCGCGAGGCGGGCGCGAATCTGATCGAGGCGAATCGCCTCGCCACGAGGCTGTGTGCCGGCGATCGGCAGGATCGGCGTGATCCGGAGCGGCCTGTAGTCGAGGCGCTCGAAGACGACAGGGCCTGCGGCAATCGCGCCGGCCGTTGCGAGGCGAAGCGCCGTGACGGCGTCGGCGAGCTCGGCGGCCGCGTCCGGTGCGTCCTCGTCGGCCTGCAGCTCGCGGCCCAGCGAGAGCACGAGGAGCCGATCGACGTCGCGGCCGAACTCGGGCGGCAGGAGCCCGCTCGCCTCGGGCCACAGCTGGGACAGCTCGCCCGGCACGGCCTGACGGAGCACGATGCCGGCGCCGAGGTCTGCGTCCGACCCGGCCGATACGCCGACGACCGGCGCGAGTGCGACGTACGTTCGCGCCGTCCCGAACAGCGACACCTCGAAATCGCGGTACGCAGCGTCGAACGCCTCGTCGTGCCAGTCGAAGCCGCCGCAGCGCTCGACCGCCCACGTGAGCATCGGCAGCAGGATCGAGCGGAAGAGCGCGTCTTCCGGCGTCTGCGCGAAGCCGGCGTGTGCGCGCGCGAAGATCGCGGCCGCGGGCTCGCGCTTGAGGTCGTCGATCGCGTTGCGCGCGTCCGGCAGGCGCCGGAGAGTCGGCGCTTGCTCGTCGACGAAGCCGCGTACGAGCGGCCGGTACTCGTAGAGACACGGACCGGAAGGCGAGGCATGTTCCTCGAAGGCGAACGGGATCTGCGCGCCGCGCTCGGCGGCGAAGGCGGCGAGGCAGAACGCGCGCAGGGACTCGTAGAGGTGCGGAGCACGCAGCGCCACGGGCATGTACTACGCGCCGGGCGTCCGCACTCCTACTTGCCTCGTCGCCGTTCGCGCCGGACCGGTGCCAGGCACCTTGGTGCCTGGCACCGGTCTTGTGCCGGCATCGCGCGTTGCGTTCACTGTTGGCAGCCCGGGCACCAGTAGGCGATCCGGTTCGCGTCGCCCTGGCCGCGCGATGCGATCGGCGTCCGGCAGCGCGCGCACGGCCGGCCGACGCGGCGGTAGACGTTGCGGCGCGGCGCCCGGCCGTGGTCGAGCGCACTTCTCATCAGCTCCGCGCCGGCGATCAACGCTGCACGCAGCTCGGACGCTTGGAGCTCGCCGAGCTTCCGCCACGGCGACAGCCGCACCGACCAGAGCAGCTCGGCCATCCACATGTTCCCGATGCCGGAGACGAGCGACTGGTCGAGCAGGCTCTCACCGAGGGTTCGCGACCGGTCGGCGCGGCCGAGCCGCGCGAGCATCGCGTCGAATTGCGGCGGCTGGGCGAGGATGTCGGGCCCGAGGTGTGCGAGCGCGCGCAAGTGGAGCTCGAGCACCGGTCCGTTCCACAGGACGCCCTCGACGCGCGCGCCCGTGAGCACGAGCCACGGCAGCCCGACGCGTGCCTCTCCTTTCGGGCGCACCGTCCAGCGGCCGGACATGCGCAGATGCGACCGCACGGCGACACCGCCCTCGAACCGCAGCACGAGGTTCTTGCCGAGCGCCTCGACGGACTCGAGCCGACGGCCGTCGACGGTCTCGGCGACGCGGGTCGCCTGCGCGCGCGGGTTCGGCGAGGTCGCCGCGATCCGCTGTCCGACGAGCACCTGCAGACGGCCCGCCGCGCGGTGGATCGCGTCACCCTCCGGCACGCGCGTCCGAGTGGAGGTGGTGCGCGCCCGGGCCGGCGGCGGCCGCCTCGTCGTCGGGGTTCAACAGCGAGCAGCGGTCGATCGAGAGGCAGCCGCAGCCGATGCAGGTCGTGAGGCGCGTGCGCAGCGCTTCGAGAGTCGCGATCCGCTGCTCGAGATCCTCGCGCCAGCGACGCGAGAAGCGCTCCCAGTCGCGGCGTGTCGGGATCCGGCCCGGCGGAAGCGTCGCCAGCGCTTGGCCGATCTGCGCGAGCGGGATGCCTGCCGCGCGGCCGGCCTGGATCAGCGCAATCCGCCGGAGCATCGAGCGGTCGTAGCGGCGCTGGTTGCCGTCGGTGCGCTCCGCCCTGACGAGCCCCTTCGTCTCGTAGAACCGGAGCGCCGACGGCGCAACGCCGCTCCGCTCGGCGAGCTCGCCGATCGTCAGCTCGTTCCTCACTTGACTTAAACCATACTTGAGGTTCTAGCGTTCGAGGTATGGCCACGACCACCGCACGCCTCAGCCGCGCCGCGTCGCTCACCGACCTCCGCGAAGCCGGTCGACTCGTCGTCCACGTCGACCGCCACACGCTCTGCCTGTTCGCCGACGGTGACGAAGTGCACGCCGTCGACAACCGCTGCCCGCACATGGGCTTCCCGTTGCACCGCGGGTCGGTATGCGACGGGATCCTCACGTGCCACTGGCATCACGCCCGATTCGACCTGCGCACCGGTGGCACGTTCGACCAGTTCGCCGACGACCTGCACCGGTTTCCAGTCGAGATCGACGGCGACGACGTGCTCGTCGACCTGTCGCCGCCGCCCGACGCGATCACGCACTTCCGGCGCCGTCTGCACGACGGACTCGAGCGCGACATCCCGCTGGTCGTGGCCAAGACGACGATCGCGCTGCTCGAGCACGACCCGTCGGGCGCCGAGGTGTTCCGCGACGGCCTCGAGTTCGGCGTCGCCCGCCGCGGAGGCGGCTGGTTCCGCGGCCTGACGACGCTCACCTGCTTCATGCGCCTCGCCCCACACCTCGACGACGTCGATCGTGCCCCCGCGCTGTACCACGGGCTCGCGGAGGTGGCGGGCGACTCGGCCGGCGAGCCGCCGCACTTCGCGCTCGAGCCGCTGCCGGGTCGCGCGCCGGAAGCGGCACGCCTCGCCACCTGGTTCCGGCGGTTCGTGGAGGTGCGGGATGCGGAGGGCGCAGAGCGCGCGATCGTCTCGGCCGTACGGGGCGGCGCGTCGCAGCGCGAGCTCGCCGACATGCTGTTCGCGGCGGCGACCGACCACCGCTACCTCGACGGCGGCCACACCCTCGACTTCCTCAACAAGGCGCTCGAAGCCCTGGACATCGCGGGCTGGGAACACGCGGAGGCGGTGCTCGCGTCGCTGCCGGCGCAGCTCGCGGGCGCGGAGCGGATGGAGGAAGCGAACGCGTGGCGCAATCCGGTCGATCTCGTCGCGCTTCTCGAGCGCGCCTTCGACGCGCTTCCCGAGACGCTCGCCGCCGGCGCGCGCGCCCGCGGTAACTGGGCCGGCCGAACCGAGCTCGTCCAGACATTGCTTGCGGGCGAGCCCTCGGACGTCGTGGACGCGTTGCTCGGCGCGGTCGCCCGCGGCGCGACCGAGGTCGAGCTCGCGTCGGCGGTGGCGTTCGCGGCGTCGATGCGGATCGCCCGCTTCCCGACGAGCAACGAGTTCGGCGACTGGGACACCGCACTGCATACGTTCACGTTCGCGAACGCCGTCGAGCAGGGACTGCGGCGCTCGCCCTCGCCGGAGCTGTTGCGCGGTGTCTTCGATGCAGCCGCGAGCGTGCACCTCGACCGCTTCCTGAACGTCCCGGCGGCGCGGCTGCCCGTGCTCGACGCGGACGGCGAGCTCGCCCAGCTCCCCGACGACCTGCTAAAGGTGCTCGACCGCCAGCAGCAGGTCGATGAGGCCGCGCGGGTGGCAGCCTCGTTCCTCGCCGCCGGCGGCGATCCGGCGCGGCTGATCGCGGCGCTCGGCGCGGCGCTCGTGCGCGAGGACCGCAACTTCCACACGATCCAGTGCGTCGAGGCGGCGGTCAACCAGCACGGGCTGATCGGCGGTGAGGAGGCGTCGATCCTGCTGGTCGCCGCCGCGCGCTACCTCGCAGCGCACGCGGCGACGAGCCGCGCGCAGCGGCAGACGTTCGACATCGCCAGGCGCCTGAGCCGCGGCGAGCGGCTCTACGAGGAGATCGACTAGGAGGGTTTGGCGGAATGCCGTTCGTCGTCGGGGTGCGCTGAACGTTCCGAGGCAAGGACGCAGGGCGCGCCGATAGCTGAGGCTATCGGCGCAACCGAGGACGCCAGCATCGGGACGTCCAGCGCGGCCCGGTGGCACAACCTGTATTTCGCCAAGCCCTCCTAGGGCCGGAGGACCGCGCGCCGCGGGCCGGCGAGGAAGCCGGCGTCGACGAGCAGCGGCATCGCGTCGGACTCGGCGACGGGCTCGCCGTCGAACCGCTCGACCGCGAGCCGCTTCGCTCCACCCGCCCGGACGTGCGCGACGAGCGCCTCGAGCGCGGGTTGCAGCCAGTCCGGATCTGGATCGCGCAGCGGAACGAGCGAGCGGCCGCCGCGCTCCACGTAGAGGAGCGGCTCACCGGCGCGAAGCACGACCAGTGCACCGCCAACCCGCGCGGCGCGGGCGCCGGCGCGCTTCGGCCACGGCAGCGCTGCGCCGTACGGCTGCGCCGGGTCGGCGGCGGCGACCACGATCGCCGCATCGTCCTCCCCCGGCTCGCGGAGCTCGCGCAATCGCTCGACGGCACCGCCGAGCGCGAACTGGGCACCGCCGAGCCCTTCGACGAAGTATCCGCGCCGGCAGAGGCCGAGCGTCTCGAGCGCGCGCAGCTCGGCGTAGACGGCGCCGTATCCCCCGGGAATCCCCTCGGCGCGCACACCGTCGCGCGTCACGACGCCGTGACGCTCGAGCAGAAGCTCGGCAAGTGCACGACGGTCGGGCGGCGTTGCGAACAGCCGCTCGGTGCGCGACCACCGCCCCTGCGTCGCAGTGGTGACGCCTGCGCGGCGGCGTGAGAAGCGCCGCGGACGTCGCTCCTGACTCGGCAGCCCGTTCCTTCGCGCGGCGCGAAGCGGCGCCCATGCGTCGTTCGTCACCTCGCCCGCCCACACGAGATCCCACAATGCCGGCAGGGCGATCGACTCGTCGAGGCCTGTCTCCGCGATCAGCTCGTCCCAGTGGAGCGCGTGGGCGAGCGCGGCCCGCAGCGTCTCGTGCTCGGGGCCGGTGGGCGCATCCGCGCCCGGAACGCGTCCGAGTGCCGCCGCATCCTCGCGGAAGTACAGCGCCACGCGGTCCGCTCCCGCTCCCAGCCAGACGAGCTCGCCGCTCGCGCACAGCGCGTCGAGATGTTCGGGCCGGTATCCCGGCACGCGGCGGGGCAGGATCTGCGATTCCCACAGCCCAACCGGAAGCGCGAGCGCCTGAAGCGGGACGAGCACCTCGCGCAGCGAAGCTCGACGTCCGATCCCGTGCCACGACGGCAGGAAGCGCGCGAGCGCCTCCTGCTCGACCGGTTCGACCTCGCGGCGGAGCGCGGCGAGCGACGCACGCCGAAGGCGCCGAAGGACGTCGGGGTCGCACCATTCGCGCTCGTTCCCGCCGGGCCGCAGCTCCCCGCGGACGAGCTGCTCGTCGGCCTCGAGCGACACGAGCAGCTCGGAGACGTCGCGCCCGAACTGCGCACTGGCCTGCTCCGTCGTGAACGGGCCACGGCCCTTGGCGTAGCGCAGGACGAGCGAGCGAAGCGAGCCGGGGCCGCCTTCGAGAAACGCATCCGGCAGACCGGACGGCGGCATCGCGCCGAGTGCGTCGCGGTAGCGGCCCGCGTCCTCCGCTGCGATCAAGCGCTCCTCGCCGGCGATGCGGACGATCACCGCGCGGCGCTCGTCGAGCAGCGGCGCCGCCAGCGCGGGGTCGTACTCGCCGGGGCGGCGGTCGCCGCGGACGCGAAGCTGGTCGTGAAGCTGGTCCGGCGTTCGAGGATCGCCGCGAAGCTGGCGTTCGACCTCGTCGACGGCGTCGGCATCGAGCAGATCGCGAAGCTCCTCCTGGCCGAGCAGCTCGCGCAGCAGGTCGCGGTCGAGGCTCAGCGCCTGCGCGCGCCGCTCGGCGGGAGGCGTGTCGTCCTCGTACATGTACGTCGCGATGTAGTCGAAGAGCAGCGAGGCGGAATAGGGCGACGCGGTCTGCGTCTCGACCTCGACGAGGTCGACCTCCCGCGTCTGGACCGCAGAGAGCAGCGAGCGGAGCGCGGGCAGATCGAACACGTCCTGCAGGCACTCCCGGAACGTCTCGAGCACGACCGGGAAGGAGCCGTAGCGGCGGGCCACCTGGAGCAGCGACTGCGCCTTGAGGCGCTGCTGCCACAGCGGCGTTCGAACGCCCGGGCGACGGCGCGGGATCAGAAGCGCGCGCGACGCGTTCTCGCGGAAGCGGGCGCCGAAGAGCGCCGTGTCGCCGAGCTCCGCGACGACGAGGTCCTCGACCTCCGCCGGGTCGACGACGAGCTCCTCCACCGGCGGCGGCGTCTCCGTCTCCGGGAAGTGGAGCGCGATCCCGTCGTCGGACCAGATCGACTGCGCCTCGAGGCCGTGCGTCTCGCGCAGCTTTGCCGCGATCGCCATCGCCCACGGCGCGTGAACGCGGCCGCCGAACGGCGTGAGCAGGCAGACGCGCCAGTCGCCGATCTCGTCGCGGAACCGCTCGATGACGATCGTGCGGTCGGACGGCACCGCGCCGGTCGCATCCTGCTGCTCGTGGAGGAACGTGATCAAGTTGCGTGCGGCGCGTTCGTCGAGGTGGTACTCCCCGCGCAGCCGTTCCGATGCGGTGCCCTCGGAGAGCGCGGACAACTCGCGGGACGCCGCGCCGATCTTGCGTCCGAGCTCGTACGGGCGTCCGACTCCTTCTCCCTTCCAGAACGGCACGGCGCCGGGGACGCCGGGCGCAGGCGAGACGAGCACCCGGTCGCGCGTGATCTCTTCGATCCGCCAGGTCGACGCGCCGAGCAGGAACGTCTGTCCCGCACGCGCCTCGTAGACCATCTCCTCGTCGAGCTCTCCGACCCGGCCGCCGCCGTCCACCAGAAAGACGCCGAACAAACCGCGGTCGGGGATCGTGCCGGCGTTCGTCACGGCGAGGCGCCGCGCCCCGTCGCGCGCTCGGATCCGACCGCCGGTGCGGTCCCACACGATCCGCGGCCGCAGCTCCGCGAACTCGTCCGACGGATACCGGCCGGCGAGCATGTCGAGCACGTTCTCGAGCTGCGCGCGCGAGAGGTCGCGGAACGGGTACGCACGCGTGACGAGCGCGAGCAGATCGTCGACCGCGATCTCTTCGTCGGCGGAGATCGCAACGATCTGCTGGGCGAGCACGTCGAGCGGGTTGCGCGGGATCCGCGTCTCCTCGATCTCGCCCTCGCGCATCGCACGCGCGACGACAGCGCTCTCGAGCAGATCGGCGCGGAACTTCGGGAAGATCCGCCCCTTCGACACCTGCCCGAGCTCATGACCCGCGCGACCGATCCGCTGCAGGCCGCGCGCGACCGACTTCGGCGACTCGACCTGGACGACGAGGTCGACGGCGCCCATGTCGATGCCGAGCTCGAGGCTTGACGTCGCCACGAGGCACGGGATGCGGCCCGCCTTGAGGTCCTCCTCGACGAGCACGCGCTGCTCGCGCGCGAGCGACCCGTGATGGGCGCGTGCGATCTCGCGCTCGGCCAGCTCGTTGAGGCGCAGCGCGAGCCGCTCGGCCAGGCGCCGGTTGTTGACGAAGACGATCGTGGAGCGGTGCGCCTCGACCAGCCGGAGCAGCTCGGGGTAGATCGACGGCCAGATCGACTGCACCCCGCGCTCCGTGCCGATGTCCATCTCCTGGCCGTCGGCCGGCGCCGGATGCGAGAGCGCGCCCGTGGAGCCGAGCTCGCGCAGGTCCTCGACCGGGATCACGACCTCGAGGTCGAGCTCCTTGCGCGTCCCGGCGTCGACGAGCTCGATCGGCCGTCCACCTGCGACGAATCGTCCGATCTCCTCGAGCGGCCGCTGCGTGGCCGAGAGTCCGATCCGCTGCATCGGCCGCTCGAGCAGCTCCTCGAGCCGCTCGACGCTGAGCGCGAGGTGCGACCCGCGCTTCGTTCCGGCGACGGCGTGCACCTCGTCGAGGATCAGCGTCTCGACGCCGCGTAGCGTCTCGCGAGCCTGTGACGTGAGCATCAGAAAGAGCGACTCGGGCGTCGTGATCAGGATGTCGGGTGGCTGGGAGATCAGCTCGCGGCGCTCCTTCGCGGGCGTGTCGCCGGTGCGAACCGCGACGCGCACCTCCGAGCCGACGCCGGCCAACGGACCGCGGAGGTTCCGCTCGATGTCGTAGTTGAGCGCCTTCAACGGCGAGACGTAGAGCACGCGCAGCCCCTCGCCCGGGGTCGCGGCGAGCCGGTCGAGTGCATACAGGAACGCGGTGAGCGTCTTGCCGGATCCGGTCGGCGCCTGGATCAGGACGTGTCCGCCGGTCGCGATCGCCGGCCAGCCCAGCTCCTGCGCGGGCGTGGGTGCGGCGAACGTGCGCTCGAACCAGGAGCGCGTCGCCGGTGAGAAGACGCTCAGCGCATCCACACCTGGAGCGTACTCACTCACATCGAGTTCACAGACGCGGCGGATAGCTTGGCCGTATGAGCTTCGATCAGCGGTTCACGAGGCGCGGCTCGCTCGCGCGGATCGGGACGCTGCTGGCCGCCGCGGCGGGCGGCGGAGTGGCAGCGGCGAAGGCGGAGGGCGGCCCGGCGGCCGTGTCGCAGGGCCTCGTCTCGTGTGTTCTCACGCCCGAGCTGACGGAGGGCCCGTACTACATCGCCGGCGAGCACGTCCGCCGGAACATCACCGACGGCCATCCGGGTACGCCGCTCCACTTGCGCCTGACGGTGCTCGACGCCTCGACCTGCTCGCCGATCAAGGGTGCCGCGGTCGACATCTGGCACGCGGACGCGAGCGGTGTCTACTCGGGTTTCGGCGCAGGCTCGGCGAGCCGAACCTTCATGCGCGGAATCCAGCCGACCGACGCGACCGGTCTCGCGCAGTTCACGACCGTCTACCCGGGCTGGTACCAGGGCCGGGCCGTGCACATCCACGTGAAGGTGCATGTCGGCGGGAACGTCGTCCACACCGGCCAGTTGTTCTTCAATGACGCGATCACCGACCGTGCATACAAAGTGCAGCCGTACGCGAAGCGCCCCAACCGCGACACGCGCAACGCGGACGATTCGATCTTCGTCAACGGCGGCAAGCGGTCGATGCTGGCGCTGAAGAAGACCAGCTCGGGCTGGACGGGCTCGATCGCGATGGGCGTCCACCGCAGCTGACGACCGGCCGGCGGCGTTCCCTCGTTCGGGTGACGACGCGGAATGTTGTATGCCGAATACACGGTGTACGGATCGCCGCCCGGCGATCGGGGTCAAATCGGAGGTCTCACATGGCGGGTTCGACAGCGAACGCCGAGCAGAGCTGCCGCGTCTGCGGCCAGGTACCGGCGCGCACAGTCACGATTCGGCGTCACGTCGGCATGATCGTGCTGCAGAGATTCGTTCGGGTACGCGCGCCGTTCTGTCGCGACTGCGGCGTGAAGGCCGTACAGTCGTTCACGCTCCGAACGCTCTGGCAGGGCTGGTGGGGGTTCATCAGCTTCTTCGCCAACGTGTTCGTCCTCCTCGCGAACCTCGTTGCCTGGCTGCAACTGCGGAATCTGCCGCAGCCGCGGCCGGCCGCAGGAGCCGACGAAGCCTCTGCGGCGCGCTGGCGGAGCGCCTTCGACGAGCCGGCCGAACAGAGCGGCGCGACGGCGGCCTGACACGCGTAGGATCGGGGCGTGCCCGACGCGCTCTGGTTCACGAACGACCGGGAGGCGTGCAAGCTGCTCGCCGAGGATCCGTTCGCGCTGCTCGTCGGCTTCGCCATCGACCAGCAGGTGCCGGTCCAGAAGGCATTCGCGGGGCCGTATGTGCTCAAGGAGCGCGCAGGCACGCTCGACCCGCGCCGGCTCGCGCAGCTCGATCTCGTCCCGCTGTTCGCGGAGCGCCCGACGATCCATCGCTTCCCGACCGCGATGGCGGAGCGCGTGCGCGAGCTCGCCGCCGTCGTGACCGAGGACTACGGCGGCGACGCGAGCAGGATCTGGCGCGACGCCGCCGACTCCGCCGACCTGCGGAACCGGATCGGCGCGCTGCCGGGCTACGGGCCGATGAAGATCACGGCGCTCGGAGCGGTGCTCGCCAAGCGGTTCGATGTCGCCGTCGCCAGTGACCTGGTCCCGCACCATCCCACGCTCGGCGACGTCGACTCCCCCGAAGCGCTCGAGCGCTACCAGTCGGCGAAGCGGGCCCACAAGGCCGAGCTGCGCGCGCGTGCCGGAAGCGCCTGAAGCGTTCTGGGAGCGGGCGCAGGACGCCCTTCGCGCGCCGCCCGTCGAAGAGTGGGACACCTGGCCCTTCTCCGGCGCCGCGGTACCGCGCCCACTCGAGCCGCCCACGGCAGAGCGAGAACGGTCGGGCGCGGGTGGAATTGCCTGTCGACGGTGTGACAAGGCGACGCAGGCGCACTCTGGGCGGATGCGAATTGGATCGTGCGTGCCGTGCCCCGGAGCGGGCTGCCGATCGTCGTGCTGCTCGAGACGCGAGCCCACTACGACTTTCCGGAACTGCCTGACGAGCTTGCGGTGAAGCTCGGGCCACTGCTCCTGCGCGTTCACCGGGCAATTCTGGCGGTGGGTGAAATCGGGCGGGTGCACGTCTGCCGCTTCGGCGAGGGCAGCGAGCACTGCCACCTCTGGTTCATCCCGCGTCCGGTGCGGATGCCGCAGCTTGCGAGCTCGTTCGCCGCGATCTGGGACGACGTGCTGCCGCTCGTCCCGGAAGACGTATGGGGCGCGAACTGCGACATCGTCGCCGCCGCGCTGAAGGCGTAGACCTGGTGCCAGGCACCGACGTGCCTGGCGCGCGCTACCGCGGAGCCGGCCCGTCGACGTTCCAGTGGCGCGCGACAGACACCAGCCAGCCGCCGTCGTCGCGGGGGTTGAACGAGAAGAGGCTGATTGCCCGGCGGCCGAGCTCGGCGTCGCCGTAGAGGAGCTCGATCCCGAACCGCCGCCGCTCCTCGATCGTCCGGCGCGCTTCCGTGAACGCTTCTTCGCCGGGATCGCGGAACGCGCCCTGCCAGAACGCGAGCTCACCCGGCGCGATGTAGAGATCGCGCGTCAGGTGGCGGAACGAGTCGACCGCGCTCGGCTCGCTCGCCGATCTCGAATCGCGGCTGAGGTCGCTGTGCATCAACCATCCGTGCATCACCGCGATCCCGCTGCCAACGTTGCGCATCGAAGCAGCGAGGTAGATCGCCTCGGGCGTGACCTCACAGACCGCTCCGCTGCCTGGAACCACCAGCCAGCGGTCGTCGGCGAACCCGACCTTCTGCGCCGGGTCGTCGAGCCGAGACGGCATCAACAGCGGACGCAGGCCCACAAGCAGCGAGCGCTCGGCGACGCGCGCGGCGCGGTTCGCGGAGCGGACGGATGCGAACGTCGCCACCGCGAGAACGAGCGTTGCCGCCGCGGTCGCGATCGAGGAGACGGTGACCCAGTCAGTCGCGAGCATCGGCACGCAGCTGGCGGAGCGCCGGGCCGAGCGACTGCCCACCGCGGAGCACCGGCTCGAACAAATCGCCGTACTGCTTCACCCGCTCGAGCGCGACCGCCATCGAGAAGTCCCGCGGCCGCACCGACTCGGCCAGCTCGTCCCAGTGGAGCGGCGTCGACACCGGCGCACCGGGCTTCGGCCGCACGGAGTACACCGACGCGATCGTCTTGCCCCAGCCGTTCTGGCGGTGGTCGACGAGCACGCCCGACCGCTTCTTCTTCAACCACTCGGTCGTCAGCTCGCCGGGGTGCTGCGCCTCGAGCCGGCGAGAGAGGAGCTCCGCGAAGTCGTAGGTGTCTTCGAACGTCGAGCGGCGCTGGATCGGGACGAGCACGTGGATGCCGTCGGAGCCGCTCGTCTTCACGTACGAACGCAGGTCGAGCCGATCGAGCGCGGCTCGTACGTAGTGCGCAACGCGGATGCACAGCGCGAACGCGTCGGGCTCGTCGGGCGGGTCGAGGTCGAAGAGGACGAAGTCGGGACGGTCTGGCTTGTCGACCCGCGAGTACCAGGCGTTCATGTCGATGCAGTTCTGCTGCACCGCCCATTGGGCCGCCGCGCGCTCGTTCACGAGCACGAAGTCGACGAGCCGCGTGTCGCCCTTGGCGCCTCGGGGATGCGTGACGAACTGCCGCGTCGGGATCCAATCCGGCATTCCCTTCGGCGCCTGCTTCTGGAAGAACGCCTCTCCGTCGATCCCGTGCGGCCAGCGCTTCAGCGTGAACGGCCGGTTGCGCAGGTGAGGAATGAGTACGTCGGCGATCTCGCCGTAGTACGTGAACAGGTCGCCCTTCGTGACGCCGTCCTCCGGGAAGAGAACACGATCGGCGGAGGTGAGGTTGACCTCGTGCCCGCTCACCAGACGTCCAGGGTCGGGAAGCTCGGGTCGCCGTCGATGCACGAGCGGGCATAGAGCGCCGCCCCGACGTCGCCGGTGAACAGCGTGTAGCGGCCACGGCCGTACTCGTTACGCGCGCGCTCGACCTGCTCGAGCGCGTGCACCGCGAACCGGCGTGCACGGTCGAGCCACAAGTCGTCACCCGTGATCGCATGCGCGCGCAGCAGCGCGTAGCCGTTCCCGCCGGTGCCGTGGCAGAGACCGGGCCCCTTTCGCAGCGGGCCCGCGCGCCATGTCAGCTCGGCACCGGCCCGCATGAGGTCGATCGGCATCAGTTCGCCGAGCGTCGCAACGATCCCCGGCGCGCCGTGGCACCACTGCAGGCGCGTGAGCTCGCTCCCCTCGGTGGGCGGCCAGTTCGCGACGCCGTCCTCGACGACCACGAGACGCTCGAGCGTCGAGCTGACGCGAGCGCGCAGCTCGTCCTCCGGCAGCGCGTGCCGGAGTGCGTGCACGTTCCCGGCGAATCCGTGCGCCGGCCCGAGGTAGCGAACGACGCTGCCGTACAAGTGCTGCGTCCAGAGTCCGCTCTCGAGATCCCACTGCTCCGCGAGAACCCTGCAGCTCTCCGCCCATTCGTCGTCGAAGCGGGCGACCCGCGCGGCGAGGATCGTGCCCGGCGATCCCCACATCAGCTCCCACGTCTCGTTGCGCACGTTCTCCCGGATGCGTGCCCGAAGCTGCTCGCGGTCGAACGCGCCGTCGACGACCTGCTGCACGACCAGGACGCCGCTCTCCCCCACCCACAGCGCCGGGACGTTCTCGCCGAGGTCGGGATGCGCGCGATACCGCGCGAGCGCTCCGTCCGCGAGCGTCGCGAGCTCGAGGGTCGAGCCCAGCGTGTGGAGCGCCCAGATCGTCCCGGCCGCGCCCAGGTAGAGACAGGAGACCGTCTCCGGCAGCCGCTCACCCGGAACGTCGTCGTCGAGCGGATGGTTCGGCCAGCCTCCGTCGCGCAGCGCAGCCTCCGCGTCCGCCACGATCGCACCGATCTTCGCGCGGACCTCGTCCTCGTCCCACGGGGTCGCCGTCAACGGCTCGTGCGCCGTCGTGTCGTAGATCACCGCCGGACTGCCCAGAGCACGTTTGCGAGGTTCGGAACCGCGTAGCGGCCCTCGGGCAGCAGCTCGCCCAGCCGCGCGAGAACGCGTTCCTTCTCGTACTCCGGCCTGCTCGCGATCCAGCTGACCGAGCGCGCGTTGTCGAGCAGGCCATCGCGGTCGAGCACGTGGTCGTGCCGGACCGCGGCCTCGTGCACCTCGCCGAACGGGCCGCGCCCGATGACCTCCGCAAACGGCGTGTCGCCGAACGCAGCCTTCTCCGCGCGCAGTTCCTCGAGGTAGTCGCTGAAGCCCTGCGGGAGCGGCGTCGGGCGGCTGTCGTCCGCCGCGTTCCAGACCACGCACAGCGCGCCGCCGGGCCGGAGCACGCGGGCGATCTCGGCGACCGCCTCGTCGTTCGCGAACCAGTGGAACGCCTGACCGGCGAACACCGCGTCGACCGACGCGTCGGGCAGCGGGATCTGCTCCGCACGGCCGCGGAGCGCCTCCGCCTCCGGCACGACCTGCTCGAGGATCGCGCGCATCCGGTCGAGCGGCTCGACCGCGAGCACGCGAGCGTACCGGCGCGCGAGCACGCGCGTCAGCTTGCCGGTGCCGGCGCCGAGGTCGAGCACGGTCGCGTCCCCCGGCACGGGCACGTGGTCGAGCACCGCGTCGGGATAGTCCGGCCGGGTGCGCTCGTACTCCTCGGCTGCGAGGTCGAAGCTGCTCGCCGGCTCCGTCACGCGACGCCTGCGAGCAGGAACGCGCGGTTCTCCTTGAGCATCTCCCGCGCAATCACGAGCCGCTGGATCTGGTTCGTGCCCTCGTAGATCTGCGTGATCTTTGCGTCGCGCATCATCCGCTCGACCGGATACTCCGAGATGTAGCCGTAGCCTCCGAGAATCTGGACGGCGTCGGTCGTGACGTCCATCGCGACGTCGGTGCAGTAGAGCTTCGCCATCGCCGAGAGCTTCGTGAGCTCCGGGCCGGTGTCGTCCTCGTCGATCATGCGCCCGACCTTGTAGAGCAGCCCGCGCGCCGCCTCGCATTTCGTCTCCATGTCGGCGAGCATCCCCGCGATCAGCTGGTGCTCTGCGATCGGCTTGCCCATCGTCTCACGCGACCGCGCGTACTCGAGGGCATAGTCGGTTGCACCCTGCGCGAGCCCGAGCCCCTGCGCCCCGATGCCGGGGCGCGAGCGGTCGAGGATGCGCATCGCGACCCGGAACCCCTCGCCTTCCGCGCCCAGCAGGTTCGCAGCCGGAACGCGGCAGCCGTTGAAGAAGATCTCGCCGGTCGTCGACCCCTTGATCCCCATCTTCGGCTCGATCCGGCCGACCTCGAAGCCGGGCGTGTCGGCCTCGACGACGAACGCCGAGATGCCGGAGTGTCCGGCATCGGGATCGGTCTTCGCGAAGACGACGTAGACGTGCGCAACGCCTGCGTTGGTGATGAACCGCTTTCCGCCGTCGATGACGTAGGCATCACCGTCGAGCCGCGCCGTCGTCCGAATCGCCGCGCTGTCGGAACCCGAGCCGGGCTCGGTCAACGCGTACGCGGCCAGCCACTCGCCGCTCGCGAGCCGCGGCAGGAACCGCTGCTTCTGCTCATCGGTGCCGGCGACCTTGATCCCGAGCGAGCCCAGCTCCTGCACCGCGATGATCAGACCGCTCGTCGCGCACACCTTCGAGAGCTCCTCGATCGTGACCAGCGCCATCAGCGAGCTCGCGCCGATTCCGCCGTACGCCTCGTCGTAGAGGATCCCAAACAGGTCGTTCTCACGGAAGAGCTCGACCACGTCCCAGGGGAACTCGGCGCTCTTGTCGATCTCTGCGGCCCGTGGCGCAATTCGTTCGCGCGCAAGCGTGCGGACGAGCTCGCGGATCTCGCGTTGCTCGTCCGTCAGCGGATCGAGGGCGCTCACGGCGGGAGTGTAGTCCCGCCCGAGTCGCTAGATTCGGCGCGTGATCCTCGAGAACGGGCTGATCCGCACGCTCGATCTGCAGGTGCCGACGCAGCGGGCGCTCGCGATCGCGGGCGACCGGATCGCGGGCGGCGTCGGGGTCCACGAGACGGCGCTCGCGTCGCCCGAGGTCGTCGATCTGTGCGGGTGCACCGTCGTTCCCGGACTGAACGACGCACACGTTCACTTCCCGACGTGGGCAGTCGCGCAAACGGAGGTAAACCTCGATGGGTGCGCATCGCTCGACGAGGCGCTCGCGCGCCTCCAGCACGCGCCGCGACCCGACGCGGGGCGCTGGCTGCGCGGGTACGGCTGGCGCAGCGGCGACTGGCAACCGGAGCGTGAGCCGACTCGAGCCGACCTCGACGCGTTTGCGAGCGACACCCCGGTCGCGCTGATCGCAAAGGACTACCACTCCTTGTGGCTGAACTCCGCCGGGCTCGCGCATGCGAACGGCGACCTCGAGGTGGCCGGCGGCGTCGTCGAGCGCGACGCGGCCGGCAAGCCGACCGGTGTGCTGCGCGAGGAGGCGGCCTGGCAGTTCAAAGCGCGCTACCTCACGCTTTCCGACCACGAGTACGTCGAGGCGATGCGGCGCGGCGTGAGGCTCGCGGCGAGCCGCGGGGTGACGGCCGTGCACGACAAGGACGGCTGGCTCGGTGCGCTCCGCCTCTGGCAGCGGCTCGACGAGTCGGGCGCGCTGTTACTGCGGGTCTGGCAGTCGATTCCGCACGACCTGCTCGACCAGGCGCGCGACGTCGGCCTGCGGTCGGGCTTCGGCGGTCCGCTGCTGACGCTCGGCTACCTGAAGGTGTTCATGGACGGCACGCTCGGGTCGCAGACGGCGTGGCTGCTCGACGGCAGCGGCGTGCAGATCACGAGCGGCGAGGAGCTCGCCGACATCGTGCGGCGCGGTGCGGCGGCGGGCTTCCCGGTGGCCGTCCACGCGATCGGCGACCGTGCAAACCGCGAGGCGCTCGATGCGTTCGCGCAGACCCGCGGCGACTGGGAGCCGCTCGGGCTTCGGCAGCGCATCGAGCACGCCCAGCTGCTTGCCGTGGATGACATCCCGCGCTTCGGAGCGCTCGGCGTCACCGCGTCGGTGCAGTTCTCGCACGCGCCGTCCGACCGCGACCTCGCCGACCGCAACTGGGCCGGGATGACCGACCGCGCGTACGCGTATCGCGCGCTGCTCGACACCGGCGCGACGCTTGCAAACGGGTCCGACGCGCCGATCGAGGAGCTCGACCCGCTTGCGGGCATCCGCGCCGGCGTGCGGCGGACGATCGACGACCGCGACGCGTGGCATCCGGAGCAGGCCGTGACGGTCGACGAAGCGTTTCGAGCGACGTGTGTCGCGCCGGCGTGGCTCGCGCGCGACGAGCGACGCCGCGGCAGGCTCGTGCCCGGGATGCTCGCCGATCTCGTCGTGCTCGACCGCGACCCTTGGGAGGACCTGGACGCGCAGGTCGTCGCGACGATGGTCGGCGGCCGCTGGGTGCACAACCCGCCTCCCTGGTAAGCGCTTCGTAAGCCGCTCGCGGTTTTGCCTCCGCTTTACCGCCGGTGAACGGGCGGCTTGCGGCACGGGCCGATCGTGTCGGTCATCCATCCCGTCACGAGCCCGCAGGAGGACCCGCGATGAAGCACCGCCTCATTCTCTCCCTCGCCCTCGCAGCCGCTGCGTTCGCGACCGTCGCCGCGACGGCGACCGGAGGCCCCAGGGGGCAGCTGTTCCAGTTCAGGGGCGATCTCCTGAACGCCAGCTCCGGCAACGTGCAGGTGCAGGTCGAAGGCGGCAACCACGCCGCGCTCAGAGCGCTGATCGGCCAGCCGCAGGACCAGACGTTCGCGATCGACCCGTCGACCGAGATCCTGGTCTGGTCGCATGGCATCCCGCACGTCGGAAGCATCACCGACCTGAAGCAGGGCGACGACGTGCAGCTCAACGTGCGGGCCCCGCACGGCTCGTCGCTGCAGACGATCGAAGCGACCGCCGCGAAGCTGGTCGGCGACCACGGTGCCGTCACGCACCCGGCTTCACAGCCGCTCTACCTCTACGTCGGCACGGTGACCGGTCCGCAGTCGGGCGGCCACATCGCGCTCCACGTCACGAGCGGCAACTGGCGCGGTCTGCAGTCGATGCTCGGACAGGGACTCGACCAGACGTTCTCGTACGACGACAACACGATCTTCCTGCTCTGGCAGGGACGGGTGCCGACGGTGATCGACGCCTCGCACCTACAGGCCGGCGACCGGATCACGGTGCGCATCCGCGCCCCGCGCGGCGCCACGCTCGCCCAGGTCGAGGCGTCGCCGGCGAAGCACGTCGGCGACCACGAGCCGGGCGATCCCGCAACGCAGAACTGAGCCTCCCCCACACGCTAGAGAGACGGAGGGGCCGCTACCGGCCCCTCCGTTGTTCTATGAACGTCTCGACCACCAGCGGCGGCGCGGGACCGATGCCGGCCGCGGCGGCACCGGGCGATCGTCGACGATGGCGCCCGGCACGTCGCGCACCAGCCAGCTCGCGAGGGGCCCTCCCCCGAGCGCGGAAACAGCCCCCGAGAGTCCGATCGCCCGGACGTCGGGCGAGTGGGCGTCGCTCGCGACGAGGTGGGCCAGCCCTGCGTCGAGCAGCCGGCTGACGCAGGACTGCGCCCCACGTCCGAGCCGTCCGTCGACCGACGCTGCCGTAAGCTGGACGAGCGCGCCCTCGGCGACCACCGGAGCGAGGAGCTCTGGCGACCGCTGCACGTCGGGGTTGCGTTCCGGGTGGGCGATCACGGCAGTGATGCCGACTCCTCGAAGGCGCGCGACGGCATCGCGGAGTCCGAGCGGCCACCCGTGATAGGGCGTCTCGACGAGGAGATAGGCAGGGTTGCCTGCAAGCGCGAACCGACGAAGCTCGTCGAGCGGCCGCTCGAGCTCGGCGAGGTCGATCTCGCCGCCGGAGAGCAGCCGAGGCTCGGGGCCGGCGGCTGCGCGGAGCGCGGCGAGCGCGTTCTCCATCGCGGCAGGAGTCGTCGGGTGGTCGTGGCGGACATGCGGCGTCGCGGCCAGTGCCGACACGCCGTCTGCGGCGGCAGCGCGGCACATGCGCAGCGCCTCGTCGAGGTTCCGTGCGCCGTCGTCGACCCCGGGCAGCACGTGGCTGTGGAGGTCGATCACTGCGCGGGCGGCTACAACGCCGCGTAGGCGCGGAAGAGCTCGCGTGCGGCGGCGATCCCGAGCTCGACGTACTCGGTTCGCAGGCGCTCGTTCGGCGAGTGGATCTGCGAGTCGGGTAGGCCGAAGCCGGTGACGACGACCGGGATGCCCTTGTCGCCGAGCGCCGGGACGATCGGCAGCGTGCCGCCCGAGCGCACGAGCACAGGCCGGCTCCCGAGCGCGCGCTCGAACGCGTCGAGCCCGAGCTGGATCGCCTTCGAATCCGGCGGGACGAGCCCGGGGGCGGCCGACGAGACGAGGTTGACGGTCACGTCCGCACCCGCAGGCGCCGACTCACGGATCAGCCGTTCGACGACCGGGGCGACGACCTCGACCTGCTGCCCGGGCGCGAGCCTGATCGACACGTTGGCGACCGCCTCGACCGGGAGCACGGTCTTCTGCAGGAGCGGGGAGCCGCTCAGGATGCCGTTCACATCGATCGCCGGCTCGGCGAACGTGCGCGGGTAGAAGTCGTCCGCGGCACGCGGGTCCTTCGGCCGGGCGCCCTGCTCGCCGAGCTCGTCCGCACCCGCGGGCAGGTTCGACCAGCCGTCGAGCTCCTCCGGCGCCGGCGCGATCACGCCCTGCCGGAGCGGCTCGGCCAGCGTGCCGTCGTGTGAGATCAGCCCGTCGAGCGCGCGGATCAGCGCATGCGCCGCGTTGAGCGCCGCGCCGCCGTACATGCCCGAGTGCAGGTCGCGCTCGCCGGTGCGCACCGTGACGTGGAAGTACGCGATGCCGCGCGTCGCGATGTTGAACGCGGGCATGCCGCGGCGGATCATCCCGCTGTCGAAGATGACGGCGGCATCCGCGCCGCGCGTGTCCTGCTCGAGGTACTCGACGATCGCGTCGCCGCCCGTCTCTTCCTCGCCGTCGCAGCAGAAGCGCACGTTCACCGGCAGCTCGCCCGCCTGCGCGAGCTCACGCGCAGCGGCCAGCAGGAGGTACAGCTGGCCCTTGTCGTCGACCGTGCCGCGGCCGTAGAGATAGTCGCCGCGGATCTCCGGTTCGAAGGGCGGCGAGTCCCACAGCTCGAGCGGGTCGGGCGGCTGGACGTCGTAGTGCCCGTAGCAGAGGACGGTCGGCCCATCTCCGCCGTGCGAGGCGCGAAGCTCGCCGATCGCGAGCGGCTGGCCGTGCCAGTCGACGACGTCACAGTCGCCGCCGGCCTCGCGGACGAGCTTGCAGACCCACTCCGCGGCCTTGAGCACGTCGCTCGCGTGCAACGGGTCGGCGCTGATCGAAGGAATGCGGAGGAACTCCACGAGCTCGTCGAACCAGGGCTCCGTCACGCGGTGGAGCCTACCCAGCGGTCAGGCGACTTCGCGCAGCTTCTCGCTGTCGGCGAGGGCGCGGAGCTTCTTCAGGCCCTGGCTCTCGATCTGCCGGATGCGCTCGCGCGTGACGCGGAACGCACGGCCGACCTCGTCGAGCGTGCACGGCGACTCGCCGTTCAGTCCGTAGCGAAGCTCGAGCACGCGCCGCTCGCGCTGCGACAGCGCGCCGAGGCACTTCTGCAGCGCTGCGATGCGGAACGCCGTGTCGGCGGCCTCGTCGGGCAGCGGCACCGAGTCGTCCTCGATGAAATGCCCGAACTCCGACTCCTCCTCGTCGCCGACCGGCTTCTCGAGCGACACCGGAACCTGCGACGTGCGCCGGATCGCCTCGACCTCCTCCACGGTCATGCCGAGCTCCGCCGCGATCTCGGCGTTCAACGGCTCACGGCCGCGCTCGGCGCGGAGCTTGCGCTCGGTGCGCACGATCTTGTTCAGCTTCTCGACGACGTGAACCGGCATGCGGATCGTGCGTGCCTTGTCGGCCAGCGCGCGCGCGACCGCCTGCCGGATCCACCACGTCGCGTACGTCGAGAACTTGTACCCCTTGCGCCAGTCGAACTTCTCCGCCGCGCGAACGAGCCCGATCGTCCCCTCCTGGATCAGGTCGAGGAACGGGAGCCCCTGGTTGCGGTACCGCTTGGCGATCGAGACGACGAGACGGAGGTTCGCCTCGATCATCTCCTGCTTCGCGCGATGGTCGCCGCGCTCGATGCGCTTCGCGAGCTCGACCTCCTGCGCGGCCGTCAGGAGATCGACGCGTCCGACGTCCTTCAGGAACAGCTGCAGCGAGTCGGTCGAGAACTCGAACTCGACCTCCGCGGGTTCCTCGAGCTCCTCCGCATTGAACTCGTCGAGCGCCGCGAACAGGTCTGCCTCGACGTCCGCGTCCGGCTCGGCCGCGGATGCGTCGTCGCCCTCGTCCTGCGGTTCCTCGTCGGTTGCGACCGGCTGGCCGACCTGCGTTCCCATCGTGCCCCCTGGCTGGATGCGGCACTGTCGCATCGGGGCCGGACGGATACCAGGGCCGCCCGGCTCATCTTGTGGTTCGACTGGTCCTGTCGGGCACAAGACGCGCGAGGAAGGCTTTCGCTTCCCTGCCGAGCGGGGAACGCGGCGCAAGACGGCTTGCTGCGCGGAACTCGACCACCGCCTGCGCCCGCTGACCGGTCCACGCGAGCAGTAGGCCCAAGTGGTACCTCACCGACACGCTCTGCGGGAAGCGCTTCACGAGCGGGCCGAGCCGGGAGAACGACGCGGCCAACTCGTCCTCGTCGAATCGCCCGACCGCGGCCGCCACTTGCGCCTGGTCGTCGTCGGGATGCAGGCGCGCGGCGCGGGCGTACAGACGCTCCGCCGTGTGCTGGTGGCCGGCCTGCTGTGCCGCGATCCCCTGACGTAGAAGCGGCGGGACGTCGCCGGTCGCCTGGAAGATCGGATACCCCTGGCTGAAGTACTGCGGGTGGAGGATCGAGTCGGCGCGGATCTCGTAGAACGTGTCGCGGCCGGCGGTCTTGGCGGCCCGGAAGGCCTGCGCCGCGTCGTCGAGGTAGCCGGCGCAGTAGAGGGCGAGCGCGTAGTTGAACTGGACGACCGGGTCGTGCGGAGCGGCCTGCGCGAGCGTCTCGAGCGCGGCCGGCGCCTTCCGGGCCGGGAGCAAGAGCGCGTGCTCGACCGCGCCGACGTTCGGAGAGGCGACTCCGGGCACCACGAAGGGGGCCGGGTTGCAGCGCACCTTCGGCTGGGCCGGATCCTGGCGGGTCGCGGAAACGACGCCGACGACGACGGCGGCCGCCCCGACGGCGGCGAGCCCCGCCACCAGGCGCACACGACCCTTCGACGACACGGCGCCCAACGTAGCGCTAACCGCGCTGGAAATACCCCGGGTATCGCTACCGTTTCTAAAGTCATGACCACGTATCGGGAGCTGTTGCAGCGCACGAAGAGCGAGATCTCCGAGGTCACCCCCGACGAGGCGGCCGCGCTCGACGGCGCCGTCTGGATCGACATCCGCGAGGCGGACGAGTGGCAGGAGGGTCACCTCCCCGGCGCCGTTCACGTGCCGCGGGGCCATCTCGAGTCTCGGATCGAGGCCGTCGTGCCCGATAAGGACGCCGAGGTCGTCCTCTACTGCGCCGCCGCGAACCGCTCGGCGTTCGCCGCGAAGACGCTCGAGGAGCTCGGCTACACGTCGGCGCACTCGCTCGCGGGCGGGTTCACAGACTGGAAGCGAAACGGCCGCGAGATCGTCATGCCGCGCACGCTTTCGCCGGAGCGGCGCACGCGGTACTCGCGGCATCTCCTGATCCCCGAGATCGGTGAGGCCGGGCAGCTGAAGCTGCTCGACAGCCGCGTGCTCCTGATCGGCGCCGGCGGGCTCGGCTCCCCCGCGTCGCTCTATCTCGCAGCCGCCGGCATCGGCCGTATCGGGATCGTCGACGCCGACATCGTCGACGAGACGAACCTGCAGCGGCAGGTCGCGCACTCGCTCGACACGCTGGGCACGCCCAAGGTCGACTCGGCGAAGCGGTCGATCGAAGCGCTCAACCCCGACGTCGACGTCGTCACCTACCGCGAGCGGCTCACCTCGGAGAACGTCGAGCGGATCCTCGCCGACGGCTGGGACCTGATCGTCGACGGCGCCGACAACTTCCCGACGCGCTACCTCGTCAACGACGCATCGGTCTGGCACGACATCCCCGTCGTCCACGGATCGATCTACCGGTTCGAGGGCCAGGTCACCGTCTTCTCGCCGCACAACGGCCCTTGCTATCGCTGCCTCTTCCCCGAGCCGCCGCCGGCCGAGCTCGCGCCGTCCTGCGCCGAAGGAGGCGTCCTCGGCGTGCTCCCGGGCATCGTCGGCTCGCTGCAAACGAACGAGGCGATCAAGCTCGCTGCCGGCATCGGCGAGCCGCTCGTCGGCCGGCTGCTCCTGTTCGACGCGCTCGCGACCGAGTTCAGCGAGGTGCGCATCGAGCGCAACCCGGACTGCCCCGTGTGCGGCGACCGCCCGACGATCACCGAGTACATCGACTACGTGGAGTTCTGCGCGCGGTGACGGTCGTCCGTGTCCCGCCGGTCCTCCGTAGCGAGGCCGGCGGAGTTCGTGAGGTGGATGCGGACGGTACGACCGTCCGCGAGGTGATGGAGGACCTGGCACAGCGCCTGCCGGCGCTCGGCACGCGCGTCTACCGCGACGGCGAGCTGCAGCCGTTCGTCAACGTCTACGTCGACGGCGAGGACGTCCGCACGCGCGACGGCCTGGAGACGCCCGTAAGCGATCGCTCGACAGTGATCCTTCTGCCCGCCATGGCGGGCGGCTGTGGTCGCTAGCTCGCTGCTCGACCTGATCGGCGAGACGCCGCTCGTCGAGCTCCGCCGCCTCTCGCCGCCCGGCCGCACGATCTACGCGAAGCTCGAGGGGCAGAACCCGACCGGCTCGATCAAGGACCGGGTCGCGCTCGCGATGGTCGAGGCGGCGCAGCTCGAGCCCGGACAGGAGTTGCTCGAGCCGACGAGCGGCAACACGGGGATCTCGCTCGCTCTCGTCGCGAAGCTGAAGGGCTACCGGCTCACCTGCGTGATGCCTTCGAACGCGACACCCGAGCGGCGCGCGCTGCTCGAGCTCTACGGCGCGACGATCGTCGACTCGCCGGGCGACCAGGGCTCGAACGGCGCGGTGCGGCTCGCGCAGGAGCTCGCCGACCGCGACGACCGCTACGTGATGCTCTTCCAGTACGCGAACGAGGCGAACCCGCGCGCGCACTACGAGGGCACGGGAGCGGAGATCGCGCGCGACCTGTCCCGGGTCGACGCCCTGGTCGCGGGACTGGGAACCGGCGGGACGCTGATGGGTGCCGGCGCGCGCATCCGCGAGGCGTTTCCCGGCGCGCAGGTCGTTGCCGCGGAGCCGCTGCCCGGCGATCCCGTCATGGGCCTGCGCTCGCTGGAGGACGGCTACGTTCCGCCGATCCTCGACGTCGCCGCGCTCGACCGGAAGCTGCTTGTCTCGAACGCCGAGGCCGCAGCCGCTGCACGCGTGCTGCTCGAGCGCGAGGGCCTGTTCGCCGGAGTCTCGTCCGGAGCCGTCCTTCACGTCGCGCGCCGGATCGCCGACGAGCTCCCGGAGGGAGGCGTCGTCGTCGCGATCCTCGCCGACGGCGGCTGGAAGTACCTCTCCGCGGACTTCTGGCGCGGTGAAGAGATCGACGAGGCCGTGCTCTGGTGGTGATCCCGGCGGCGATCCGGGCGGAGCTTCAGTCGCACGCCGCGGCCGAGGCGCCGAACGAGTGCTGCGGCGTCATCGCGTTCGCCGACGGCGTCGCCGAGCGGTACGTCCCCGGACGCAACGCGCTCGAGTCGCCGTACCGATACGAGCTCGAGATCGACCCGGCCGTGTGGTTCCTCGAAGACGAGGGGCTCGAGCTGGCCGTCTTCCACTCCCACCCGGCGACGAAGCCCGAGCCTTCGCGCACCGATCGCGAGCTTGCCGGCCTGTGGTCCGGCCGGCCGTTCCTGATCTACTCGCTCGCCTTCGACGAGCTCCGCGCCTGGCGGATCTCGCGCGACGAGGTCGAGGAGATCGAGCTGACGTCCGGCTAAACGGTTCGCCGGGTTCGCGGCGGTCGCGCGCGGGAACAGGTTCGGCATGGTCCGGGCCGCGTCGTGGATCTCCGTCCGGCTCGGCTTCCTGCTGGTGCCGGCCTGGATCGCCGCTGCCGTCGCGGCGTTCCACTATCTGCCGGGTATCACCGAGGGCGCCTCCGGTCCGCTCGGCGGCTTGGTTCCCGGCGGGGCAGCCGCGATCGGCGCGGAGAACCGCGAGGTCGCCGCGTTCGGCTCGACGATCCTCACCCGCGTCGTCGTCGTGCAGCACGCAGACGGGCGGCTCACCGACGCCCAGCTGCACCGCACGTACGCCGCGGCCGCAGCGGTCGACCGGCACCGGGCACCCAACGAGAAGCGGATCGCGTTCGCGGCACCGCTCGTGTCGCCGGATCACACGACGACGGTGACGTACCTGTACTTCCGCCCGAGCGTCGACGCCGACGACCAGCTCGACGTCGCGCAGCGGTTCGCGCACAACCTCGACCCGCCGGGATTGCGCACCGGTGCGCTGCTCGCCCGGACATCGGAGTTCGAGCGCATCCAACAGGGTCTGCCGCGCGTGACGATCGCCACCGTCGCGCTGATCGTGCTCATCCTGCTCGCGACCTTCCGCGCACCCGGGCCCGCGCTGGTGGCACTCGGCGGCGCCGCGATCGCGTACACGATCTCGATCCGCCTGATCTCCTGGCTCGTCCAGCACGAGCACCGATCGGTGCCGAAGGAGATCGAGCCGATCCTCGTCGCGCTGCTGCTCGGACTGCTCACGGACTACGCAGTGTTCTTCGTCTCCGGGATGCGACGACGGCTTGCCGACGGCGAGTCGCGCTTCCGCGCCGCCGAAGGCACGACGAGAGAGAACCTGCCGATCATCCTCACGGCCGGGCTGATCGTCACCCTCGGCTCGCTGACGCTCGTCGTCGGCCGGCTCAGCGTCTTTCGCTCCTTCGGCCCGGGAATGGCGTTGACCGTCGCGATCACGATGGCGGTCGCGCTGACGTTCCTGCCGGGCCTGCTCGCGCTCCTCGGCCCCGCGCTCTTCTGGCCGTCGGAGCTGAAACCGGAGCCCGATCACTCGCGCCGCACTCGGCTCTGGCGGCTCGCCACGGCCCGCCCTGCTTCGGCGACGCTGGTCGCGCTCGTCGTGGCCGGGCTGGTTCTCGCGGCGAGCGGCCTGCTGCGCGCGCACCTCGGGTTCACGATCGTGCGCGGCCAGCCCCCGAACGCCGAGGTGAAGGTCGCCGCAGAGAACGCGGCGCAGGGATTTGCGCCCGGCATCGTCGCGCCGACCGAGGTGCTGCTCCAGGGCGGTGTCGGCAACCGCCGGCCTGCACTCGTGCGGTTCCAGCGCGGCCTGCGCACGATCCCGGGAGTGGCCGACGTGATCGGCCCGCGCGAGCAGCCGCGCCGCCGCGACCTTCCGGTGTTCGTGGCCCGCAGCGGGCGCGCGGCCCGCTATGCGGTCGTGCTCGACCAGGAGCCACTCGGCTCGAGGGCGATCGACGTACTCGAACGGATCCAGAGCCGCGTGCCGCGGCTGCTCGACCAAGCAGGGCTCCGAGGCGTCCGTGTGTCCTACGCCGGCGACACTGCACTCGCGCAGGAGACCGTCTCGACCGTCCGCTCCGACGGATATCGCGTTGGCGCCGCCGTGCTACTCGTCAACCTCGTCCTGCTCGGGATCTTCCTGCGGTCGCGCTGGGTACCGCTCTACCTGCTTGCGGCGAGCGTGCTCGCGCTCGCGGCCGCGCTGGGCGTGCTCACGTGGGTGATGCAGGATCTGCTCGGACACGAGGACCTGACGTACTACGTCCCGTTCGCGGCCGCCGTCCTCTTGCTGTCGCTCGGGTCGGACTACAACGTCTTCGTCGTCGGCGGGATCCGGCGGGCGGCACGGGACAAGCCGCTGCGCGACGCGATCGCAGAGGCGGCGCCGCGTGCCTCGTCGACGATCACGACCGCCGGACTCGCGCTCGCCGGCAGCTTTGCGACGCTCGCCTTGATCCCGCTGCGCCCGATGCGCGAGCTCGCGCTCGTCCTCGCAGCCGGGATCCTGCTCGACACGTTCGTCGTGCGCAGCCTGCTCGTGCCTTCGCTGCTCGCGCTGTTCCGCCGCGAACAGGCGCATGAATCCACGGACGACGCGGTACGCTCGCACCCGTGGAGCTTGCGTCGGTCGTACCAGCCGAGTCGCTACTCGAGCCGCAGGGACGATTCCTCGCCGACCTGATGGGCCGCGGCGTCGTCGGCACCGCCGACGCCGTCGTCATGCCGGCCTCGACCGCCGAGGTCGCCACGGTGATGCGCTGGTGCTACGAGAACGAGGTGCCGCTGACGGCGCGCGGCGGCGGCACGGGTCTCGCGGGCGGCGCGATTCCGGTCGCCGGTGGAATCGTGATCGGGTTCGAGCGGCTGAACCGCGTGCGGCAGTTCGATCCGCTCCTGTGGCGGATGCACGTCGAGGCGGGCGTCACCACCGGCGACGTGCAGCGCCTCGCGCGCGAGAACGGACTGCGTTTCCCCCCCGACCCCGGCGCCGCCGAGCTGTCACAGATCGGCGGCAACATCGCGTGCAACGCCGGGGGCCCGCACGCCTTCAAGTACGGCGTGACCGGTCACTGGGTGACGGGGATCGAAGCGGTCGTGCCGCCGGGCGATGTCGTGACGATAGGCGGGCCGCTCCGCAAGGACGTCGCCGCGTACGACCTGAAGAGCCTGCTGATCGGCTCCGAGGGAACGCTCGGCCTGGTCACCGCCGCCTGGCTTCGCCTCCTCCCGGCACCCGAGATCGAGCTGCCGGTCGTCGGTCTCTATCGCGACGCGGACGCCGGCATCAGCGCGATCGAGCGCGTCCTCGGGTCGGGCATCGTGCCCGCTGCCGTCGAATACCTCGACGGCGAGACGCTGCGCGTGTCGGGCGACACGTACCCGTTCGGACTGCCCGCGGACGGCGCGTTCATGGTGATCACCGAGGCCGACGGGGCCGAGGCCGAGGCGCGCCGGGTTGCCGGGGAGCTGGCCGAGGCGCTCTCCGACGAGGCGGTCGCAGTGCACACGCCGCAATCGCCCGCGGAGGTGTCGGCGCTGTGGCGTTGGCGTGGCGGGGTCGCGTTCGCGATCCTCGCCCAGCGCGGCGGGGCGTTCAGCGAGGACATCGCAGTGCCGCTCGACCGTCTGCGCGACGTCGCGCGCGAGACCCTCGCGATCGGCGAGCGGAACGGCGTGCCGTCGATGTCGTTCGGGCACGCGGGCGACGGCAACATCCATTCCACGTTCCTGTTCGCGCCCGACGGCGACGGCGAGCAGGAGCGCGCGGACGACGCATGCCGGGAGCTCTTCGACCTGGCGCTCTCGCTGGGCGGGAGCGTCACCGGCGAGCACGGCATCGGCTGGCTGAAGCGCGGCCAGCTCGAGCGGCAGCTCGGCCCGGTCGGCTACGACCTGCACACGCGGATCAAGCAGGCCTTCGACCCGAAGGGGCTGCTCAACCCGGGCAAGAAAATTTGACGGCACCGGACGCGCTTCGGCGCCGGGCCCGAGCGTCTCTCGCCTCCGGCGTCGAGCGTGCGGGCGCACGGGCGCACTTCCGCGCGATGGGCATCGATCCCGGCCGGCTCGACGACCCGATCGTGGGCATCGCGTCGACGTGGACGCAGACGATGCCGTGCAACCTCAACCACCGCGAGCTGGCCGCGCACGTCGCGCGCGGCGTCGCCGGCGCAGGCGGCATCCCGCTCGAGTTCAACACGATCGCGGTCTCCGACAACCAGAGCCAGGGGACACCCGGGATGCGCGCGTCGCTGATCTCCCGCGAGCTGATCGCCGACTCGATCGAGCTGATGGCGCACGCGCACGACTTCGACGCGCTCGTCTGCATCGTCGGCTGCGACAAGACGACACCCGGCGCGCTGATGGCGCTTGCGCGCATCGACAAGCCGGCAATCGTGCTCTACGGCGGCCCGATGCGCGCAGGGTCGGTCGCCGGACGGGCGGTGACGATCCAGGACGTCTGGGAGGCCGTCGGAGCAACCGAGCGCGGGCTCATCCCCCGCGCCGAGCTCGACGAGCTCGAGCGAACCGCCTGCCCGGGCGCAGGGACGTGCGCCGGCCACTTCACCGCGAACACGATGGCCGTCGCGGTCGAGCTGCTCGGGCTCGCACGAGTGGGCGACGGCTTGATTCCCGCCGCCGACACCGAGCGCAAAACGGACGCCGCGCTGCGCGCCGGCGCGCGCGCGGTCGATCTCGCGCGTGCGGGAACTACCGCGCGCTCGTTGATCGAGCGGCGATCGCTGCTGAACGCGATGGCCGGCGTAGCTGCGTCGGGAGGCTCGACCAACGGCGTCCTGCACCTGCTTGCGATCGCGCGCGAAGCAGGCATCGAGCTGACGCTCGACGACCTCGCCGCCGTCGCAGCGAGCACACCCGTGCTCGCGAGCCTCGTGCCGGGCGGGCGCCACACGGCGGAGGAGCTCGAGGCTGCCGGCGGCACCGCGACGCTGATCCGCGAGCTCATCCGTGGCGGTCACGTCGACGGAGCGGCGCCGACCGTCGTCGGATCGACGCTCGCCGAAGCGGCCGGCGACGCCGCCCCGCCGGACGGCGAGGTGCTGTACCCGCTCGAGCGCCCGTTTCGCGAGCGAGGAGCGCTGCACGTCCTGCGTGGAAACCTCGCGCCGGACGGGAGCATCGTGAAGGTCGCGGGCCGCGGCCGCTCGCTCCGCGGACCCGCGCGCGTGTTCGAGAGCGAGGAGGCATGCGCCGACGCGGTGCGCGCAGGCCGCGTGCGCGAGGGCGAGGTGCTTGTCGTCCGCTACGAGGGCCCGGCCGGCGGGCCCGGCATGCGGGAGATGCTGAGCGTCACGTCCTCGGTTGTCGGCGCCGGCCTCGGCGAGTCGGTCGCGTTGGTGACGGACGGGCGCTTCTCGGGGGCGACGCGCGGCCTGATGGTCGGGCACGTCTCGCCCGAGGCCGCGCGCGGTGGGCCGCTCGCGGTCGTCTCGGACGGCGACGTGATCGCGATCGACGTCGATGCGGGGACCCTCGAGCTCGAGGTCGCGGAGCACGAGATCGCACGGCGCCTGTCGGTGTGGCGGTTGCCCGCTCTCCCCTACGCCGACGGTGTGTTCGGGCGTTACCGCGCGCTCGTCGGCTCCGCGTCCGAAGGCGCCGTCCTGCGGTCGTCGGCATGGGAGCATTGACGGGATGCAGGCGCTGATCACCCAGCCGGGCGTACCGCACTCGACACGCGTCGAGGAGGTCGCCGCCGTCGAGCCGGAGGCGGGCGAGGTCCTGCTGCGCGTGCTCGAGATCGGCGTGTGCGGCACCGACCGCGAGATCGTTCACGGGCTGTTCGGGGTGGCGCCCGACGACGCGGGCTCGCTCGTCATGGGGCACGAGTCGCTCGCGGTCGTCGAGCGCGACGGGCACGGCTTCTCGCGCGGGGATCTCGTCACCGCAACGGTGCGCCGGTCGTGCGGCCGTTGCATCGCGTGTGCCGAGGACGCTCCCGACTCGTGCCTGACCGGCGACTACCGGGAGCGCGGAATCACGCGGCTCGACGGCTTCGCACGCGAGCTCGTCGCCGAGGATCCGGCGCAGCTCGTGCCGATCCCGCGCGCGCTCGGCCGGCTCGGCGTGCTCGCCGAGCCGACGTCGATCTGCGCGCGTGCGCTTCGCCACGCTCGTGCGATCGGCGAGCGGCAGCCGTGGGCGCCGAAACGCGCGCTCGTGGTCGGCGCGGGAGCCGTCGGAATGCTGGTCACGCTCCTGCTCCGGCGCGACGGGTTCGAGGTGTGGACCGCGTCGCGCGAGCCGCAGGACGATCCGCGTGCACGGCTGGTCGAGGCCTGCGGCGCCCGCTACGTCTCGACCGCCGACACGACGCTCGACGCGCTGCGCGCAGAGACGGGCGGCTTCGATCTCGTCGTCGAGGCCGCCGGCGACGCGCAGCTGATGGCGGACACGCTCGGCCTGCTGCGCCGAAGCGGCGTCGCGTGCCTGCTCGGCATCGACGGACGCGACCGGCAGGTGAGCCTCGACGGGCACGTGCTCGCGGTCGACTCCGTGATCGAGAACCGCGTGCTCTTCGGTAGCGTGAACGCACACCGGCGCGACTGGCTCGAGAGCGTGACGGCGCTCGACGAGATCCGGACGCGGTGGCCCGACACGCTCGAGGGCCTCGTCGGCCTGCGCGTCCCGCTCGACCGCTTCGAGGACGCGCTCGCGTACGGCGGCGGCAAGGCGACGCTCGTCCTCTCCGAAAGCTAGCTTCGGTACGAGATCGTCTCGCGCGCGCCGGTCTCGCCGGAGCGCGCGATCGCGTCCCCGACCTCGGCGGCGCGGTAGCCGTCCTCGAAGGTCGCGCCGTAGGGCGCGATGTCACCGTCGGTCGCGATCGCCTCGAGCACGTGGTGCAGCTCGTGCACGAACGTGTCGCCCCAGCCGATGATGTGGCCCGGCGGCCACCAGTGCTGCCAGAACGGATGGTCGGTCTCGGAGACGAGCACCGTCTTGAACCCGCGCGCGCGGTCGCCGTCCGCGCGGAACACCTGCAGCTCGTTCAGGCGCTCCATGTCGAACGCCAGCGACGCCCGCGAGCCGTTGATCTCCCACTGGAACGCGTTGCGGCGCCCGAGCGCGAGCCGCGTCGCCTCGATCGTGCCGACCGAGCCGTTCGCGAACTCGACGGTCGCCTCGAGCGCGTCGTCGACGCGCCGCCCCGGCAGGAAGGTCTTCAAGAAACCTGCGACCGACGTGATCTCGCCGTTCAGGAAGCGCGCGAGGTCGATCACGTGCGTGCCGAGGTCGCCGAGCGCACCGGACCCCGCCTCGTCCGGGTGGAAGCGCCACGTGTCGAGCGACGCGTCGTCGCCCCAGTCCTGCAGGTAGCGGCCGCGGAAGTGTCGGATCTCACCGAGGTCGCCGGCCTCGATCAGCTCGCGGGCGAGCCGCACGGCGGGTACGAAGCGGTAGTTGAACGCGCACAGGTGCTTGACACCGGTCGGCGCGACCCTCTTCCAGATCTCGTAGCTCTCGGCTGCGTCCCGTCCGAGCGGCTTCTCGCAGACAACGTGCTTTCCGGCCTCGGCTGCGGCGATCGTCGGCTCGGCATGGAGCGCGTTCGGTCCGCCGTTGTCGAATAGGCCGATTCGCTCGTCGCGAACGAGGTCGCGCCAGTCGGTCGTCGCGTACTCGTAGCCGTAGCGGCGCGCCGCCTCTTCCACCGCTTCCTCGTTGCGGCCGGCGATGCCGACCAGCTTCGGCACGAGCGGCGGCGGCCACGTGATGTACGGGATCTTCTTGAACGCGCTCGAGTGGGCCTTGCCCATGAACGCGTACCCGAGCATTCCGATGCCGATCTCAGCCATTGGTTTGCGCGATAGTACGCAGCCGTGCAGGCCGTGACGTGGGGCATCCTCTCGACCGCCGACATCAACCGGAAGCTGATCCCGGGCGCGCACGCCTCGCCAACGGTCGAGCTTCTCGCCGTCGCGAGCCGCGACGCGGCGCGCGCCGAGGCGTACGCGCGCGAGTGGGAGATCGAGCGCGCCTACGGCTCCTACGAGGAGCTGCTCGCCGATCCGGAGATCGAGGCCGTCTACATCCCGCTGCCGAACACGCTCCACGTCGAGTGGTCGATCCGTGCGCTCGAGGCAGGCAAGCACGTCCTCTGCGAGAAGCCGCTGTCGCGCCACGTCGCCGACGTCGAGCGCGCCTTTGCGGTCGCCGAGCGGACCGGACGGCTGCTCAGCGAGGCCTTCATGTACCGCCACAACCCGCAAACGGCGCGTCTCTGGCAGCTCGTCGACGACGGCGCCATCGGCGAGCTGAGGCTCATCCGTTCCGCGTTCAGCTACGGCCTCTACGACACCGAGAACATCCGCCTCCGACCGGAGCTCGAGGGGGGCGCGCTGATGGACGTCGGCTGCTACTGCGTCAGCGGCTCGCGGTTCCTCGCCCAAGGGGAGCCGGAATCGGTGTCGATGCAGTCCTGGATCGGGCCGACGGGAACCGACTGGGTCTCGGCCGGGACACTTCGGTTCTCGGGCGATCTGACGGCGGTGTTCGACTGCGCCACCGCGCTCGTGGAACGCGACGAGCTCGAGGCGATCGGCAGCGAGGGCTCGCTGTTCGTCGACGACCCATGGCACTGCGACGAGCCTGGCATCGAGTTGCGCCGCGAGGACGGGACCGAGCGCATCGAGGTCGAGTACGCCGACTCCTACCGCCTCGAGCTGGAGAACCTCAGTGACGCGATTCGTGGCGAGGGCGAGCTGCTGCTCGGGCGCGAGGACGCCGTCGGTCAGGCTCGCGCGCTCGAGGCGCTCTTCGCGTCGGCGGCGAGCGGCACCCCCGTGACGCTGTGACCGTCGACGAGGCGCGCGAACGCGCGGCCGCGGCTCTCGAGGAGGCCGGCATCGTGCTGACCGATGCGGAGCGTGCGGCGATCGAGGTCGCGGACTTCGGGCTCGACCAGCTCGAGGAGGTCGGCCTCCAGCTGCTCGTCTACGTGAACACCGACCGCTGCTGCGCGAAGGAGCTCGTGCTGTTCCCGAATCAGGCCTGCCCGGAGCACCGGCATCCGCCGGTCGGCGACGACCCCGGCAAGGAGGAGACGTTCCGCTGCCGACGCGGCAGCGTGACCCTGCGTGTAGCGGGCTCGCCCGAGATCGTCCTGCAGCCCGGCGAGCAGTTCACGATCCCCCCGAACACGCTTCACTCGTTCTCGGCCGGACCCGAGGGCGCGATTGTGTCCGAGTTCTCGACGCGGAGCCGCGACGAGACGGACGTCTTCAGCGACCCGCGGATCGTTCGATAGCGAGCAGCGCCAGCCGCTCGTCCTCTTCTCCCGGCAGGCCGCTCACCCCCACCGCTCCGACGCGGCGACCGTCCTCGAAGACGGCGACGCCCCCGAGGAAGAACGTGAAGAAGGGGTCGAAGCTCGCACGCTCGACCGGATCGTCCTTCACCTTCCCGGCGAGTTCGCGCGTGCTGCGCGCGTCACTCCGGGCGGCCGTGTACGCCTTGCGCTGAGCGTTCAGTCGCGTGTCCGGCGCGGCGCCGTCCATCGTCGCCGCCGCGACCAGCTCGCCGTGCGCATCGGCGACGAACACCGACACCGGCCCGGGCGCCGCTTGGACGATCGTGTCGACGATCGTTTGGGCGCGCGCGAGCAGCATCGGCCGATAGTAAAGGCAGCCCTACCCCGGGTACGCTGATGCGAGATGAGCGCCCACGCGGCACCAGCCTCGGCGGGCCCGCCGACGCTCACGATCCGGGGACGCACCTACCCGGTTCTGCTGCCCAAGCTCGCGGATCCCCGGCTCCACCTCGCCGCGACGATCACGTCCCTGCAGGTGATCGGCCAGATCGGCTTCCACTTCCGCGTCTCGATCACGCAGATCCTGATCGCGCTCGCGACGTCGGCAGTGCTCGAGGTCGGGATCGCGCTCCGCAAGCAGCACGTGCTGATGTGGCCGGCGAGCGCGATGCTGACCGGCAACGGTGTCGCCTTCGTGCTGCGCGTACCCGGCACGCAGCACGGCGACTGGTGGTCGACGCGCGGCTGGTGGATCTTCGCGGCCACGTCGGCGGTCTCGCTGCTCTCGAAGTACGTCATCCAGGTTCGCGGCAACCACGTCTTCAACCCCTCGAACTTCGGGCTCGTCCTGTGCTTCCTGGCGCTGCCGGTGTCGAAGGCGGAGCCGCTCGACTTCTGGTGGGGGCCGATGTCGGCGTGGCTCGTGCTCGCGCTCGTCGTCATCCTCGCCGGCGGCTTCACGATCCTCTCCCGGCTGTCGCTGCTCCGCGTCGCCCTGTCGTTCTGGGCGTCGTTCGCGGCCGGTCTCGCGGTGCTCGCCGCGGCCGGTCACCAGATGACCGCGCGCTGGCATCTGGGGCCGATCGGAGGCTTCCACTTCTGGTGGGTGCTCGTCACGTCACCCGAGGTGCTCGTGTTCCTGTTCTTCATGATCACCGACCCGCGGACCGCACCGCGCGGCCCGCGTGCCCGGATCGTCTACGGGATCGCGATCGGCCTCCTCGCCTGCCTGCTGATCGCACCGCTGCGCACCGAGTATTGGTCGAAGGTGGCGCTCCTCTCGGCGCTCGCAATCGTCTGCATCGCGCAGACGGCGCTTGCCCTACTTCCGCGGCCGCTGCCGCGCCTCTCGCGTCGAGCGCTCATGCCGCTCGGCGCCGCCGCGCTCGCCGCCTACGCGGCGGCGCTCGTCGCCGTGAATCCGTCTCCCGCCGCGACCGTCGCGCCCTTGACGGACGTCTCGCACGTTCCGCAGGTGACGATCGAGCACTCGTCCGGCGTCTCGACCCAGCTCAGCCGTTCGACCGCAGCGACGATCGCTGCGTCCCTCGTCTCCGACCTCGACCTGCAGGCGCAGGCGCTGCGCGCGCATAACCTCGATCTCGCGACGAAGACAGCGGCCGGCAACTCGCTCGTCTCTCTCCGGCAGCGGATCGCCACGCCGGTCAGCACGCCTGTTGCCGCGCAGGCCTACCGAATCGACCACGTCACGATGTCGCTCAAGCCAGGGCAGGGACAGGGCCCGCCGATCGTGATCGCACAGGCGACGGGAACGGTGCAGCGGACCGACTACCGCGGACGGCCGGCGGTCGTGGTGCAGCGGTACGAAGCGACGAGCTTCTCGCGCACGTTCGAGCTCAAGCAGTCCGGCGCGCACTACGTCCTCGTTTCGACGGGCGCGCAGGCCGCGGCGCCCACGAGCCCGCACGCCGAGCTGACGACGGGTTCCGGCGGCATCCGCCTCGAGAACGTGGCCGCCCAGGTCGGGCTCGACTTCCAGCAAGACTCCTTCCGCTACGGGATGTCGAACGACTACGGGGCGATGATGGGCGGCGGCGTCTGCTGGCTCGACTACAACGGCGACGGCTGGGTCGACCTCTTCGCCGTCAACTCGTACTCGGATGCAGACACGGCGCAGTGGGAGGCGCACGGCGGCCTCCCGCGCACGGCGCTCTACGAGAACGAGCACGGCACCTTTCGCAACGTCAGCGCGAAGGCGCACGCCGGTCTGCAGGTGCAGGGTGACGGGTGCGTCGCCGCGGATCTGAACAGCGACGGGCGCCCCGACCTCGTCGTGACGACGACAACCGGCATCGACCTGCTCTGGAACGACGGCAACGGGACGTTCACCGAGGGCGCACGGGCGGCCGGGATGACCGCATCCGGCTGGTACACCGGCGTCACGGTTACGGACGTGAACGGCGACGGACGTCCAGACGTTTTCGTCGCCGGCTACACCGATCCGAACACGCCGGTGCCGAACTCGTCCGCCGGCTTCCCGACCGACCTCGCGGGCGTCCGCGACCTTCTCTATCTCAACGAGGGAAACTCGAGCGACGGCCGCGCGCGCTTCCGCGAGGTGGGCGTGCAGGCGGGGCTCGAGGCGGCGCAGCCGCGCCACGGCCTCGGCGCCCTCTTCACCGACGTCAACGGCGACGGCCGCCCCGACCTCTACGTCGCGAACGACGAGGACCCGAACCAGCTGTACACGAACGTGCCGTGGCCGGGCGGCGCGACGGCGGATCCGGCAGGGCTCGGCTTCCGCTTCGAGGAGCGCGCCGCGCCCGAACACGTCGCAGACGAGTACGCGGGCATGGGCATCGCGACGAACACCGACAGCCGCGGCCGGCTCGCCCTGTTCGTCACGAACTCGCGGCACGAGCCGTCGGCCGCGTTCCGCCAGTCCGCCGCCGGAGGCGAATTCGCAAACGCACGCAGGTCGTTCGACCAGGCGCTCGGAACCGACTTCGCCGGCTGGGGGGCGTCATGGGTCGACTTCGCCAACTCCGGCTCGCCCGACCTCGTGCTCGCGGCCGGCGGGATCCCCGTGACGAACCTGGCCGGCGACGCCGAGCAGGTCCGCGTGCTCGCGCCGGCCGGCGAGAAGCGGCAGGTCCCGCGGTTCGGCAACGCACGCGAGATTCTCGGCGCCGGCGGACTGCGTTTGAACGGCCGGGGACTCGCGGCGGCCGACGTCGACAACAACGGGCGCATCGAGGTCGCGATCAACACGATCGGCGGGAAGCTCGTCCTCTTGCAGCCGTCGGGCTCCCGCGGCCACTGGCTCGACGTGAATCTCTCGCGAGTCTCCCCGGGCGCGGTCGTCACCGTGGTGCTGCCCGGCGGCAAGCGGCTCGTGCAGGAGGTGCAGGCCGGGAGCAGCTACCTGTCCTCAGCCGATCCGCGCCTGCATTTCGGGCTCGGGTCGGCGATGCGGGCGGCGCTCGTGAGCGTGCGCTATCCCTGGGGAGGCGAGAGCCGCCTCGCCGGCATGCGCGCCGACCGCGTTCTCACGGTCAGCGTGCCCGGGCAGCGTCAGGCGCCGAGCCCGGCGGCGGTTTCCTATCGGCTCGCCGGCTGCACGCATGCAGTCTTGGGCGGCGCATCGGTCGCGAAGGTCTGGGACGAAGCGGCGATCGCGGCGCTGCGCACCGGCGGCGCAAGCGAGCCGGTGCAGGCGCGGGATCTCTTCCATCTGTCCGCGGCGATGTGGGACGCCTGGGCGGCCTACTCGCCGAAGGCGCGTGGCTTCTTCGTCTCCGCGAAGGCCGCGCCGACGGCGAACGTCGAGGCGGCGCGCGAGACGGCGATCAGCTTCGCCGCGTATCGCCTGCTGCTCTGGCGCGCCTCGTTCGGCTCGAACCTCGACTCGGTGTTCGCGTCACTGTCCGCGCGGCTGCGGTCGCTCTGCTACTCACCCGCGTTCACGGGCACGAGCGGCGACTCGCCGGCTGCGCTCGGCAACCGCATCGCCGCAGCAGCGATCGCGTTCGGCCAAAACGACGAATCGCTCGAGTCGCTCCACTACGTCGACCCGTCCTACGTTTCGCAGAACGGGCCGCTCGTCGTGGCGGAGTCCGGGTCGACGGTGCACGACGCCACGTTCTGGCAGCCGCTCGCGCTCGGCGAGAAGGCGGCGCGCGGCTTGGCGGGCGTCCCGTCGAACATCCAGACGTTCGTCGGCGCACAGTGGGGACGCGTGCGCGGCTTCGCCGTCGCGCCGACGGCCAAGGCCCGCGCCGCGCTGTTCCATGCGCCGCCGCTCGGCGATCCGTCCGGAGCCGCGTACAAGCAAGCGGCCGTCGCCGCGATTCGCGCGACGGCGCATCGTGCGGCGGCGGGGTCGATCGCCGCATCCTCCCCGCTCGCGTGGAACGTCCGCGCGAACACGCTGCCCGAGCACGGAACACCGTCAGCACGGTTGTATGGCGACCTCCGCCTGGAGCTGGCGCTGAACGGCGCGCTCGCCGACGCCGCGATCGAGGCGTGGGATGCGAAGCGCACGTACCAGTCGCCGCGTCCGATCTCGATGATCCGCTACCTCGCGTTCGAGGGGCAGTCGAGCGACCCGAAGGCGGCGTCGTTCAATGCGCAGGGGATCCCGCTCGTCCCGGGCCTCGTCGAGCTGGTGACGCCGTCGTCGAGCAAGCCGGGCGAACGGCACGCCGCGCTTGCGACCGACGTCGGGCAGGTCGCGATCCTCTCCGGCGGCCGCTGGGTGCTCGGCACGCGCTGGACGCCTCCGGCGCCAACGCCGGCGTCACCCGGGTGGGTGTCGGAGGACAGCGCCTTCGCCTACGCCGCGAACGCGGTGCTCACGCGCCTGGCCGGGAGGTCGTTCGCAGCTCCCGCGGCGGCAGAAGCGCGCCTCGGCGTCGAGAGCGGCACCGCGCTGCCGGCCGACGCGGCCGCGGGCCGTGCGGTCGGGACGGCGGTCGGCGAGCGGGCGCTCGCCAAGGCGCTTCAGCTGACGCGGTAGCAGCAGGCACCTGAACTACGGACGGTTCTGCCTACGGGTCGGTCGGCCGCTCGGCCGTTCAGCCGGCGGAGGGATCGACATGGAATATCGACCGGGAAACGTACTCGTTGTCTACGCGGCTTATGCGGAGTACGCGGATCTCGCTTGGCCCGTAGATGACCGAGTAGTGGGGCACGCGCCGACATTGGAAGCCGCTGTATGGCGGTACGTTCACGGCCTGGCACTGGACGCTGCCGTACCTGGCCTCGTCACCTTGCTGTAGCGGGAAGACGTGGCCCCTCGTGAGGGCGGCGGCGGTCCCTGTGCTTGCAGCGATGACGCCGCACAGAAAGGCGGCGACGGTCTTCGCGGACATGCCTGCCTCCAATCGCTTCGTTCGTGGTTCACACGATGCCTGATCACCGACGCCATTAACGTGCGTCGAGCAGGATGCGCGTGGCCGGGATCACCGCACTCGACGAGCCCGTCGAGATCCTCGAGGTGGACGAGCTGGCGCCGCCTGCCGCAGACGAGGTCCTGCTCGACGTCGTTGCCGCCGGCATCGGCAACTGGGACGAGCTCGTCAGGATCGGTAGCTGGCAGATCGGCGGCCCGGCTCCGATGGCGCTGGGGACGGAGGCGGCCGGGACGGTCGCAGCCGCTGGCTCCCGTGTGACCGAGGTGCGCGTCGGGAACGAGGTCATGACACATCCCCTTCCGCTCCGGCGTCACGGAACGTGGGCGGGAAAGGTGCTCGCGCCGGCGGCGAGCGTGGCGCTTCGGCCGCGGGCGGCGTCCTGGGAAGCCAGTGCAGCGTTTCCAATTCCCGCGCTCACCGCGGCTCAGACACTCGACGAGGCTCTCGGGGTCGAGAGCGGCGGCTGGGTCGTCGTCAACGGAGCTGGCGGAGTCACAGGTGGCCTGCTCGTCCAGCTTGCGGCAGCCCGCGGCGCCCGCGTGATCGCGACCGCGAGCGCGAACAAGGCCGAGCGCGTCCGCGGGTACGGCGCATCGGAGGTGCTCGACTACCACGGCGACTGGCCCGCGCTCGTCCGCGAGATCACCGGCGGCGGTGCCGCCAAGGCCGTCAACGCCGCCCGCGGGCAAGCGGCGACCACGTTGACGGCTGTTGCCAACGGTGGCCGCCTCGCCACGATCACCGGCGACCCGCCGCGGGAGGACCGAGGCGTCGCAGTATCCGACGTCTACGTCCGACCCGACGGGCGGCAGCTGTCAGCCCTCGCGGAGCTGCTGGCCTCCGGAACCCTGAGCGTGCCGATCGCGTCCGTCCGTCCGGTCGAACAAGCCGCACACGCACTGCGCGAGGTCGTCGAAGGAGCAGACGGCGCTATCGTCCTGTCACTTCGAACCTAGCGGCGGCAGGAGGAGCGGCGTGCAAGCAGTACGGCTGCACGATGGTGGCTTGAACGTCGAGGAGATCGAGACGCCGTCGCCGCGTCCGGGCGAGGTGCTGGTACGCGTGCATGCAGCGGCGATCACGCGGGGCGAGCTGGACTGGCCGGTCGATCGACTGCCGGCGATTCCGTCTTACGAGCTTTCGGGCGTTGTAGTCGACAGCGATGAAGCGGTATATGCGCTCACTCCTTTCGATCGCGACGGCGTGGCTGCCGAGTACGCCGCCCTCCCTGCGGAGGTGCTTGCACCGAAGCCGCTGCGGCTGAGCCACGTCGAGGCGGCAGCTCTGCCGATGGGCGGTCTGACGGCCTGGCAGGCATTGTTTGTGCACGGGCGGCTCGCCCGAGGCGAGCGGGTGCTGATCACGGGCGCGTCGGGCGGGGTTGGGCACATCGCCGTCCAGCTTGCGCGACACGCCGGCGCAAGGGTCGTGGAGAGCGGGCCGGTCGATCTGGTCTTCGACACTCGTGGCGGGGAGCTCCCCGTCGGCGACCGCGTGGTGACGATCGCAGAGGAGACACCGGGCGCGATCTACTTCATCGTCGAACCCGACCACGAGCAACTCACGGCGTTGACAGCGCTCGTCGACGCCGGCGAGCTGCGCGCGGAGGTCGACTCGGTCTTTCCGCTCACGGAGGTCCGCGCGGCCTTCGAGCGAGTCGCGGCCCATGGGAAGCGTGGCAAGGTCGTGCTCGAGGTAGGCGCCGACTAGCCGCGGGCACGAATGAACGTTCTCTCCGACAGCGCGTAGGGTCTCGTCATGCTGAACGGGCGCTGTGCGTGCCAAGCCGTCGGTTACGAAGTCGCAGATGAGTTCGTCGTCGCGTACAACTGCCATTGCTCCAACTGCCGCGCGATGACCGGTTCGGCTTTTCTGCCGTGGGGCGAGATCGAACCCGAGAAGGTGAGGGTCGTGAGGGGGGTGGACTCGCTTCTGGTCGACGGCGATGTCGAGGCTCACCATGCACTGCGCTGCGGTGAGTGCTGGTCGCTGCTCTACTGGACCGTCCACCACCACGACCGGACCTGGCTCCGCGTTCCCTATGGGTCACTCACCGACGAGCCGACGCTCAAGCCGACCGCCCATATGTTTGTCGGCTCGAAGGCCCCGTGGTACGAGATCCTCGACGACCTTCCTCAGCATCACGAGTACCCGTGGTCCTAACGCCCCGAGAGGAGACCCGAGATGCATGCGCTCGTCGTGCGCGTGGCCATCCATAACGCCGACCGCACGCGGGAAGTTCTCAATAGCCAGGTTGTTCAGCAGGCTTCGAGTGCGCCGGGTTTCAAGGCGGGCTACTGGACGTGGCCGACCCGCGAAGGGCAGTTGCACGCACTCACGATGATCATCTTCGACTCGGAGAGAACGCACGCGCGGCTGGCGAACGCGTGCGCGCGAACTTTTCGCAGATCGAGAACCCAGACGACGTCACGCTCGATGACGTTGAGGTCCGCGAGGTCGTCGCAACGGCCTGATCAGGAACACCGGCCCAGCCGGCGATCACGCTGCCTGACGCTGTCTGCATGAGGTGCGCAGCTAGTGTCGTGAGAGGTGTGGCGGGCGATACACAGGGGGAAGCATGGTTCAGCGCAAGCTTCGTGATCTCGAGGTGTCCGCGATCGGTCTCGGTTGCATGGGGATGTCTGCCTTTTACGGATCGACCGACGAGGCGGAGGGCATTGAGACGATCCGGCGGGCGCTCGAGCTCGGCGTCGACTTCGTCGATACGGCACAGCTGTACGGGCCCCTGACGAACGAATCGCTCGTCGGGCGTGCCGTCGCGGGGAACCGTGACAAGTACGTGATCGCGACGAAGTTCAACCGGCGGATGGACGGCGCCGTCCCCGGTGACATGTCGACTGTGGGGCCGCAGGACGGCTCGGCCGACCATGTGCATCGCTCGATCGAGGGCTCGCTTCGCCGGCTCGGGACGGATTACGTCGACCTCTACTACCAGCACCGAGTCGATCCGAACGTTCCAATCGAGGAGACCGTTGGCGCGATGGCCGAGCTCGTCACGGAGGGCAAGATCCGCCATATCGGATTGAGCGAAGCTGCTGCCGACACGATCCGGCGCGCGAACGCGGTCCACCCGATTGCGGCGGTGCAGACCGAGTACTCGTTGTGGTCGCGAGACCCCGAGGACGAGGTGTTGCCGACGTGCCGGGAGCTCGGCATCGGGTTCGTCCCCTACTCGCCGCTCGGTCGCGGCTTCCTCGCGGGGCGGTTCACATCGCCGGACGATCTCGACGAGGGCGACTTCCGCCGTACCGGCCCGCGCTTCACCGGCGACAATCTGCAGGCCAACCTGCGCCTCGCCGACAAGGTCAAGGAGATCGCCGCCGAGAAGGGCGTCACGCCGGCGCAACTCGCGATCGCGTGGCTGCTCGCCCAGGGTGACGACATCGTGCCGATCCCCGGCACGAAGCGCCGCACCTACCTCGAGCAGAACGCCGCCGCGGTCGACGTCCAACTCACCGCGGACGACCTCGCGCGGATCGACGCCGAGCTTCCGCAGACAGCCGGCGAGCGTTACGACGAGGCCGGGATGGCCAGCGTCAACCGCTGACGAACGACCTGTCGATTTTCGAGAGCCGCAATCGTCGTCTCTGCGGAAGGCCGGCGCCGCCGGCCTTGAGAGAAAGGGACGACATGGCTCATGCGGTTGTTCACGCAGAGATTCGGTCCAAGGATCCAGACGGCACGCGCGCCTTCTTCTCGTCGCTGTTCGGCTGGAGCTACTCGGACGGCGCTTACCCGGGCTACACGTTCGTCGACACCGGGGTGGCGGAAGCGCTCCCGACGGCGATCAGCCCACTGCAGGGCGACAGCGATCAAGTCCTCTTCTTCGTCGGCGTCGACGATGTCGAGGCCGCATTGTCGGAGGCCGTCCGGCTGGGCGGTCGCATCGTCCAGCCCGCTCAATCGGTTCCCGGAGTCACGTTCGGTGTTCTTGCGGACCCGCAGGGACACCTCGTCGGCGTCGCTGCGTCATAGCCTGCGTCGAGGCGTGCCGGCGCCCAGCGCCGGCACGCCGAAGACTAAGGCGTCGCCGACGGTGGAAAGACTCACGTTGTCGTGGCCGAGGGAGTGAAAGTGGCGCTGGTTGCCGGCGCGACACGCGGCGCAGGGCGCGCGATCGCGGTCGAGCTAGCCCGCGCAGGCTTGTACGTCTACGCCACCGGCCGCAGTAGCCGGACGACCGGGCCTTCCGAGATCGGCAGGCCCGAGACGATCGAGGAGACCGGAGAGCTGCTCGCTGAGGCGGGAGGCGCGGGGTCGGCGCTCGTGGTCGATCACGAGGACCCCGCTGCGGTCGCTTCCCTCGTCGGGACGATCGAGCGGGAACAGGGTCGGCTCGACCTCCTGGTCAACGACATCTTCGGCGGCGACAGGTACATGGAGTGGGACAAGCCGCTTTGGGAGCACGACTGGGCGGGCGGGCTGCGGATGCTGCAGATGGGCGTCCACTCGCACCTGATCACCTGTCACGCCGCCATCCCGCTCATGCTGCGCACCGCCGAAGCACACGGCACCCGCGGGCTCATCGTCGAGATGACGGACGGCACCTCGCAGGCGAACGCCGAGTTCAGGCGGAACGTCGGTTTCTACTACGACCTCGTCAAGGCCAACGTCGAGCGGATCGTCGTCGGCCTCACGGCAGAGCTCGAGCGCAGTCCCGTGACGGCCGTCGGCGTGACTCCCGGCTGGCTGCGCTCGGAGAAGATGCTGGAGAACTTCGGCGTCAGCGAGGCCAACTGGCGCGACGCTCTGACAAAACGCCCCGGATTCGGGATCTCCGAGTCGCCGACCTCTGTCGCCAGAGGCGTCGCCGCACTCGCGCTGGCCGCCGACGCCGAGCGCTGGGCCGGCACGATCATCAGCGCTCGCCAGCTCGCGGACGCGTACGACGTCACGGACACCGACGGCAGCCGCCCGGACTGCTGGGGCTATCACGCCGCCTACGGGTGGGAGCCCGAAGACGCAAGCGGCATCGCCGAGTTTCGCTAGCGGCCGGAACGCGCCTGCAGGCGCCGCGCGAACGTGTCGAGCGTGACGGCACCGAGGAGCACGAGGCCCGTGATGATGTAGATCCAGCCGTTCGACACGTTCAACGTGTTCAGGCCGTTTTGGAGCGTCCCGATCAGCACGGCGCCGAGCAGAGCACCGCGCACCTCGCCGCGTCCGCCGAAGAGGCTGACGCCGCCGATGACTGCCGACGCGATCGCGTTCAGCAGCAGGTTCCCCGGCGGGAACGTGAGCGCGACGGAGTTCACCTGCGCGGCGAAGATGATCCCGCCGATCCCGGCGGTCGCGCCGGAGATCATGAACACGAGCACGCGGATGCGCGGAACGCTGATGCCGGCGCGGCGGGCAGCCTCGGCGTTGCCGCCGACCGCGTAGACGTGGCGGCCGAACATCGTCCACTTGGCGAGGAAGGTCAGCAGGACGAAGAACACGACGATGATCACGCCCGCGAGCGGCAGGCCTTCAGGCGTGGAGATGATCTTCCCGTGGTTCGCGATCGCCACGGTGCCGAACGCCGCGATCGCGATGCCGACTCCCTTGATTGCGACCAGCGTCCAGTTCTGCTGGGCGATCTTGGTGCCGCGGGCGACAATCGTCCTGTAGAGGATGCTGAGCGGGTAGAGCGCCGTGACCAGTGCGGCGATGATCCACCCGGCAATGTGCGAGAAGATGTAGGCGTCCGTGTAGTTGATCCAGCGGTCCTGGATGATGATCGTCCCGCGCTGCTCGAGCTTGTTCAGGATCACGCCCTGCCAGATCAGGAAGCCGCCGAGCGTCACCACGAACGACGGGACGCCGACGAACGCGACGATCGATCCCTGGACGCCGCCGATCACCGCGCACGCAGCGACCGCGATCAGCATCGCAAGGATCCCGTTTATCTGCTGGGCGCTCCCCGGGAGCTGGAGCTCGGCGACGATCAGCGCTCCGATGCCTGCGACGTAGCCGATCGACAGGTCGATCTCGCCGAGGAGCAGCACGAAGACGACGCCGTACGCGAGCATCGCCGTGCCCGCGGTCTCTGTGATCAGGTTCACGAAGTTCACCGACGTGAAGAAGTTCGTCGCGGTGAACCCGAAGATGATGACGACGAGGATCTCCCCGAGGATGATCGGGAACGGCCCGAGGTTGCCGGTGCGGAGGTTCAGCCAGGCGCGCTGCCGGAGCCCCGCGAGGCCGGTCGGGAGTTGCTCCTCCTCCGCAGGCGGTGCGGCGCCGGGGCCGACGACGTCCGCGTCGGTTGCTGTCATTCCTCGACTCCGGTGCTCGACGGGATACCGGCGACCTTGGTCGGGATGCCGGCGGTGATCGCCTCGACGACCGCCTGCTGGGTCGTCGTACGACGGTCGAACACTCCGACGTTGCGGCCGAGGCGCAACACCGTGATTCGGTCGGCGGTCTCGAAGACGTCGTGCAGGTTGTGGGAGATGAGGATCACCGCGAGGCCCTGGTGCCCCAGCCGGCGGACGAGCTCGAGCACCTGCTCGGTCTGCGCAACGCCGAGGGCGGCCGTCGGCTCGTCGAGGATGACGAGCTTCGAGTTCCACATCACCGCGCGCGCGACCGCCACCGACTGACGCTGCCCGCCGGACAGCGTCGCGACGGGCTGCCGCACCGAGCGGATGGTCGTCACCGCCAGCGACTGCAGAGTCTCGCCCGTGTGCTGCTCCATCGTCGCCTCGTTGAGGATTTCCCAGGTGTTCGCCTCGCGTCCGAGATACATGTTCGCGACGACGTCGAGGTTGTCGCAGAGCGCGAGATCCTGGTAGACGACCTCGATCCCGAGCCGCGCCGCCTCTCTCGGGCTGCGGATGTGCACCTCGTGTCCCTCGAAGATGATCTCGCCGCTGTCTGGCAGATGCGTTCCGGCGATGCATTTGACGAGCGTCGACTTGCCGGCGCCGTTGTCGCCGACGAGCGCCATCACTTCGCCCAAGTTCACCTCGAAGTCGACGCCGTCCAGCGCCCGGACCGAGCCGAACGTCTTCGTGATGTCCCGGAGTTGGAGAAGGGGCGTGTCGCTGCTCATTCGTCGATACGCGTTAGAGGCGCCCCGAAGGGCGCCTCTAACGTGAGTTGGAGGCCGATCCTACTTCCTACTTGCAGTACTTCGCGTACTGCCCGATGCAGACCTCGCTCTTCTTGAGCCAGCCCTGCGTGAAGAGCTGCTTGTAGTTCGACTTCGTGATCCACTGGACCGGAAGCGTCAGAGTCGGCTCCTTCTTCTTCCCGTTCAGGCGGAAGCCGTTCGTCTTCGGCTTCTGATGCTTGAGGAGCGCAACCGCGGCCGCGGCCACGGCGTTCGCCTCGAGGGGTACGTACTTGTAGACCGTGCCGGACTGCCAGCCGGCGAGGATGTACTGCACGCCCTGGGCCGTCGTGTCCTGACCGGACAGGGCGAGCGGCTTGAGTTTCTTCGCTTTGAGGTCGGCGACGACCGCACCGGCGATGTTGTCGTTCGCCGCGATGACGCCCTGGATGTTGTTGTTCGTCTTGACGAGCATCTGGTTGAAGATCGTCGCCGCGTTGTTCGCGTCCCAGTCGGGAACGAACTGCTGCGGCCCCTTCTTCAGCGCACCACTCTTGAACAACGGGTTCAGGACCTTGTCGTTGCCGCTCTTGAACCAGAACGCGTTCTGGTCGGTCTGCCCGCCCCAGAGCTCGGCCACGGTCGAGTTCTTGTTGTACGTGCCGTTGGCCTTCATGGCGGCGATGATTCCGTTGGCCTGCGCCGCGCCGACGGCCGTACCGTCGAACGTGACGTAGTTCGACGCGCTGCCGCCCGTCACCTGACGGTCGTAGTCGATCGCGAAGCCGCCCTTCGAGGTGAAGAGCTTCTCGATCGAAGATGCTGAGCCGTTGTCGAGCGACACTTCGATGACGCCCGTCGCACCGGCCGCCAGGCACGCCTGTGCCTGAGCCTTCTGCTTGAGCGGGTCGTTGAGGGCGTTGTTCATCGAGTAGGTGACGCCGGCCTTCTTCAGCGCGGCACCGATGTACTTCGGATCGAACTGCACCCAGCGCACGGACGACTTCGTGTCCGGGAGCAGGACGCAGACCTGAATGCTGGCCGCCTTCTTGGTGGTGCCTGCCATGGCACTCGCTGCAATCACGGATGCCGTGCCGAGCACGGCAACGAGCAGCAGAACCGAGGGTCTGCTGAGAACCTTCTTCAACTTCGTCTCCTCACTGTCGCTGGGTGGGGGGGTCAGTGAGTGGTCAAGTTCTCCCAAATCGGCCCCGACGTCAAGTCCCTAGCGATCCTGCGAGCCGGACGGGTTAGGCTCGCCGGATGAAAACCAGCCTTGGAATCTGGGCGTTCGGCGCCATGGCGACCCGGTTCAACCCGGGCGGCTACAAGCCGGAACTGGCCGGGGCCACGACCGTGAGCAAGGTGCGAACCGCGGTCGAGGGCCTCGGCGACCTGATCGACGACTACGAGTTCCACTACCCGCAGGAGTTGTCGGCCGACAACCTCGACGCCGTCCGCGACGCCCTCGACGGGCACGGGATCTACTGCATGGCGAGCGGGCTGCATCTCGATCCGCGCTTCGCCAAGGGTGGGTTCTCGTCGCCGGACGACGCGACCCGGGCGGAGGCGCTCCGGCTCACGTTCGAGGCGATCGACCTCGCCGCCGAGGTTGGGGCGCACATGATCATCTGGCCCGGGATCGAGGGCTACAACTATCCGTTCCAGACGCCCTACGCGGAGTCGTGGTCGCGGTTCATCGACGGCGTCGGCCAGTCGGCGCAGCATGCGCGCGACCGCGGCGTGACCGTGTTCCTGGAGCACAAGAACTCCGAGCCCGCGATGAAGATCCTGATGCGCAACATCGGGATGACGCTCCACGTGATCCACACGCTGCGCGCGCAGGGGATCGACAACGTCCAGGTCAACATGGACTGGCAGCACCTGATCATGAACGGCGAGAACCTCGCCGAGTACGCCGCGCTGCTCGCCGCCGACGGGCTGCTGGGCCACCAGCACGCGAACTCCGGCTGGGGCACGTTCGACGACGACAACATGGTCGGCGCCACCGCGTTCATGGAGACGCTCGAGCTCGCCCTCGAGCTGCGCCGCGCCCGCTACGGCGACAACGGCGAGCGGCTCGGCTTCGACCTCTACCCGTACACCGAGGACGCGGTCGGCGCGGTCAGGCGCTCGGTCCTGCAGTGGAACTTCATCGACGGCGTCGCAGGCCGGATCGACGAAGGTGCGCTGCGCAAGGCGCAGCACGAGAAGGACGCCGTCCGCGCGTACGAGCTCGTGTACGCCGCGCTCGGAGCGTGAGCGAATCCAGCTGTCTGATCGGGCTCGACGTCGGGACGTCGGGCGCCAAGGCGGTCGCTATCACGCCGGACGGCGAGGTGCTCGCGACCGCCGAGGAGCCGTATCCGCTCTCGACGCCGCGGCCCGGCTGGGCGGAGCAGGACCCGACCGACTGGCACCGTGCGGCGGAGGCCTGCCTGGCGCGGCTGCCGGACGGACCCCTGGGACTCTCCGGTCAGATGCACGGGCTCGTCGTCCTCGGCGCCGACGGTCGCGTGCTGCGGCCGGCGATTCTCTGGAACGACCAGCGCACCGGCGCCGAATGCGTGGAGATCGAGCGCCGCATCGGGTTCGAGCGGCTGATCGAGCTCACCGGCAACCGCGCGCTGCCCGGATTCACCGCACCGAAGCTCCTCTGGCTACGAACCCACGAGCCGGACGTGTATTCCCGGATCCGGCAGGTGCTGCTGCCGAAGGACTACGTGCGCTTCGCGCTCGAAGGGGATCGTGCGATCGACGCCGCCGACGCCTCCGGCACGCTGCTCTTCGACGTCGGGCACCGACGCTGGTCGGACGAGGTGCTCGAAGCGCTCGAGCTCCCGGCAGACTGGCTGCCGCCGGCATACGAGTCGACGCTCGTCGGCGCGGCGGGCGACCAGGCCGCTGCGGCGCTCGGCGTCGGGATCACGCAGCCCGGCACGGCCTCGGTCGTCATCGGGACGTCGGGCGTCGTGTTCTCGGTCCTGCCGGCGTACGCCGCCGACCCGCAGGCGCGCGTGCACGTCTTCTGCCATGCCGTCCCCGGGACGTGGCATGCAATGGGCGTGATGCTGAGCGCCGCCGGATCGGCGGCCTGGCTCCGGCATGCGCTCGGCGCGGACTTCCGCACGCTCGACGCGGAGGCCGAGCGCTGGCCGCCGGGCACCGAGGGACTGCTCTTCGCGCCGTACCTCGCCGGTGAGCGCACCCCCCACGCCGACCCGGCGGCGCGAGGCGCGTTCACGGGACTGTCGCTGCGCCACGATCGCGGCGCGCTCTGGCGCGCGATGCTCGAGGGCGTCGCGTACGGGCTGCGGGACTCGCTCGGGCTGCTCCGTGCCCTCGGCGTCGACGCCCGGATCGGGCGCGTGTCGGGCGGCGGTGCCCGCAGCACGCTGTGGCTGCGCATCGTCGCCTCGGTGCTCGACCTGCCGCTCGAGCTGACCGAGTCGGAGGAAGGGTCGGCGTTCGGGGCGGCGCTGCTCGCCGGCGTGAAGGCCGGTGTCTTCGCCGACGCCGAGGACGCTGTCGGGCGCTGCGTCCGCGTCCGCGACCGGGTCGAGCCGGATCCGGAGTGGTCAGCCGTCTACGCCGAGAATTACGAGCGCTATCGCGCGCTCTACCCCGCGCTGCGACCGCTCGCGACCTAGCGCTTGCCGACGGCGTCGAGGCGGTAGCCGCCCTCGAGCATCGCCGGCGCGCGCTGCTGCAAGCGCTCCCACGTCGGCACGTCCCAGCCGAACGAGTCGGCCAGGCGGACGATCATGTTGAACAGGGCGCACACGGTTGCCGCGTCGCGGAGCGCCTCATCGGACACGCCTTCGGCGCGGACCGCGTCGGCGTCCTCCGGCGAGAGCTCGTGGGGCCGAAGCGTCTGCTTCTCGAGGAAGGTGAGCGTCGCCTTGAGCTCGGGCCGGAGCGGCGCTGTGCGCCAGTCGTCGACGACCGCCTGCCAGACTTCCTCACCGAGGGCGTACGACGCAACTGCGCCGTGGGAGCCCATTCAGAACGGACACTGGTTGAGCAGCGAGGCGAAGGCGGCGAACAGCTCGCGCTCCCCGGTGCTCCACTCGGACGGCCCGCGCATCACGACGTCGAGCGCCTCCGAGAACGGCCGGCCGAAGAGCTCCGGCCGGTAGAGCAGCGTCTTCACGACCCCGAGCGGCTCGTTCCCACTCCGCTCGCGGATCATGTCCAGCACCGCCGCTTCGTCCGCGGCGTGGCCGCCGTCGACGACGGCGAGCCTCATCCGATCGCCCTCTCGGCGCTGTCGAGCCGGCGCAGCCCCTCGCGAATCGCGACGCCGACGGTCTGCTCGAAGATCTCGTCCTCCGAGCAGCCCGCCTGCTTCAGGCGCTCGACGTCGTCGTCGGTGATGGTCGAGGCTGCCACCCGCACCTTCTCGAGGTAGTCGTGGAGCTCCGAGCGCGGAGGCTCGAGCGCGTCCGCGCGCTCTCTCAGCTCGTCGATCTGTCTGCTCACCGGCGCCAATCTAGTCGGAGTCGGGAGGCTCGGTGTCATGCTCGCGGTGCCAGGTCTGGAACGTCACGCGCAACCGGTCGATGCGTTGGCCCTCGACCGCCTCGACCTGGAAGGTGACACCGTCGTAGACGACCTCGTCGCCCGGCGCCGCGGCGCGGCCGAGCCGGCCGAACACGAACCCGGCCACCGTGTGGTAGCCGTCCTCGGGTAGCTCGACGTGGAAGCGCTCGTTGAAGTCGTCGATCGGGAACGTACCGTCGATCCGCACCGTGTCCTCGTCGATCCGCTCGACCGTCTCGTCCGGCAGGTCGAACTCGTCTTCGATCTCGCCGACGATCTCCTCGAGCAGATCCTCGAGCGTGACGATGCCCTCGGTCGAGCCGTACTCGTCGATGACGATCGCGAGATGCTGGTTCGCGCGGCGGAACTCGGTGAGCAGCGCCGCCAGATCCTTCGTCTCCGGGACCATGTACGCGGGCCGCACGATCTGCTCCAGGTCGACCGAAGCAAGCCCGCGGTCGTAGATCGCCTCGACGAGGTCGCGAATGTGCAGAACGCCGACGATGTCGTCGAGCGACTCGCGGTAGACGGGATAGCGCGTGTACGGCGATTCGAGGACCGCCTGGAGCGCCTCCTCCGGCGGGAGCGTGACCGCGATCGCCGCGACCTCGGGGCGGGGCACCATCACGTCCGACACGTCCTTGTCGGCGAAGTCGAAGACCTTGTAGAGCATCTCCTGCTCCTCGTGCTCGATCTCGCCCTGCTCGGCCGAGCTCGACAGCAGCATGCGCAGCTCGGCCTCCGAGTACGCCTCGTTCTGGGCTCCGGGCGGTTCGAGGCCGAGTCCGTGCAGCAGGCCCTCCGTCGACCGCTGCAGGAGCCAGATCAGCGGGCGAAACGCGCCGAAGAACCAGCGGACCGGTCTCGCGACCGCGAGAGCCGTGCGCTCGGGATGGCTGAGCGCGATCGCCTTTGGAACGAGCTCGCCGATGACCACGTGAAGGTAGGTGACGACGAGCAGCGCGAAGATCACGGCCAGCACCGACGCCACCACCTTGTCGAACTGGTGCGCGAGCACCTGCTCGCCGAGGGCGCCGATGCCCAGCGAAGAGATCGTGACGCCGAGCTGCATTGCCGCGATGAAGTGCGGCGGGTCGGACGTGATCCGCAGCACGAGCCGCGCCCGCCGGTTCCCCTGATGCTCGAGCTCCATGATCCGCGTCCGCCGCGACGTGACGAGGCCGTACTCGGCTCCGACGAAGAACGCGTTCAGGACGATCAGCCCCGCGAGTGCCAGCAGCTCGAGAAAGAGGTTCACGGTTTGCGCCCCTGAGGCGCCCGCGTACTGGGCGGCAGATCGTCGTCCACGCGAATCAGCTCCATCGAGTATAGCCAGGGCTACCGGCGCGTACGAACGTATGTTCTATGATGGGGTCATGCGGGCGTCGTACCGCGAGGAGCCCTGCAGGACCGCGCTCAACCGCGTGCGGGGGATGCCGTTCGACTGGTCGCTCAACCCGTACATGGGATGCGCCCACCGCTGCACGTTCTGTTACGTGCGCGCCTTCGAACGCCGCGCCGACCGTCCGTCGGACGACCGCTACGGCCGCTCGATCCGCGTCAAGGTGAACGTCGCAGAGGTCCTGCGCGCCGAGCTCGCCCGGCCGTCGTGGCACGGCGGCGAGATCTCGATCGGCGCCGCAACCGATCCGTACCAGCCGGCGGAGGGCCACTACCGGCTCACACGCGCCTGTATCGAGGTGCTCGGAGCCGCCGCGAACCCGTTCGGGATCATCACGCGCGGGCCGCTGATCGTGCGCGACGTCGACGTGCTCGCAGAGGCGGCACGCCGTGCCGCCGTCTCGGTGACGTTCTCGGTGCCGACGCTCGACCCCGAGGTGTGGCGCACGACCGAGCCGGGCACCGCGCCGCCGCAGCAGCGGCTCAGGGCGCTGCGCGCGCTCGCCGACGCCGGCATCCGCGCGTCCGTCGGCATGGCGCCGATCCTCCCCGGGCTCTCGGACGCACCCGACCAGCTACGGCGCGTCGTCGCAGCCGCGCGCGAGGCCGGGGCGTGCGGCGTCTGGGCGAACCTGCTCTACCTGAAGCCGGGCACCCGCGAGCACTTCCTCGACTGCCTCGCGCGCGACTGGCCCGAGCTGCTCCCTGAATACGAGCGGCGCTATGCCCGAGGCCGTGCGTATCTGCCGGGCAAGGAGACGGAGCCGGTGCGCGAGCTCGTGCGCTCGCTGGCCCGGGAGCACGGCGTGCGAGACCGCCGCCGCACGCCACTTGCTCCGCCCGAGCCGCCAAAGCAACTTTCCCTGCTCTAGAAGCCCCCGCGCAGCAAGCGCTGAGTCCCGGCCGCGCTCGGCGGCGCACTGCTGCATCCTCGGTCGCGTCCATATGACTGCATATGGACGCTCCCTGCGCCCTTGCATCGCACTCGCCGATCGCACCCGGATCGACGAGCCTTGCCGCGCGGGGGCTTCTGACCGCACCAGCGCATAGGATTGGCGATCCCATGGCGGACGAGATCACGACGCTGATCGTCGACGACCACGAAGTCGTGCGCGAGGGCCTTCGCCTGTCGCTGTCGCGCGCGCCGCACATCCGCGTCGTCGGCGAGGCGTCGGACGGGGCGTCGGCGGTCGACCTGGCCGAGCGGCGCAAGCCCGACGTCGTGATCATGGACGTGCGGATGCCGGGCATGGACGGCCTCGAGGCGACGAAGCTGCTGCTCCAGAAGGACCCGGACGCGAAGGTCCTCATCTTCACGGCGTACTCCGAGCGCTCGCTGCTCGGGCGCGGCCTCGAGTCGGGCGCGAAGGGCTACATCCTCAAGGAGGCGCCACACCAGACGCTCGTTCGTGCGATCGAGAAGGTCGCGGAGGGCGAGGGCTACGTCGACCCGGCGCTGATGCCCGCGTTCCTCGCCGGCAAGGACTCGACCGACATGCTGACGACGCGTGAGCGGGAAATCCTGCAGCTGCTCGCCGACGGCCTCTCGAATGCCGACGTCGCCGGACGCCTGTTCATCTCGGCCGAGACGGTCAAGAGCCACGTCCGTCACATCCTCACGAAGCTCGAGGCCGACACCCGCACGCACGCGGTCGCGATCGCGCTTCGCGAGGCGATCATCGACTGACGGTGCCGCCGGAGTCCGCGGACGCGCTCGACCGGCTGATCACGGCCGAGCAGGACGAGCGCAGGCGGATTGCTCTGTTCCTGCACGACGGCCCGGTGCAGAACCTCTCCGGGATCGCGTTGATGCTCGACGCGGTTCTGCACGCGGTCCAGACCGGCAACAACGACGACGCCGCGCGCGTGTTGACGCAGGCGATGGATCGGCAGCGGGCGACGATTCGGGAGCTGCGCGACCTGTCGTTCGCCCTCGAGCCGGTCGTGCTCCGCGACGAGGGCTTCGGGGCGGCGCTGCAGGCGCTCGCGTCGCAGGTCGGCGCGGCGCACTCGATCCAGATCGACGTCGACGTCGAGCAGGCGGACCGCCTCGGCGAGTCGGCGCAGATCGCCGTGTACACGATCATCCGCGAGCTCCTCGATCAGGCCGCCCGGCGCGGGCCGCCGAAGCACATCAGGGTCGCGATGGCCGAGGCGCCCGGCGGCGGAGTGACAACCGTCGTCTCCGACGACGCTGAGCCGGAACGGCGCCGCCGCTCGTTCGAGGCGATCGAGGAGCGCGTGAAGCAGCTGCACGGTGAGATCGCCGTCGAGGCTTCCGACTCGGGCGGCACGCACGTCGTCGTGACGCTGCCGCCGTACGCGACGCGCCGCTAAGCTCCAGCTGGATGTCGAGCTACGGCGGCACCGATTACGTCCTCTTCCTGTGGTCGCCCTCCGGCTACTCGCTGCGGGAGGCGCACGGCGAGCTGCCCCGCGTCGGCCAGGAGCTCGAGGAGGACGGCCGGACGATCGTCGTGTCGAAGATCGGCGCGTCGCCTCTGCCCGGCGACCGCCGCCCCTGCGCCTTCTCCGTCGGCCGCAGCTGACGCTTCTCAGGCGACCGCGAGCGCGATCACGCGCCGTCCCTCGGCCGTGAGCGGCTCCCCGGCTCCATCGTGGAACTCGACGCTCGTGAACCCCGCCTCACGAAGCCAGTCGCCGAGCTCGACGGCGACGAACATCCGCACCGAGAACGTGAACCGGCGCATCCTGCCGTCGCGAACGAGCACCCGTTCGGTCGTCACGCGGCCGCTGACCGGGTCGAAGCGCGAACGGTCGATCGAGAGGTTGCCGTCACGCTCGACGACGAATGACGGCAGCCAGCGCGGCAGCAGCTCGGTGAGGTTGTTCAGCTCGAGCAGGAACCGACCGCCTGGACGAAGCACGCGGCGCGCTTCGTGCAGGACGCGCCGGTTGTCGTCGTCGTCGAAGTAGCCGAACGACGTGAACCAGCTCAGCGCTGCGTCGAAGCTCTCGCCGGCCCACGGCAGCGACCGCATGTCGCCTTCGACGTACTCGACGTCCACCCCGCGCACCCCAGCGTCCTCGCGCGCCACCTCGAGGAACCTCGGCGTCGCATCGAGTCCCGTTACGCGTGCCCCGCGGCCGGCCAGGCGGTTCGCGATCCGTCCGTGCCCACAGGGCACGTCGAGCACCTCCGCACCCGGCTCGAGGTCGAGCAGCCGCCAGATCAGCTCGGCCTCGGCGTCGCTGACACCGGAGAGCGCGGGCTCGTAGAAGTAGAGGTAGTCGTCGTCGAAGACCTCGTCGAAGTCGAACGGCGGAGCGCCCACGCCCCGTCATCCTACGACCGCCGATTCGGTGCCTGGCGCCTGGTTTACGCGAGGCTCGCGGCGGCGTCGTCGGCCGCGGCGAGGCCGAGGACGAGTGCCTGCGCGAGGCCGCTTGCGTAGCCGCCCGTGGCCACGCCGCCCGCGTCGACCCCCGCCGCCCACAGCGCGTCGATCGGCGAGCCGTCGGACTGGAGGACGCGCGCCCGGTCGTCGACCCGCAGGCCGCCGATCGTGTGCGTGATCGAGGCGGCGACGCGGACGGCCGCGACCGCGTCCGGGGGCGGCGCGAACGGGAGCTCCGTGAGCGGCACGCGTGCACCCGCCGGCGCCGACGCGACGATGTCGGAGACGGGACGCCCGCGCACCGTCCGCTCCAGGCCGGCGCTGTCGAGCACGTAGTACGCGCGCGCATTCGGCCGGTGCGCCGTCGCTTCGACGACGTTCGTCTCCGACCACGCGACGTCCTCGGCGGCGAAGAACTCTTTCCCCTCCCCGTCGAAGATCCTCGCGAAGCGCGCGTAGAGCTGCGAGAGCGAGACGAATTCCGATTCCCCCCACGGTGCGTCGGGCATGTTGCGGCCGTAGAACTCGTCGAGACCCGCGCTCAGCGCAGCGCCCCGTTCGGTCGCGATTTGCAGCCCGTCGCCCGCCGACCACGGGTTCGCTCGCAGCCGCAGCGGCGCCGCCGGGGCGATGTAACGCTCGACGAGCTGCTGCGAGCCCCCGAACCCGCCGGTGCAGAGCAGGAGCGGTCGGTCTTCGTCGCCGACGGGATCGCTCAGGCGAACGTCGCCGGCGCGCGCGGCCAGCGTACGCGTCAACGCCGCGGGGTCTAACCGCCGCCCGATGGTCAACGGGTTCCCGGTCTCGACGGCGATCGGTTCCGCTCCCTGCGACTCCAGCCAGTCGAGCGCTTGGTCGAGCCGCTCCCACACGAGCCGCTGCAGCCGCTCGTCGCCGCCGGGACACTCGCGCCGGAAGTCGTCCCACTCCCGATGCCGCCAGATCACGCACGACGAGAGCAGCATCGAGCCGCCTTCGCGCGATCCCTTCTCGCGCACCACGGGGTCGAGCCCGAGCTCGCGCAGGCGCACGGCCGCGACGAGACCGGCCATACCCGCGCCGGCGACGACCGGGCGCGCCAAGCGTCTAGGTGAGGCTGAACGTCGGCTTGTGCTCGACGTACTCGATGCGGACCCGGTCGGGCCCGACGAGGAAGGCGGCATAGGTGTTGGCGGCATCGACGACCGACTCGACCTCGATCGCGAGATCGGCCGCGTCGGCGATCACCTCGTCGGCTGAATCGACGAGCACCGCGAGGTGGTTGAGGAGCGGGCGATCGGATTGCTCGACCGCGCCCTGGTGCAGCTCGACGTACGCGCCGCCGACCTCGACGCGCTCGCGACCAGCAGGCTCGAAGCCGTAGCGGGCGTACTCAGCGGCCGTCTGCTCCGGCGAGTCCGACCAGAGCGCGACATGGTCGAGGTCGTAGTCGACGTCGGTCGGTGCCTCTACGAGCGTCACGTACATCCCGTCGCCGATGTCGAACACCTCCGGCGTTCCCTCGGGCAGCTCGGCACGAGCCGCGCTCAGGTCAGCGACACGCAGGGCGACGTGCTTGAACGGCCCCGGTACTCGGGGGCCTTCTGCGTCGAACAGCGTCAGCTTGCCGCGACGGGCGTCGCTTCCGAGCAGCGTGAAGTTCTCCTCGGTGACGATCGCGTGCATGCCGAGGTGACGCTCCGCAAATCCGGCGATGCGGTGGCGGCTGGTCACCCAGAACGCAACGTGGTCGAGCGTCTTCGGCTCCACTTTGGCCGACGATAGCGAAGCGGATACAGGCTGCGCGGCGCTCGAACGCCGGTTGACCGGGCTCCGCGAGCGGAGCCCGGTTTACCCGGCGTGACCTAACGTGAGCTGCGCCGCGACGAGCGGGAGGACGTGCGCGAGCGCGACGCCGGACGGCGGGTCGCCGTCTTGCGGGCCGTCGTCTTGCGGGCAGTTGACTTCCGTGCGGTCGACTTGCGGGCCGTCGACTTCCGAGCTGTCGACTTCCGAGCGGTCGACTTCCGTGCGGTCGACTTGCGTGCGGTCGACTTCCGGGCCGTCGTCTTCCTCTTCGCCCCTGCCTTGCGGGCGGTCGACTTGCGGGCCGTAGTCTTCCTCTTCGCCCCTGCCTTGCGGGCGGTCGACTTGCGGGTCGTTGCCTTCTTCGCCCCAGCCTTGCGGGCGGTCGACTTGCGGGCCGTCGTCTTGCGGGCAGTCGACTTGCGGGCCGTCGTCTTCCTCTTCGCCCCAGCCTTGCGGGCGGTTGACTTGCGGGCGGTCGACTTGCGGGCGGTTGCCTTCTTGGCACTGGCCTTCTTGGCGCTCGCCTTCCGCTTCGGAGCCGCCTTCTTCTTGGCTCCCGACTTGGCCGAGCTGCGCGACGTCGACGACTTCTTGCGAGCGGAGCTCGCCTTCGTCTTCGAGCCGCTACGCGAACTGGAGCGCGAGCGCGTCCCGGACCGCGAGGACGACCGCGTCGCCGCAGGGACTGCGCGCGCCTCGACGATCTCGTCGGCAGAGGTTTCTTCGATAGTCGGGTCGCTCCACACCGGCTTCGGAGTCTCGGTCTCCTCCGCCGTGTCGTACGACTGACCGATCGAGTCGGCGGACGTCTCGTCCGTCGAACCGGTCCCGCTCCAATCCTCTTGCGTCATCTACGACCTCCTGTTCGCATTCCGCGTGCACGATTCCCTACCACGTTGGTTTCTAACGTGCAATGCGGACGTCAAACATCGCGCGCACGTTGCTGGAAAGGAAAACGCTTGCAAGTCGTGTCGATGCACGACTGCAATGCGTGCGATCAGACGCGCGCGCTGAGCACAGGTATCGACGTTGGTGCGTCGACGCCGCCGGCACGCTCGAGCGTGACCTTCACCGTCGTGCCCGCGTGCACGCGCCGCTCGAGGAGCGCGGTCCCGCCGTCGAACAACCTGTCTGGGTGAACGCCGCCGTCGATCACCCACGTCTCGTACGTCTTCCCCTTCGGCGGGGCCGGCAGATCGACGGCGAGCGCCGCCTCACCCGACGGCGAGACGACGAGCTGGCCTGCGACCCCCTGCAACGGCACGTGCCGCGCGTTCGGATTCCCGAGCACGTCGACCGCAGCCCGCTCGTGCGAGAGCGAGTGGTGCAGCGACGCCGCCCAGACCCCGAACGCGACGGCGGCGGCTGTAGCCGCGACCGCAACGGCCGAGGCGATCGCAACCGCGAACGACCGGCGCGGCCGAAGCGGCACCACGTTCTGCGGCTCGGCCCGCACCTGCTCGAGGATGCGATCGCGGAGCGACGGGGGAGGTGCAGGTCCCGCGGCGGCGACTGCGAGCCCTGCCGCCGCGTCGCCGAGCATCCGCAGCTCGTCGCGGCAGCGCTCGCAGCCGGCGAGGTGCTCCTCGTAGCGCGCGCGTTCGTCGGCGTCCAATACGTCGAGCGCGTACAGGGCTGAGAGCTCGTGGGGGTCGTCGGCCATAGGTCCTCGAGCCGGATTCGCCTGCCCGGCCCGCTCGGTTCGCCGGCGGGCGCCTCCGGAGGCGTCTATTCCAGCGGCTCGTTCTGGACGTTGTGCTCGGTCGCGTACTCGTTCGTGAGCCGGTTGACAGCCTCTGCCCCGTCACCGTACGCGTAGTTGATCGGGACAAACGCATTCCACTTCTCGGGAAGCGCGTCCTCCGGGAAGATCGCCTCGACCGGGCATTCCGGCTCGCACGCCCCGCAGTCGATGCACTCCTCAGGGTCGATCACGAGGATGCGTTCGAACTCGTGAATGCAGTCGACGGGGCACACGTCCACGCATGAACGGTCTTTGATGTCGATGCACGGCTCGGCGATGATGTACGTCATTCGGCGACCTACTCTACCGACGTGATGAGGCCGTCGATCAGCTCGCGGCCCCGCTCGAACAGCGCCGACTTGGCGACCACTTGGTCGAATCCTGCCGCGTGAGCGCGACGCAGCCCGGCGGTGTCGGTGTGGTTCGTGAAGCCGATGATCGGCACCTCCGGAAAGTTCTCGGCCACGTCGTCGGGGTCGAGCCGCGCGACGTCGACGATCACGAGATCCGGCGGATCGACGCCGTCGGTCGTCTCGAACCGATGCTCCGGGACGAGCGCCTCGAGCTTGCCCCGAACGAAGAGATCGACCCCACACAACAGGATCGTCGCCATGCCCGACCGCGAATCTAGCATCGTCCTCGACGAATACAAGCGCGGGCTGGCCCTCGCCCGCGCCGGTGCGTTCTTCGAGGCGCACGAGGCGTTCGAGACGGCGTGGCGCGCCTGCGACGCGTCCGAGCGCGACTTCTTCCAGGGCCTCGTTCACGTCGTGGTGTCGGCGTACCAGCGCGGCCGCGGCCGGCCGGTTGCTGCCGAAAGTCAGCGGCAGAAGGCGCTCAGGCGGCTCGCGGCGTTCGCGCCGGAGCACCGCGGTCTCGGCGTGGCCGCCCTCCTCGCGGCGCTAGACCGTGCCGAGCCCGATCCGCGTGAACAGCTGGTCGAGCGCGACGCGGAGCCACCAGTCGCGGTTGAAGAAGAGCAGCAGGCCGAGGACGAGGAGGGTCGCGCCTGAGAACCCGCGCACGATGCCGTAGTGGTCGCGCGCCCAGCGGAAGACGCGCATCGCGTGCGCGAAGGCGATGCCGGCGGCGACGAACGCGGCGGCGAGTCCGAGCGAGTACGCGACGAGCAGCACCACACCGCGGATGACCGTTCCCGACGACGACGCGAGCACGAGGATCGACGCGAGCACCGTGCCGATGCACGGCGCGGCGCAGACGGCGAAGGCGCCGCCGAGCAGCAGGCGTGACCCGGATCCACGGGCACGGTGGAGCAGCCCGGGCGCCACCGCCCGCTCGGGCCACGGAAGCACGCCCAGGAACGCAAGGCCGAGCACGACGAGTACGAAGCCGGCGATCTCGAGCTGCGACCGCTTGTCGACGGCGCTCCCGACGGCGGCCGCCGCGGCGCCGAGCACGACGAACACGACCGTGAAGCCGACGATGAACGGCAGGCTCGCGGCGACGACCTGCCGGGACACGCGGCGCTCGGCGAGCTTCGCGACGTCGACCGCCGACAGCGCCGACAGGTAGCCCGGCACGAGCGGCAGCACGCACGGCGTGATCACCGACAGCAGGCCGGCCCCGAACGCGATCGGAAGCTTCTCAAGCATCGAACCGGGCGAGCTCCGCGTCGACGCGCGCCTCGTCCTCCGGCGCGAGTGACGCCGAGGGCGGCGGACGCTCGGACGGAGGACGGCGCGACCAGTACCACGCCCCGCCGGCGATCGCGACGGCACCTAGCAGGATTCCGCCGATCGGCAGCACCCACGCGAGCAGGTCGAACCCGTGCGTCGCCGGCGTCGACAGGACACCCGGGCCGTAGTTCGCGACCATCTCGTCGAGGATCTGCTTCTCCGTCCAGCCCTGCGCCAGACGCCGCCGGATCTCCTGCTTCATCTGCTGCGCGACGGGCGCGTTCGACAGGTCGAGCGTCTCGTGGCAGACCGGGCACACGAGCTTCGTCTCGATGTCGGCCTCGCTCGGCCGCGACGACGCGAGCGCCGGTGCTGCGAGCACCAGCGCGAGCATGACACCGACGAGGAGCTTCATGACCGGAGCGCGCGGCGGGCGCCGGTCTGGAGCGCCTGGTCGGAGACCGGTCCGAGCACGTGGTCGACGATGCGTCCGCGCCGGTCGACGAAGAACGTCTGCGGCGTCCCCTGCCCCACGCCCCACGGATCGACCGTCGATCCCGACGGATCGAACACCATCGGATACGTCGCGCCGTAGTGGCGGCTGAACGCCCGCGCCGGACCCTTCGCGTACTCCATCACGTCGATCCCCACGACGACGACCCCGCGCCCCGCCCAGTGGTGCGAGAACGCGACGAGCCGCGGCATCTCCTGCTTGCACGGTGCGCAGTCGGACGCCCAGAAGTTCACGACGACCGCTTTCCCCCGGAGCGAGCTCAGCGTGAGCTTGCCTGGACCGTTCAAGCGCGCGAGCGTGAAGTTCGGCGCGCGGACGACCTGGTGACGCGCGACCTGGCGCGCGACCGACTTCGGCTGGTGCGTCAGGTGCCACACCAGAACCGCGGCCAGCGCCACCACCGCCGCGCCCGCCACCGCCTGGATGGCGACGCGCGGCCTCACGAGCGCAGCGCCTGCCGGATCGCGGCGTTCAGCCTCGCGGCCGGGATCGGCCCCTCGACGTGCGGCGGCACGACCTTGCCGGAGCGGTCGACGAAGAACGTCTCGGGGTAGCCCGTCACGCCCCACCGGTCGCTCTCGGAGCCGTCCACGTCGCGCACCACGCCGTAGTTGACGCCGTAGTGGCGCATGTAGCGCTCGGCGGCGAACGTCAGGTCCTTCGTGTCGACGCCGACGACGACGGCCTTGCCACGCCAGCGTGCGGCCGCGTCCCGAAGCGTTTTCGCCTCGACCTTGCACTCGACGCACCAGGACGCCCAGAAGTTGAGCACGACGACCTTCCCCTTGTACGACGCGAGGTTGAACGAGGGACCGCCTCCGAGGCGCGGCAGCTCGAGCGTGGGCGCCTTGACGGTCTCCCCGTGGTCGACCTTCCTCGCGATGCCCTGGTTCTGCTGGTGGGCGACGTCCCAGACGAGCAAACCGAGCAATGCGGCGACCAGGGCGACAGCGACAGCCCGGACCGGCCGCATCAGACGATGTGCACCGTGGTGCCGATGTCGACGTGGTCGAACAGCCACTCGGCGTCGGGCACCTGCATGCGGATGCACCCGTGCGACGCGCTGTACCCGATCGAGGTGGGCTCGTCGGTGCCGTGGATCCCCACGCCGGGGACGGAAAGCCCCATCCAGCGTGTGCCGAGCGGATTGTCCGGGCCGGGCGGGACCGGCTGCAGCCCCTTCGCCCACGAGTCCTGGGTCGGCGGATACCACCACGGGTTCTTCCACTTCACGACGATGTGGAAGGTGCCCGCCGGCGTCGGATAGATCGCCTGGCCCGTGGCCACGGGGAACGTCCGGACGTACTTCGCGCCGCTGTAAAGCGTCAGCCGGTTGAGCGAGCGGTTGATCACGATCACCGAGCCGAACGACGCGGTGCTGACGGCCGGCAGCACGGCCCGAGAGTGAACTCGGACGGGCAGTCGCGAATTGGTCTGCAGCGCCGCGATGACCTTCGCGCTCAGCCGCCGCGCGTTGACCGACCGCCCGACCCGCTCCTTCGTGACGCGCGGCTTGTCGGCGGAGAACGTCAGCCGCGCGTCGGCCGGCGCACGGGCGAACCGGTGCGCGATCCCCGTCGCCCACGTGCGAACGAGCGAACCGCGGACGGCAACAACGAGGTGGGCGTTGGTCCCGGCCGACGAGACGCGCGCCCGCGCCACCGCCGTGGCGGCGTACGCCGACGCGTAGTCGGTCGGGCGGAGGGTGAACGTGCGGCGGTCGACGGCCACCCGGAGCGGCCGTTCGAACGCCTGCTCGACGGCGGAGACGGCCTCCGACGGCGTCAGGCCGCCGACGCGGACGCCGCCGACGCGAACACCCGCCGGGAGCGTCGTGGGAGACGCGCTCGTCTTGGCCTTCGGCTTCGTCTTCGTCTTCGTCGTGGTGATGGGTGGCGCAGTCGTGGTCGCCGCGGCCGTCGTGACGGGCGCCGTCGTCGCCGCCGGCACGGTCGGGACGGTCCCGGTTGTGGTGACGTCCGCGATCACGACGCCGCTGAACGTGCCGGCGACCGCGAAGCCGGCGACGAAGAGTGCAGGGAAAAACAGCCGCTTCACGGGCGATCCAGTGTACCCAGGACCTCGCGGGCCATCCCCGGGTCGTCCGAGACGATCGCGTCGACGCCGAGGACGGCGAGCCGCCGGACGGCCTGTGGATCGTTGACCGTCCACGCGAGTACCGGCGCACCGAGGCGGTGCGACGTCGCCACCGCCGCGCGCGAGCAGAGCGTGTGGTGCAGCGAGAGGAGGTTGGCCCGCGACCGCCGGAGCAGCACCGGCAGGCGGAGCGGCATCGCCTGCCGCAATGCGGCGGCGCCGGTGCGCGTCAGGCCGCCGGGCCAGCGGAGACGGGAGATGCCGTACCGGTCGCGCGGGTAGCCGATCGCCCGGGGGACAGTCGGCGCCAGCTGCGCGAGCCGCTGCGACGTCACGGCCCACGCCGTCGAGACGATTGCACGCCCCTCGAGGCCGTGCCTACGGATCGCGTCGATCAGCGCCTGCTCGTAGCCCGGCGCCTTCGCGTCGAGGTGGACGCCGACGCCGTGGGCGGCGAGAAACGCGAGCGCGTCGTCCAGCGAAAGCTCCTCCGAGGGCCGCTCGTTGGCCGAGTGCGCAAGCTGCAGGTCGGCGCCGACGTCGAACTCGACGAGATCGGCCCCCGTCGCAACCGCAACCTCGAGCGACGCGAGCGTGTTCTCCGGTGCACGGGCGGCAGCGCCGCGGTGGCCGATGACGAACGGCGGGCGCCCGTCGCCGCGCGTGAGGTTCACGGCCGCCTGATCACCACGATCGCGCAGTCGTCGTCGAGCTCTCCTCCCGCGAAGGCGCGGCAGTCGGCGACGACCGCGTTGGCAAGCTCCTGCGCACCGAGCGCCGCGCGCGCGGCGAGTGCGGAGTCGAGCCGACCGGTGCCGTACAGCTCGCCGTCGCGACGGGCTTCGATCACCCCGTCGGTGTACAGCACGACCGCATCGCCGGGGCCAAGGGTGACCGTCGCCTCCTCGTACGACTGGTCGGGAGCGATTCCGAGCGCGAGGCCGCTGCCGGGCAGCTCCTCGATCGATCCGTCGCGACGAACGAGCCGGGGACGCGGGTGCCCGGCACTGGCGCACGCGAGCCGGCCGTCCGGATGCGCGGTCACGTAGACCATCGTGATGAAGGCGCCGGCCGTGATCTCCGCGGCCACGACGTCGTTTGCGCGGGCGAGGAAGAGGCGCGGATCGGGGTTGCGCCTGGCCAGTGACCGGAAGACGAACTTCGCCATCGCCATCTCGGCTGCGGCGTCGATGCCGTGGCCGGTGACGTCCCCGAGCACGATCGCAAGCCGGCCGTCGGGAAGGTCGAGGAAGTCGATCACGTCGCCGCCGACCTCGACCTGTGCGGCCGATTCGTACCGGTAGCCGAGCTCGAGCCCGTCGACCACCGGCGGCTCCTGCGGCAGCAGCGAGCGGCGCATCGTCTCCGCGAAGCGGCTGAGCTGCTCGTGGAGCCGCGCGTTCTCGACCGCGAGCGCCGCCTGCTGCGCGAGCGACCTCGCCGTCGTCAGCGCCTCGTCGCCGATCGGCGCTCCCGGGTCGAGCGACACGATCGTGAGCTCGGCCAGTAGCTCGCCCTTGCCCTCGATCGGGACGAGTGCGACGGTCGAGCCTCGCTCGAGGAACGGGACGAGTAGTGCGTGCGCACCTCCGAGCTGCCGCGCAGCCGCGATGTCGAGCAGCTCGGGCCGCGCGACCCGGTCCGGGGCGAGCGGCTGCGGACGGGCGAGCAAGGTCGACAGCGCGACCTTTGCCTGCTCGTCGGCGGTGTGTACGGCGCGCGGAACCAGATGGTGGCCGCGTGCGTCCGGCACGCGAACCACGGCCGCGTCGACCCGAAGCGCGTCGACGATTGTTGCACCGATCGCGTCGATCGTGCGCTCGAACGAGAGGCTTTCCGAGAAGGCGTTCGAGATCTCGTAGAGCGCGACCAGTCGTCTGCTCGACTCGCGCGCGGAGCGCAGCGCGGCGGAGCGGTCCTGTGCCGCCTGCTGCGCCCGCTCGAGCAGACGGGCGTTCTCGACGGTCACGCCGAGCTGCGCGGCAAGCGCGGCGAGCAGCGACGCGTCGCCCTCCGGCAGCGGGCCGATTCGCGGGTACGCGACGAGCAGCCCGATCGCCTCTTCGCGCACGAGCAGCGGGACTGCGATCACGCAGCGCTCGCCGGTCGACCGCAGGCTGGCGCGCACACGGGCAAGCGCCGGCTCGTTTCCTGCGACGTTCGCCTGCACCGAGCTGCGCGGGCGCAGCGGGCCGAGCATCGCCTCGACCAGCGACGTCGCCACCCTCAGGTGTCCCGCCGGCAGCGCGCGTCCCGCGGCCTCGCGGAGTTGGTGCTCGTCGCGGAGGTAGAGACCGAGACGGTCGACCGGCAAGAGCTGCGCGACCCGATCGACCGCGGTCTCGAGCGTCTCTGCGAGCGACAGGCGGGCACTGGCCTCGCCGACGGCCGGAAGGAGCGCGCGCATGCGCTGGAGCTCGGCGCCGAGCTCATCGATCCGCTCGTTCTCGCGCAGGGTGCGCGCAAGGCGCGCGGCGAACGACGCGAGCGCGGACAGCTCGTCCGCCCCGGGCTGCTCGTCGTCGGGGAAGTACAGCTGCAGCACGCCGAACGGCGGCTGCCCGAGTGGCAGCTCGGCGACCATGCGGAGGGTCGGAGGCAGGCGATCGACGCGGAGCACCGCCGGCGGAAGCCGCTCCTCGATCCGCGCCGCCGCCAGCGCGCGCGCCTCGACCAGCGCGACGTCGGAGAGGAGATGGGCCCCCGCCAGCTCGAGGTCGCCGTCGCGGCGACGCCACAAGGCACCCGCGCGCGCGCCCGAGGCCGCGACGGCGATCCGAACAGCCTCCTGCGAGGCGCGCCACCGGTCGACCCCGGCGGCGAGCGCCTCGCCGGCGAGGCCGAGCAAGCGCTCGCGCCGAGGCTGTGCGCCGCGGCCGTCGACGCCGAGGCTGCGCAGCGCGAGCGCGACCTCGGCCGCGGCCAGCTCCGCGAGCCGTCGCTCCTCGTTGTCGAACTCGAGACCGGCGCGGATCGCCTCGAGCGAGCCGACGACACGGCCGTTGACCCGCGCCGGCACCGCGAGGACGGCGGCCGCCCCCACGCGCGCGGCCGCACGCCGCGTCGACGCGGGCGCGATGCCGCGCAGGGCGGTCGCGGCGTCCACGTGCGTGCCCGCCAGCTCGGCCGCGAGCGGGGAGCCCGCCGGTGCTACGGCGACCGCCTCGAGGCGGTCGTCCCGGCCGGCGACGCGCACGACGACCACGTCGGCGTCGACGGCGTCGCGCGCCGCACGCGCGACCACGCCGAGGGCGGCCCGAAGGTCGGCGGCCGCAGCGATCCGGGCCGCCGCCTCGGCGAGTGTCTCGATCGGACCGGCGCCCGCTTCGACGACCATCTCTCCCGAGATAGTGCCCGAGACCGCCTGCACCTCCGTGGTTTCGACGGCACCACCGGCCCCGCTCATTCGGCTTCTCGACCCTTTACACTTCTCATATGGCCGCCGAGCCCGCACGCCGGAGCGCCCGCGCGCTCAGCGACGAGACCCCTTCGCTCGACCCGCTCGCAATCGAGCGCGCGTACCGCCGCGAGCGCGCGCGGCGGCGCGCCCAGATCGAGCGCCGCTACGCCGCACGACGGTCGGGCCTGCGCTTCTGGTGGACGCTGCTCGTCCTCTGCTTCCTCGCCGCGCTGATCATGCTCGCGGCCTGGCACCAGGTGCAGACGCTCTTCGGCGTCTAGCCGGCCGCGGGCTTACTGAAGCGCCGCGCGCAGGAAGGGGCTCCACGGGGCGGGCTCCCAAACGTCGCCGCCACACATCGGGCACACCGGCAAGCGCGTCGAGACCGTCACGCCGTAGCCGCAGCCCGAGCAGTGGTACGCCCCGGCGGCCTCGTCCCCCGCCGTCGCAAAGGGAACGACCTCGTCCTCCCCGTGCTCGATCGTGCCCTTGTACTCCGACATCTGCACTCGACCCCTTTCGGACGGCAACACAAGCCTACAGCCGAGGGATTCCCCATACTGCTCGCAGTGGAAACCCCAGAGTACTTCGATATCGAGGCCACCGGGCCACGGCAGCCCGGACCCGGCCGACTGCCCCCGCCGCCGGGCGGCCTGCTCGCGCTCGGCGAGCAGGTCACGTGGGTTGCGGGCCTGGTTTTCTCCCTCTCTTCGTTCATGGACTGGTACGCCGGCTCCGGAGTCGGCGTCAAGCTCGCCGTGATCGGCTGGCACACCGGCGTGCTCGGGAAGCTCGTCTTCTTCATCGGGCTGGCGGTGGTCGCCCTCGTCGTGTTCCGGGAGCTCGGCTTCGAGCTGCCGCCGGCGGTGCCGGAGAGCCTGATCGTGCTCGCGCTCGGCATCCTCGGGACGGTGTTCGTGCTGATCCGCCTGATCTCGATTCCCGACTCGGTGCTGCCCGCCGACGGGCGCGGAATCGGCATCTGGATCAGCCTGCTCGCAGCCCTCGCCGTCATCTCCGGCGGCTTGCTGCGCGCGATGGAAGAACTGTGACGCCGGTCTAAGCCGGGAGGAGCTGCTTCGCGCGGGCGACCAGCTGCTGCGGGTCGAACGGCTTGCCGACGAACCCACGCGCCCCCCGCTCCTCGGCGTCCGCGGCAGTCGCGTCGACCTGACCGCTGAACATGATCACGGGGATCGCGCCGTGGCGTTCCTGGAGGCGCTGCAGGAGCTGCCACCCGTCGGTATCCGGCAGCACCACGTCGAGCAGGACGAGCTCAGGCGGTTGGTCGGCGACCGCCGCCAGCGCCTCGTCGGCGCCTGCCGCCTCGATCACCGTGTAGCCCTCCTGCTCGAGGTTCACGCGGACGAGCGAGCGCAGCGCTGCGTTGTCGTCGACGACGAGGACGAGCGGACCGCCGTCGGCTGCCTCCGGCCCGGACCGGTCGAGGAACGCCTCGAGGTCGGCGCGCAGGAAGCGCCGGTGCCGGCCGGGTGTATAGAACGCCGGAACGCGGCCCTGATCCGACCACTTGCGGATCGTGGATTGCGCGACTCCGAGAAACCTCGCGGCCTCCCCCAGCGTCAGCCAGTCCGGATCGCCGCGCGAGGGTGTCCGTGGCGCTGGCACGGCCAAAAAGTTAACCAAAGCTGCTCGTACCTAAACGTCGGACTAGAGGCTCCCACATGATGACGCGCGTTGATCCGGGTGCGATCGGTTGTGGGAGCCTCTCAGGGGTTGTGGACCGTAACGGTGACGGTGGAGCCGCCCGCCGGCGCGAGCGGGAGCGGGTCGAGCGTGCGCACGATCGTCTGTGCACCGCCCGGCTTCGGGTTGTCGTGCAGCGCCTCACCGACTGCGACGCCGACGACGAACGCGACGACGAGCGCGATCGCGCCGACGACGACGACCCACGGAAACCTTCGCCGGGCCCGGCGGCGGGGACGCACGCGTGGCTCGGTCACGGGTGGTAGTCCGCCGCGCCCTGCGCATAGGTCGCGAAGGCGGCGTCGGCGACGGTTCCAGCCTCCGGGACGGGCCCCGACTCCGGGTCGGCGTCGTCGAGCAGCTCGCGGACCCAGCGGTCGCTGCCGTCGTAGGCGTCGGCGAGCTCCGCAAGCGTGAACGTCTGACCGACGCGGCCGCGCAGCGCGGCGACGACCAGCTCGACCTGCCGGGCGAGCTCGGCATAGCGCCGCGGATCCGAGCGGCGGGTCTCCTCGACCCGGCGCTGACCGTCGTTCCACTGGTGGCGGGCGAGCTCGAGGTCCATGCCAGTCACTGAGTACAGCACGAGGCCGGCCAGAGCGCGGGCAGCTCGGCCAGGATCCGCTCGCCGAGCTCGTAGCCGGGCCGTGCGAGTGCGAACGCCGCGTGGGCGTGCAGGCACTTGAGGCTTCCGCCGCGGGTCGCGCCGCCGATGCCGGCGTCGAGCTCGGGGCGCAACGCACGTTGTTCGGCGTCGGCCCGGGCGAGGCTGGTTACCAGGTCCGGCTCCTCCCTCGCCGCGCGCGAGTACCGCTCCACACCGCCGGCCGCCTCGATCCTGGAGATCGCGGCGACGAGCGCCGGGCACGTCACGTAGTAGTGGGTCGGGAACGGGTGCCCGTCGTCGTCGAACGGGTTCTGCTCGGTCACGGCGGGGCGGCCGAACGGGCAGCGCACGACGACGCGCCGCAGCGCACGCGGAGGCCGGCCGAGCTGCCGGGCGACGATGTCCCGGTCGTCCACGGCGCCGAGGGTACCGAGCCTCTACGTGATCAGTGCTTCTTGCGCCAGGCGCCGATGCCCTTGACGATGAAGAGCTTCTCGCCGGGCTTGACGAGCCCGAGCCGGCGCGCCTCGCGCACGAACTGCTCGCCCGTCCCCGCCTGCGCGATGCGCCGCTGCAGCCGCGCGTGCTCGACGCGAAGCGCGTGCACGTCGGCGCGCCGGCTCTGCAGCTCGTGCTTTGCGTTCAGGTACGCGTGTGCGGGCTTCCAGTACAGAAACGCGAGCAGGACGAGCCCGCCGGCGGCGAGCAGGCGCGTGCTTCGGACGCGGGGCAGCACGCCGCGTACTTCGCCGGGCCGTGCGCGATCCCTACGCGCGCCGGACGGCGACGATCGCCGCCATCTCCGGCGTGACGAGTAGCTCGGTCGCCTCGAGCCGCGGATCGCGCAGGAGCGCCTCGCGGGTCGCGTCCCCGTCGACAGCGCGCCCGGGCGTGAGGTCGTCCTTGACGAGGATGCCGCCCGGGGCGAGCAGCTCCGCGACACGGTCGTAGGCCGTTCCGCCGTCGGCGAAGACGAGGTCGAACGGCGCGCGCGATGGGAGCAGCTCGACCCAGTCACCTTCGAGCACCTCGGCCGGCGTTCCGGCCAGCGCAGCGCGCGCCTGCTTCGCGCGATCCGGATCGAGCTCAACCGTGACGAAGGTGGCGCCTCCGGTGAGTGCAGCGGCGATCGCGCGGGCGCCGTCGCCGTAGGAAGTGCCGATCTCCGCAATCCGGCCGCCGGGCTTCGACGCGACGAGCGTCGCGACCAGCCGCTGCACCTCGGGGATCGAGTACGCGCCGGCGGTCAACGTCTACGCGACGTCGACCTTGATCACGTTCGTCGTGCCCGGCAGGTTGACGGCCGTGCCCGCCGTGAGGACGACGCGGTCGCCCGCATCGACGGCTCCCGCGGCGAGCGCCGACTCGATCGAACGGGCCCACAGGTCCTCGACGTCGTGCGTCTGCATCATCAACACCGGCGTCACGCCCCACTCGAGCGCGAGCTGCTGCACCGACGTCTGATGGTGCGACAGCGCGACGATCGGGCGCCGCGGCCGCAGACGGGCGACGGCCGATGCCGTGCGGCCGGTGAATGTCGGAACGAGGATCGCCCGCGCGCCGAGCGCCTCGGCAAGGTCGCACGCAGCGTTCGACATCGCCGTTCCGACCGTCGTCTCCTCGCCGGGCTCGGGCATCTGGTGCCGGTACCCCATCGACGGCTCGACCGCGCGCGCGATCCGGTCCATCGTCGCGACCGCCTCGACGGGGTAGTTCCCGGTCGCGGTCTCGGCCGAGAGCATGACCGCCGAGGTTCCGTCGAGCACCGCGTTCGCGACGTCGCTCGCCTCGGCGCGCGTCGGCTCGGCGTGCTCGATCATCGACTCGAGCATCTGCGTCGCCGTGATCACCGGCTTCCCCGCCTCCAGGCAGCGCAGGATGATCCGCTTCTGCAGGAGCGGCACCGTCGCCGCGCCGATCTCGACGCCGAGGTCGCCGCGCGCGACCATCACGGCGTCCGCCTCCGAGAGCACGGCGTCGAGCACCTCGACCGCCTCGGCCTTCTCGATCTTGGCGATGACGCGTGCCGCCGAGCCGTGCTGGCGGATGATCGCGTGCAGGTCGCGCACATCCGCCGCCGACCGGACGAACGAGAGCGCGACGTAGTCGACTCCGAGGCCGAGCGCGAACTCGAGATCGGCGAGATCCTTCCTCGTGAGCGAGGGGATCGGCACCGGCACGCCCGGGAGGTTGACGCCCTTGTGGGACTTCACCTCGCCGCCGACGAGCACTCGGCAGCGCGCGCGGCCCGCCTCGACCGACTCGACGGTGAGCCGAACGAGGCCGTCGTCGATCAGCACGTCGTGACCGGGGCTGAGCACCTCGCCGACGACCTCGGGAGCGATCGGCAGCTCACTGTCGACGGCGCGCTGCTCGCCGACGACGAGCACTTCCTCGTCCTTGAGCAGGATCCGGGGTGCGGGTAGATCGCCGATGCGGAGCTTCGGCCCCTGCAGGTCGGCGATCACGGCGAGCGGCTTGCCCGTCTCGTCCTGCACCGCGCGCACCACCTCGGCGCTCGCGCGGTGGTCGTCGTGCGTGCCGTGGGAGAGATTGAGACGGACGGCGTCGACCCCCGTGTCGACGAGGGTGCGGAGGGTGTCGTGATCCGACGAAGCTGGTCCGATCGTGGCGACGATCTTCGTCCTGCGGCGTTCGACCGCCATCTCTTGCGCCCAGGGTAGATGAAGGTGCGGCGCCGCCCCTCGTCCTCCCGAACGACACAAGATCGTTCCGGGCGACGACGACGCCGGCGCCGCTTCGCCGTACCGTTCCTCCCATGCTGATCTGCATCGGAAGCGCCGCTCCCCACCTCGTGGCGGACGCGTTTTCGCGCGGAGAGCAGCGCCGCAGGATCTCGCTCGCCGACTATCGGGGCACCTGGCTCGTCGTCGCGTTCGGCGTGCGCCGCTTCGAGGCGCTCGAGCTCGCGCGGCTCGAGGAGGCGTTCGCGGCGGACCGCGCCGTCGTGCTCGCGACGACGCCCGACGACTGGCACGACACCGCACAGCGCTACGCGTCCGAGCCGATCCGACTCCCGCTGCTCACCGGCGTCGAGGAGACGCGCCGGCTCACGATCATCGTCGACCCAGGCGGCGTCGTTCGCCACGTCGGCCTTCGCCGCACGGCGCGCGAGACGCTCGCATCGCTCGAAGGCCTGCTCGCCGCGACCCTGCGCCGCGCGGCGTAGGGGCTCCGTCGTGGACCCTTTCCAGCACATTGGGATCCTAAGCTTAGAATTCCACGTGGACAAGTTGTCGCG
>JADMIO010996534.1_pt1 | contig 98021 bp, 106 predicted proteins | sample 8958161 | NCBI WGS metagenome assembly JADMIO01 (sample SAMN16585339, study PRJNA669376) | soil metagenome | isolation source: Crop rotation soil | place: USA: Cullars Rotation, Alabama | collected 2011
CCGCGCCCCTGCCGGGCGCGCGCGTAGCCTAGGCCGTGGCACCCAACACTGGTTGCGCGCGAACCAACGTGCGCGAGACGCAAAGGTTCAGGCGTCGGTCCCATGGCGCCGTGCTGATGAGCGGTCCGACTATCCGACGGAGCCGAATGGCGAAGCCGCCGGCGCCGTTTCGCTTCGCACGATGGTGTGACTCAATTGTGTCCCGTCATGCCCGTCACGCCGCCCGCCCCAATGGCCGCGCTGAACAGTACGAGACTGTTGATCAGCATGATGAAGAGGCTGATCAACCGGTCCCGGGTTGTGACCGGGCCCCGGTCGGCCGCCGTCTCGCTGATCAAGAACAGCACGAAGCCGACCAGCAGCGAAAGGATGAGACCGATCACCGGCAGCCGGTCCCAGCCGGGTACGATAATCCCCATGACCTTCCACATGGTCGTAACGGCGAAGGTAGAGCCCGCGAAAGATGCCAGCGAAGCGGAGGTGACGAACGCACCCTGCTGGCCGACCACCGCTACGCCAGCCCCCGGACCCCCAGGGCTGGGGCCGCCCGCGCCGCCACCGGCGCCTCCCGTTGCGCCGGCGGGCGCGATGGGAGTCCCGCCCCCAACAGTCGGGCCGCCAGATGCTGCCGCCAGCCTGCTGCTAGGCGCCATGCTCAAAACCGGTACACTGAAGACGCCCGAAAAGCTCATCTTGTTCTCCCCCTCAGCATCACGACTGCATTTCGCCGATTGTTCTCGCTAATGTCGATGCGAGTCGCGTACCTGCATCATCTTCTCTTTTTCTTGTTCCACCAATACCTTTCGGTGCGACGCGGTTGCCTGCATTTTCCGGGTCTGGCCGCGCGTCGAGGTGGAATGGCCAAATTCCTTGACTTCGGCCTCCCGATCGGCTTTGGCAGCGCGGCAGGACGGGGCCGTGGCTCCGTTCTTTTGCTTTGGAGGTTTGGGCCGTCCCTCTTCACGATGGCCTGGCCGGCGCTGCCTGATACGGGCGCCGGACGAACGAAGGAATGAGACATGCGCCATCGCGTCGGCGGCCGGAAGCTCGGCCGCACCTCCTCCCACCGCACCGCCATGTTCCGCAACATGGCCGCCGCCTTGATCAAGCACGAGCAGATCACCACGACCCTGCCGAAGGCGAAGGAGCTTCGCCCCTATGTCGAGAAGCTGATCACGCTCGCGAAGAAGGGCGGCCTCTCCAACCGACGCCTCGCCCATGCGCGGCTGCTCGACGACGCCCAGCTCGCCAAATTGTTCGACGTGCTCGCCAAGCGCTACCAGGAGCGCGCCGGCGGCTATACCCGGGTGCTCAAGGCCGGTATCCGCGCCTCGGACGCGGCGCCGATGGGGATCATCGAGCTGGTCGACCGCGATCCCGCCGCCAAGGGCCAGGACAGCGGTCCGGTCGAGGCGGAGCTCGAGGACGCCTGACATGGCGGAGCGGTTCGAGCGCCATCGGCAGCCTTGGACCAGCGACGAGATCCAGAAGCTCCATAGCCTGGCGAAGAAGGGCATGGCGCTGAAGGCGATCTCGCGCGCGCTGACCCGCAGCGAGGAATCGATCCGCGACCGCGCCAAGGCCGACGGGTTGAAGATCGCCAAGCTGCGCTGACGGCTGGCTGCTGGCTTCTCGAACTCGGCTGGACGAAAGAAGACCCTCACCCTGCCCTCTCCCGCAAGCGGGAGAGGGGAAGAAGAGGGCTCCGCGCCGGCGTGCCCCTTCTCCCGCTTGCGGGAGAAGGTTGGGATGAGGGTCTTCTTCTTGTTCTCTTCGCGCCTCCGGTTCGCGACCCGGCAGGCAGCCGGCGCTCGCATCAGACCTCGATCGGGAAATAGGCCTTCAGCTTCTTGAGCGTGTCCTTCGCGTTGCGGTGGTGGATGAAGATGCCGGCCGCGTCGCGCCAGAGCGCGGCGTGGCGGAGCTGGTCGTCGACCAGGACGTCGCCACCCCGGCAATGGTCGCGCTTGTCGCGGGCGAGAGTGGTGATGATCTTCGTGCCGGGAAAATGCCGCGCGGCCCAGCGCACCTTCTGGTCCGCCGCCCAATTGCCCCGCGGCAGGCCGGTGAGGATGATCGGATCGAGATGCTTCACCGCGTCGAACAGGGTCATCGCATCGGGCATGAGCGGCAGGCCGAAATAGAAATCGGGCGCCTCGGCGAGCTTGCGCCAGAAATGCGCCGGGCCGTGGCGTTTCTCGTAGGCGGTCGGGGGCAGGCCAAGGATCGCGGTCGCGCCCTTGTCGAAGTCGGCGAGGACGCCGTCGCAATCGAGATAGAGCTGCCGGCTCACGGCCAGCGGGCGGGCGCGAGCAGGAGCGGCATGGGCAGGTCGAATGCGGTCCAGCCGCGCGCGGCGATCACGTCGTTGCTCTCGCGCGCATTGCGGCCCTCGGCGAGCGACCAGGTGATGTGCCAGGTCGAGCCGTCGGGGCGATCGGTGGTGCCGTTGAGGCGCACGACCATCGCCTCCACCCCGGCGCCGTCATCGGCGCGGCCGACGATCTCGGCCTCGGCCTCGCCGGGCAGCTCCGCGTCGGCCGGCGCTCGGCGGAAGGTGACGTGATCCGCATCGACGCGCGGATAAACGGGCGGAAATTGCTGGAGCAGCTCGGTGCGTTGATCGCGGTCGAGCTTCCAGCCGATCATCGTGTCCATGGGCGATCAACGGTGCGGCGTTGCGGCCGTTCCAAGCCAGCGCGCCAGCGCTTGCTGCTCCGCCTTGGTCGCGACGAGCCCGAGCTTGGTGCGGCGCCACAAAATGTCCTCGGCGCTGCGGGCGAACTCGGTCTCGACCAGGTAGCGCACCTCCGCCTCGTAAAGGCCCGCGCCGAAATGCCGGCCGAGATCGGCGAGCGAGTCGGCGTCGCCGAGCAGGGTCTCGATGCGTGTGCCGTAGGCGCCGGCGAGCCGGCGCAGCAACGGCGCCGGGAGCCATCCGCCGAGCGCCTCCAGCCGGGCGTTGAAGGCGCTGCTGACATTGCCGCCCGGGAGCGGGTTGGTGGCGGTGAATTTGAGCCCTGGGATTTCGAGCCTGTCGAGCGCCTCGGCGGCGAGATGGCGCGCCGTGGTGATCTTGCCGCCGACCACCGAGAGCAATTTGGGGCCCGGCGCCGGATCGAGCTCGAGACGATAGTCGCGGGTGACGTCCTTCGCTTCGGCCTCGCCGTCGTCGTAGAGCGAACGGACGCCGGCATAGGACCAGATCACCTCCGCCGGCGCGGTCTGCTCCACGAAATAGGCGTTCGCCGCCGCACAGAGATAGGCGATCTCTTCCTCGCTGATCACCGCATCCTCGGGGCGCGCGACTGGAATGTCCGTCGTCCCGATCAGGCTGTGCGCGCCGTAGGGCAAGGCGAACACGACCCGCCCGTCGGCCTCGTTCTGCAGGATATAGGCATGGTCGCCCTGCCAGAGCCGCGGCACGAGGATGTGGCTGCCCTTGACCAGGCGGGCGCGGCTCTTCGTGTCGGCGCCGAGCCGCTCCTTGAGCACGTCCGCGACCCAGGGCCCCGCCGCATTGACGATCGTCCCGGCGCGGACCTCGCGGCCGCCCGACAGGGTCGCGATCCAGGCGTCGCCGTCGCGGCGCGCGGAGAGCAATTCGGTGCGGGTGGCGATCTCGGCGCCGCGCTCGCGCGCGTCGAGCGCGTTGAGCACGACCAGCCGGCTGTCGTCGACCCAGGCGTCCCAATAGGTGGCGAGGCTGAAGCCGGGCTTGAGCGGCGCCGCGAGCGCGGCATCCTTCTTCCCGACCCGGCGCGAGCGCGGCAGGCTGCCGCGCCCGGCGAGCAGGTCGTAGAGCAGCAGGCCGGCGCGGATCAGCCAGAACGGCCGGCCGCCCGGCGGGTCCGGCAGCACGAACATCAGCGGACGCACGAGATGCGGCGCGGTGCGCAGCAGGATCTCCCGCTCGTGCAGCGATTCGCGGACCAGGCCGAACTCATATTGTTCGAGATAGCGAAGGCCGCCGTGGATCAATTTGGACGAGGCCGAGCTGGTATGGCTCGCCAGGTCGTCCTTCTCGACGAGCAGGACGTCGAGCCCGCGTCCCGCCGCATCGCGCGCGATCGCCGCTCCGTTGATACCGCCGCCGACGACGAGAAGGTCGAACCTGTCCATGCCGCCCCTTATCGTCATTGCGAGCGCAGCGAAGCAATCCAGTTCGGCGAAGGCTGGAATCCGCGCAGGCTTCGTGTCACCAACGCCGCCTGGACCCCGGCCTTCGCCGGGGCGGCGATGGGATGGACGTGGCGGCGGAGCAGATCCTCGTCATCGATGCGGGCACGACGAGCACGCGGGCGATGCTGTTCGGCGCGGACGGGGCGTGCCTCGGGACCGAGCAGCGCGAGCTCAGGCAATATTATCCGCAGCCCGGCTGGGTCGAGCATGATGGGGAGGAGATCTGGCAATCCTCCCTCGCCTGCGCGCGCGCGATGGTGGCGCAGGCCGGCGGCGCGGCGCGGATCGCTGCGATCGGGATCACCAACCAGCGCGAGACGGTCCTGTTCTGGTCGCGCCGCACCGGCGAGCCGCTCGGCCGCGCGATCGTCTGGCAGGACCGGCGCACCGCCGTGCTCTGCGCGCGGCTGAAGGAGGCCGGGCACGAGGCCGCTCTCCAGGCCAAGACCGGGCTGCTGCTCGATCCCTATTTCAGCGCGACGAAGCTCGCCTGGGCGCTCGAGCATTTGCCGGCGGTGCGCGAGGCGGGCGCGGAGCTCTGCGTCGGCACGGTCGAGAGCTGGCTGGTGTTCAAGCTCACCGGCGGCCTCCACATTTCCGACGCAAGCAATGCCTCGCGTACCGCGCTCATGGACATCCATGCAGGCGCCTGGGACGAGGGGCTGCTCGACCTGTTCGCCGTGCCGCGCGGCGCGCTGCCCGAAATCGTCGATTGCGCGGGCCATTACGGCGAGACCGATCTGTTCGGCGCGCCGATCCCGCTCTGCGGCATGGCGGGCGACCAGCAGGCGGCGGCGATCGGCCAGGCCTGCCTGAGCCCGGGCGAGACCAAGGCGACCTACGGCACCGGCGCCTTCGTCCTCACCCATACCGGCGCCGAGGCGCCGCTCTCGCGCCACCGGCTGCTGACCACGATCGCCTGGCAATTGAAGGGCGTGCGCGCCTACGCCCTCGAAGGCTCGGTGTTCGTCGCCGGCAGCCTGATCCAGTGGCTGCGCGATTCCCTCGGGCTGGTCGCGACCGCGCCCGAGAGCGAGGAACTGGCGCGCTCGGTGGCCGATGCGGGCGGGGTGATGCTGGTCCCCGCCCTCTCGGGACTCGGCGCGCCGCATTGGGCGCCGGGGGCGCGGGCCTCGGTCACCGGGCTGAGCTTCGCCACCGGCCGCGCCCATATCGTCCGCGCCGCGCTCGAGGCGCAGGCCCACCAGACCCACGATCTGATGACCGCGTTCGCCGGCGACGGCGCCGCCTGGGAAAGCCTCCGGATCGACGGCGGCATGGCGGCCAACGACTGGCTGGCGCAGGACCTCGCCGACATGCTCGACCTCGAAGTGGAGCGACCCGCCTTCGTCGAGACCACCGCGCTCGGCGCGGCGATGCTGGCGGGGGTGGGGGCAGGCCTGTTCGGCTCGCTCGAAGAGGCCGCGGCGATGCGCGGCGCAGTCGAGCTTTTCACGCCGGCGATGGACGCGGACGCGCGCGCGGCCCGGCTCGGCGCCTGGCGCCGCGCGGTCGCGGCGGTGCTTGCAAATCCTTGATTCCTTTGCGACCATCGGCGCGTTGCAAGACAAGGGCTCAGAACATGAAGAAATTGATTGCGGCGCTCGCCGTCGCGGCGCTCGCGGGAGTGCCGGCGATGGCGATCCAACAAGGTACGGCAACTAAGGGGGGGAGCTCCACCACCCCGGCGGGCGAGCTCGGCCTCTATGAGATGACCAACTATAATGGCGATTATGTGATGTTGGACCGAGCGATGTCGACCGTGCACACCGATTGGAACATCCGCTCGATTTCGGTCCATCCCGGCGACAGGTGGCAGATTTGCGCGCGCCCCCGCTTCCAGGAGTGCATCGTCCTGGATCGCAGCGTCGACGACGCCAGTCGGATCGGAGTCCAGGGCCAGATCGGTTCGGCCCGCATGGCCCCGGCGACACCGGCGCCCGCCGCGCCGCACTAGGCTGACGGCGCCTCGGGCGGCTGCCAGCTGTCGTCGATCATCTTGATGATCGCCGAGAAATCCTTGCCGGCGCCGCCAAGCTCGGCGAACCGCGCGTAGAGCGCTTCCGCTTCCGCGCCCATCGGCGTGTAGGCGTCGACGCTCTGCGCCGCCTCCATGGCGAGGCGCAGATCCTTGAGCATCAAGGCAGCTGCGAAGCCGCCCGCATAGTCGCGGTCGGCGGGCGTCTCGGGCCCGACGCCCGGGACCGGGCAATAGGTCGTCATCGACCAGCATTGGCCCGAGGCCTTGGACGAGATGTCGAAGAAGGTCTGCAGGTCGAGGCCGAGCTTCCGCGCCATCACGAAGGTCTCGCAGGTCGCGGCCATCGAGGCGCCGAGCAGCATGTTGTTGCAGATCTTGGCGGCCTGGCCCGCGCCCGCCGCGCCGGCATGAATCACCGCCTTGCCCATGATCTCGAGATAGGGCCGCGCGCGCTCGAAGGCCGCGTCGGTGCCGCCGACCATGAAGGTCAGCGTGCCCGCATCGGCGGCGGCGATCCCGCCCGAGACCGGCGCGTCGACCATCTCATAGCCCGCGGCCTCGGCCTTTCCGATTTCCTCGCGCGCCGTCGCGACGTCGATCGTGGAGCAGTCGATCAGGATCGCGCTCTTCGGCGCGGTGCCGATCACGCTGCCCTCGAAGACCTCGCGGACATGCTTGCCCGCCGGCAGCATGGTGATCACCGTTTCCGCACCTCTCACCGCCTCCTGGGCGGACGCCGCGCGGGCTGCGCCGTGCGCCTCGGCGCGGAGCAATGCGTCCTCGGAAAGATCGAAGGCGGCGACGTCATGCCCCGCCTTCACCAAATTCGCGGCCATTCCGCCGCCCATATTGCCGAGCCCGATAAATGCGATCCGTGACATTTCTTCGCTCCAAACTGCCGCCACCCGCTATCGGCTACCGGCGGCTCTGCTATCGCCCTTTCCACGCCGGCGGCCTCTTCTCAACGAAGGCGGCCATGCCTTCTTTCTGGTCCTCGCTGCCGAACAGGCCGTGGAACAGGCGGCGCTCGAAGACGATCCCTTGGGCGAGGCCGGTCTCGTAGGCGGCGTTGACCATCTCCTTGGTCGCGATCGCGGCGAGGGGGGCCATGGATGCGATCGCCTCCGCCGTCTTGAGCGCTTCGGCGAGGAGGTCGACGGCTGGCACGACTTTGGCGACGAGCCCGGAGCGCTCGGCTTCGGCCGCGTCCATCATCCGGCCGGTGAGGCACATCTCCATCGCCTTGGCCTTGCCGATCGAGCGGGTCAGCCGCTGCGAGCCGCCCATGCCGGGGGTGACGCCGAGCTTGATCTCGGGCTGGCCGAACCTGGCATTGTCGGCGGCGATGATGAAATCGGCCATCATCGCGACCTCGCAGCCCCCGCCGAGCGCATAGCCCGCGACCGCGGCAAGCCAGGGCTTGCGCGTCGCCGTCACCTTCTCCCAGCCCTGGAAGAAGTTGGAGCCGTACATCGAGGCGAAGCCCTGGTCCGCCATCTCCTTGATGTCGGCGCCGGCCGCGAAGGCCTTTTCCGAGCCGGTGAGCACCGCGCACCGCTGGCTTTCGTCCGCATCATAGGCGGCGAAGGCGGCGATCAGCTCGCCGAGCACCTGCGAGTTCAGTGCGTTCAGCGCCTGCGGCCGGTTCAGCGTGATCAGCGTGACCGCGCCCTTCTGCTCGACCAGGATGGTTTCGTAGCTCATCTTCTTTCCTATCGTCATTCCAGCGGAAGCTGGAATCTCTCTTCTCTCATCCCCACGCTTTGTGAAGGCAGTGGGATTCCAGCTTTCGCTGGAATGACGAGGACTTCAGGTCATCCGCACATAGCTCCCCGGCGCCGGCTCGATCGCCTTCTTCGGCTTGCGTGCCTTCACCGGCTCGCCGGCTTCCCGCACCAGCCAGCCTTGCCATTCCGGCCACCACGAGCCTTCGTGGCGGGTCGCGCTCTCCAGCCAGGCCTCTGCGCTCGCGGGCATGCGGTCGTTGGTCCAATAGCCGTGCTTGTTGGCCGAGGGCGGGTTGATCACGCCGGCATTGTGGCCGGAGCCGCCGAGCAGGAAGCGGGTCTCGCCGCCGAGCAGCCTGGCGCCGTCATAGGTCGCCTGCCAGGCCGAGACATGGTCGTCCTTGAGCGAGATCACCATCGCCGGCGCCTCGACCTTGCCGAGATGGATCGCGGCGCCGTCGATCTCGAGGGCCCCGCCGCGGGTCAGCGCATTCTCCTTCAGGATATGCCGGGTCCAGTCGAGCAGGAAGGCGCGGGGGATGGCGGCACCGTCGGCGAACCAGTGGAGGATGTCCGAGGGCGGCGCTTCCCTGTCGAGCAGATAATGGCTGACCACCGAGGACCAGATCAGATCGTTGGCGCGGACCACCGAGAACAGGCCCTGCAGCTCGTGCGCGGCGAGCACGCCCTTGGCCTCGAGATGGCGCTCCATCGCCTCGACCTGGGCGGGCTCGGTGAAGGTCGCCCACTGGCCCATATTGGCGAAATCGAACATCGATCCGATCGTGGTGAGCGAGGCGATCCGCGCGCCCTCGCCCCGCGCGGCGAGCAGGGCCGCGGCGATCGCGGCGAGCGTGCCGCCCATGCAGAAGCCGAACAGGTCGACCTCGCTCTCGCCCGTCGCCTTCTCGATCGCGCCCAAAGCGGCGTCCGGGCCGAGCTCGAGATAGTCGGCCAGGCCCTTGTCGGCGAGCTCGGGCCCGGGATTGACCCAGGAGATGACGAACAAAGTGTGGCCCTGCTCGACCAGCCAGCGGATCAGGCTCGACTTGGGCTGGAGATCGAGCAGGTAATATTTGTTCACCAAGGGCGGCACGTAGAGCAGGGGCCTTTTGTGCACCGTCTCGGTCATCGGCGCATATTGAATGAGCTGCATCAGCTCGTTCTGGAAGATCACGCTGCCGGGCGTGGCGGCGATGTCCTTGCCCAGCTCGAACCCGGCCGAGGCGCGGCGCACCGGCAATTTCGCGTCGGTGGCGGCGTCTGCGAGCAGATTGGCGAGGCCCGAGAGCAGGCTGATCGAGCCCGTGTCGATCGCCCGGCGGATCGCCTCGGGGTTGGTGAAGGCGAAATTGGCGGGCGAGAGGGCGTTGAGATAGGCGCTGGTGAAAAATTCGGCGCGAGTCCGCGTGGCCTCGTCGATCCCCTCCGCTTCAGCGACCAAGGCGGTCGCCTGGCGCGCGGCGAGCAGATAGGCCTGCTTGAGATAGTCGAACACCGGATCCTCGGACCAGGCCGGGTCGCCGAAGCGGCGGTCGCCGCGCTCGGGCGCGATCATCGGCTCGACCTGCTGCCCGGCGGCGCGGCGCGCGGCCGTGCCCCAGAGCTCCGCCCATTCCGAGGCCGCCGCCTGGCTCGCCTGGAGCACGGCCATCGGGTTCGCCCAGAGCTGGGTCGAGAAATCGAACATCGCCCGCGCCGGGGCGGTCGGATCGAAGGCGAGGCTGGAGGCGGGCCGTGCCTGCATCGCGGCAAGCCCGTTCTCGACCACCCGCGTCCAGGCCGCGGCCAGCTCGGCCGGGCTCGGCGCGCTTTCGGGGAGCTTCCAGACGCGGCTGTCGGTCACTGCGTCGCCTCCAACGGGGTCCAGGCCTCGCCTGGCGGAAGCGGCTCGAAAATCCGGTCGATCATCTCATCGGTTACGCCTTCGGGCGTCGGCGGGTTCCAGCGCGGCGCATTGTCCCGGTCGATCAGCAGCGCGCGCACGCCTTCGATGAAGTCGGGATGACGGAACATGCGCACGACCACGCCATATTCCAGCCGCATCTCGTCGAGGAAATGGAATTGCAGCGGACTCTCGACCAGGAGCCGGAGCGAGACCTTGCACGAGGTCGGCGATTTGGTGCGCAGGCTGGCCAGCTCCTTGCGTGCCCACTCCGAGCCATCCGCTTCCAGGCAGGCGAAGATGTCCTCGAGCCGGTCGGGGGCGAAGCAGCGGTCGATGATCGCGTAATTGCTCACGATCCGCGCCGGCGGAGGCTCGATGCTGGCCGCGCGAAGGATCGCCTCGACATGCTCGGGCACCTCGATCAGCCGGCTTTTCACCTCCTCGAGCCGGTCCGAGGGGATATAATGGGTGGCGAGGCCCAAAGCGACGCACTCGGCGCCGTCGAGCCGCGCGCCGGTGAGCGCGAGGAATTGCGCGATCCGCCCCCGCAGCCGGGAGAGGTAGCGCCCGCCGCCGACATCGGGAAACAGGCCGATCGAGGTCTCCGGCATGGCGAAGACGGTGCGCTCGGTGGCGATCCGATATTTGCAGGGGCAGGCGATGCCGACGCCGCCGCCCATCGTGATCCCGTCCATGAACACGACCCCGCGCTTGGGGTAGGTGTACATGAGGTGGTTCAGCCGATATTCGTTGAAGAAGAAGGCCCGACCCGCTTCGCCATGGCCCTGGCTCGATTTGGCGATGGTCACGACGTCGCCGCCGGCGCAGAAGCCCCGCCCCGCCGCATGATCGATCAGCACCAGCTTCACCTCGGGCGCGCGCAGCCAAGCCTGCAAGGCGCGAGTCATCGCCTGGACCATGTCCAGATCGAGCGCATGCAGCGCCTGCGGGCGATTGAGCCGGAGCCGCGCGGCGCGGCCTTCGACTTGGGCGATGATCGTGTCGGTCATGAAGTGGGGTACGGTCCTTCGATACGCCGGTTCGACAGGCTCACCGGCTACTCAGGATGAGCGGGTTTTTGTCAACATCCAGACCGCTCATCCTGAGTAGGGACTGAGCCCGGCGAAGGCCCGTATCGAAGGACGTCACTGCCGGGTCAGCTCCCGGCCGACGATCATCCGCATCACCTGGTTGGTGCCTTCGAGGATCGAATGGACCCGAAGGTCGCGCCAGAAGCGCTCGATCGGATAATCCTGCAGATAGCCGTAGCCGCCGTGGAGCTGGAGCGCGCGATCGACGATCGACGAGCCCGAATCGGTGGCGAGCCGCTTGGCCATGGCGGCGAACTTGGTCTTGTCGGGCGCATTCTCGGTGACCTTCACCGCCGCCGCGTAGAGCAGCATCCGCGCCGCCTGCAGTTCGGTCTCCATGTCGGCGAGCATGAACTGCGTGTTCTGGAAATCGGCGATCGGCTGGCCGAACTGCTTGCGCTCGCGCGTATAGTTCACCGCCTCGTCGAGGCAGCGCTGGGCGCCGCCGAGGCTGCAGGCGCCGATGTTGAGGCGGCCACCGTCCAGGCCCATCATCGCGATCCGGAAGCCCTCGCCCTCGCCCCCGACCAGGTTCTCCGCGGGCACGCGGACCTCGTCGAAATTGACTTGGGCGGTCGGCTGCGAATGCCAGCCGAGCTTCTTCTCCTGCGCGCCGAAGGAGACGCCCGGCATCTCCTTCTCGATCACCAGGCAGGAAATGCCCTTGGGACCCTCTTGGCCGGTGCGGACCATGCAGACGTAGATCTCGTTCTCGCCGCCGCCCGAGATGAACGCCTTGGAGCCCGAGACGAGATAGGCATCCCCGTCCTTTACTGCCCGCGTCTTCAGCGCCGCCGCATCCGATCCCGAGCCCGGCTCGGTCAGGCAATAGGACGCGATCCGCTCCATGCTTGTCAGGGACGGGAGGTATTTCTCCTTCACCGCGGTGCCGCCGAAGCGGTCGATCATCCAGCTCGCCATATTGTGGATCGAGATGAAGGCCGAGGTGGAGGGGCAGCCATAGGCCATCGCCTCCATGATCAGCGCCGCTTCCAGCCGCCCGAGCCCGATCCCGCCGCTCTCCTCGGAGACGTAGATCGCGCCGAAGCCGAGCTCGGCGGCGCGGCGGATCGTGTCGCGCGGAAAGATATGCTTCTCGTCCCACTCGGCCGCGTGCGGAGTGATCGCGTCCGCAGTGAATTGCCGCGCCATCTCCTGGATCTGGCGCTGCTCGTCGGTGAGGTCGAACTGGCTCATGGGCGCGCGTTAGCGGAAGGGATCGACGATGCGAAGCCTGCCGTCGATGAGGAGTCCATGTTGCAGGTCCTCGCTGTAAAATGTCCGCGCATCGCCCGCGAGCGCGACGGCCAGCATGAGGGCGTCATAGAAGGAGAGACGATAACGCTCTCCGATCCTCAGCGCCTCGCGGCTCGCTTGCTCGTCGATCGCGAGAATGCGGGGAACGATGTCGCGCAAGGCGGTGAGATCGGCCGCGACGACGTCCCAAGGGTCCCGCCGTTTGCGCAGGGCGACGTTGGCATATTCGTTCAGGACCTGAACGCTGAGAAAAGCCGACTCACGCAGCAGCTCGGAGGCTCGATCAGCTCGCTCGTCGGTCGAAATGGCATAGACGGCAATATTCGTGTCGACCGTTGTCGGGCCGTCGGAGGCGGTCAACGCGCGTTCGCCTCTTGCCGATCGAACTTGTAATCCGCGGGAAGTGGACGGCGACGGGCTGCCAGCCTTTCCAGAGCCGCGTCGCGCCGACGCTCTGCGGCTTCGGCGTGCACCTTGATGAGCGCCGCCTCAACGGCATCGAAGTCGATTTCGTCGCCTTCCTTGAGCTTGAATCGCTCGACCAACAGCCTCGGCAGCCGCACCGCAAGGCTGTTGCCCCAACGCCCGATCTGCATCTTCATGCTCATGTCCGTTCCTGGATATCCTCCAGGATATACACATGGAACGATGTCGGCGCAAGGCCAGCCCGCTTCAGGCTGCGAGCCCGATTTCTTCCCGCGCCTCGGCAAAGGCCGCCACCGCGCGGGCCAGCTCCTCGCGGTCGTGCGCGGCGGAGATCTGGGTGCGGATGCGGGCCTTGCCCTTGGGCACGACCGGATAGGAGAAGGCGATGACGTAGACGCCCTTCTTCAGCAACGCCTCGGCGAGCTTGCCGGCCAGGCTCGCGTCGCGGAGCATGACCGGGATGATCGGGTGGCCGGCGCCGGCGAGCTCGAAGCCGGCCTGCTCGAGCCCTTCGCGGAAGAAGCGCATATTCTCGCGAAGACGCGCGCGCAGATCGTCGCCATTGGCCGCGAGCTCGACGGCCTTCTTGGCGCCGGCGACCATCGAGGGGGCGACGGTGTTGGAGAAGAGATAGGGGCGCGAGCGCTGACGCAGCAGCTCGACGATCGCCTTGCGGCCCGAGGTGAAGCCGCCGGTCGCGCCGCCGAGCGCCTTGCCCAAGGTAGAGGTGATCACGTCGACCCGCTCGATGCAGTTGCAATGCTCGGCGGTGCCGCGGCCGTGCGCGCCGACCACGCCGGTCGAGTGGCTGTCGTCGACGTGGACAAGCGCGTCGTAGCGCTCGGCGAGGTCGCAGATCCTGTCGAGCGGCGCGATCACGCCGTCCATCGAGAAGACACCGTCGGTCGCGATCAATTTGAAGCGCGCGCCGGCCGCGTCTGCGGCCTTCAGCTGCGCCTCGAGATCGTCCATGTCGGCATTGCGGTAACGGTAGCGCTGGGCCTTGCAGAGGCGCACGCCGTCGATGATCGAGGCATGGTTGAGCTCGTCGGAGATGACCGCGTCCTCGGCCCCGAGCAATGTCTCGTAGAGCCCGCCATTGGCGTCGAAGCAGGAGGGATAGAGGATGGTGTCGTCCGTCCGCAGCCAGGCCGAGAGCTGGTCCTCGAGCTCCTTGTGCACGCGCTGCGTGCCGCAGATGAAGCGGACCGACGCCATGCCGTAGCCCCAGCGGTCGAGCCCCTCGCGCGCAGCCTGCTCGACCTCCTCGTTCTGGGCGAGGCCGAGATAATTGTTCGCGCAGAGGTTGATGAGGTCGCCGGCCGCCTGGGTCTCGACATGGCTGCCCTGGGGCGTCGTGATCACCCGCTCGGACTTGTAGAAGCCCGCGTCGCGGATCGCCTGGAGCTCGTCCTCGAGATGCTGCTCGAACCTGCCGTACATGCGTGTCCCTCCGGCTCGTTGCGGCCACGGCGCCGCCCTATCAACTACGCCGAGCGGATCAATCCCAGCGCAGGACGACCTTGCCCGCCTCGCCGGCGATCGCGGCGGCGAAGCCCTGCTCGAACTCGGTGTAGGGCAGGCGGTGGGTGATCAGCGGATCGAGGTTCAGGCCCGACTGGAGCATCGTCGTCATCTTGTACCAGGTCTCGAAAATCTCGCGGCCGTAAATGCCCTTGATCGTGAGCATGTTGAAGATGACGGCGTTCCAGTCGATGGCGACCTCGCCCTCGGGGATACCGAGCATCGAGATCTTCGCGCCGTGGGCCATGTTGGCGATCATGTCGCGCAGCGCCTGCGGGTTGCCCGACATTTCGAGGCCGACGTCGAACCCCTCGGTCATGCCGAGCTCCGCCTGGACGTCGGCGATCTTCTCCTTCGCGACGTTGACGATGCGGGTCGCGCCGAGCTTTTTCGCCAAGCCGAGCCGGTAGTCGTTCACGTCGGTGATGACGACGTGGCGCGCGCCGGCGTGACGCGCGACCGCGGCGGCCATCGCGCCGATCGGGCCGGCGCCGGTGACGAGCACGTCCTCGCCGACCAGATCCCATTGCAGGGCGGTGTGCGTGGCGTTGCCATAAGGATCGAAGATCGAGGCGACGTCGAGGTCGATACCCTCGGCATGGACCCAGACATTGGCGGCCGGAATCGCGATGAATTCGGCGAAGGCGCCGGGCCGGTTGACGCCGACGCCCTTCGTGTTCGGGCAGAGGTGACGCCGCCCGGCCATGCAATTGCGGCAGCGGCCGCAGACGATATGCCCCTCGCCCGAGACGATCTGGCCGGGATGATAGCCTTCGACATTCTCGCCGACCTCGACGATCTCGCCGACGAATTCGTGGCCGACGACCATCGGCACCGGGATCGTCTTCTGCGCCCAGGCGTCCCATTTGTAGATGTGCACGTCGGTCCCGCAGATCGCGGTGCGCAGCACCCGGATCAGGACGTCGTTGATGCCGGGCTCGGGCTTCGGCACGTCCTCGAGCCAGAGGCCGGGCTCGGCCTTGCTCTTGACCAGCGCCTTCATGGGGCGCTCCGCAAGGTGGCGGTGTGAGCGGGGTTCTGCATGCGGGCGCTATAGTCCCGCGCGCGGAATCTGGAAGGGCGGATTGGGGTCATGGTCGGGGAACGCGTGGCGTGCGTATGCGGTCCCATATGCGTCATGACGGCCAAAGCCTCTCCCCTTGATGGGGAGGGGTTGGGGTGGGGTGGCCTTCGAGACCCACTCCGAGCAGGTGGAGACTCCACCCCCACCCAACCGTCCCCATCGAGGGGGAGGGCTTATGGGGCGGGTGAAATGCGAAGTCAGTGACTGGCCGCGCTCGCCGGCAGATGCAGCACCTCGCGGTTGAACGCCTCCGTCACCAGGTCGATGCGGTTCGCGGGCGGGGAGAGCTCACGATGCGGCTGGCCGGGGAGGCTGGCGAGCGCGCCGATCCGGGTGCCGAGAAAGGGGCTGTCGGGCTCGGCCGCGGCGATCGGATCGCGATAGGCCTGGTCGATCGGGACGATCTGCCAGCCATGGGCGCGCAAAGCGGCGACGGCGTCGCCGACGAACAGGGCCTCCAGATCGGTCTCGTGCATCAGCACCACCTGGATCGGCTGGCGGTGGAGCGCCTCGCGCGACAGTCGGTCGGCGAACTCGGCCGCCTCGACGACGGTCCGCACGTAGAGATCGCGCAGCGCGTTCATGTCCATGGGCCGGCCGGCCGCGTGCGCCTGGCCGATCAGATTGTCGAGCAGCCAGTCCAGCGAATCCAGGGTGACGTAGCCGTCGTGCAAATGGCGTTCGCGCAGCGCCGCGCGGACCGCATCACGGGTGGCGGGGTCGCCGGCCGCCTCGTCGAGGAAGGGGAATCGGAACCAGGGACGGAAGCCCGGCCGTCCGTTCAGCCAGGAAGCGGCCCGGTCGAGATTGGCGATGAAGGCGGCGGCGCCGATCTCGCTGAGGTGGGGGTGATCGAAGGTATGGTTGGCGATGACGTGGCCGGCGCGGACATAGGCGGCGATCTGCGACTCGCGCCCGGCGCCCCAGGGCTGCTGCAGATTGCCCGGATTGACGAAGAAGGCGACCTGGCGGACGCCCGCCCGGCGCAGCGCCGCGATCAGCCGGTCGGTCCGCTGCTGCGGGGTCATGAACGCGCCGGGCGCGCGCGGCACGTCGTCGAAGCTGAGCGCGATTCGCTTCTGCGCCGCGGCAGGGCTGGCGAGCGCAAGAAAGACGGCAAGGAGAGCGAAGACCCGGGCGCGGATCATGGCGCCAATCCTTCGGCATGGAGCGCGGCGCGGACCGCGGGCCGCTCGGCGATGCGCTGGCGGAAGGCCTTCAGCCCCGGCCAGCGCGCGAAATCGAAATGGAAGACCCGCGCCCAGCCGAGGATGACGAACAGATAGGCGTCGGCGATGCCGAAATCGTCGCCGACCAGCCAGGGGCCGAGGCCGAGCTGGCTCTCGACATAGTCGAACTTGGCTGCGATCGCGTCCATCGCATGGGCGCGCAACTCGCCGGTCGGGTGGAACAGCGGCTCGAAGCCCTTGTGCAGCTCGGTCGCGATATAATTGAGCCATTCGAGCACGCGGTAGCGCTCCAGCGTCCCGTAGGGCGGGATCAGGTGCCAGCCCGGGGCCTGATCGGCGATATATTGCAGCACCACCGCATTCTCGGTGAGCAGCGAACCGTCGTCCAGCTCCAGCGCCGGCACTGCGCCTTTGGGGGCGATGGCGAGATAATCGGCGCCGTTCTCGGTCCGCTTTGTCTCCAGATCGACCCGTACCTTGTCGTAGGGCAGGCCCGTCTCGTTGAGGATGATGTGCGGCGCCTGGCTGCAGGCGCCGGGGGCGTAATAGAGCTTCATGCAGCCGTCATAGCGCGCGGCACGAACCGGAGGGAAGGGCGCCAACATTCCTCCCCCAAGGGGGGAGGGGGACCGCCGCCGGAGGCGGTGGTGGAGGGGTGGCAGCGTCTGAGGTCAATTCGCGACCGCTGATACCCCACCACCAAGCTGCGCTTGGTCCCCCTCCCCTTTCAGGGGAGGATCATTATCCGTCAGCCCATAGTCGGAATCACGAACGCATTTTCGCCAGTCACCGAGCCGTCGGGCCAGCGCTGGGTGACCTTCTTGTTCTTGGTCCAGAAGCGCACGCCCTCGGGGCCGTGCTGGTCGATGTCGCCGAAGCCCGAGCGCTTCCAGCCGCCGAACGTGTGATAGGCGACCGGCACCGGGATCGGCACGTTGATCCCGACCATCCCGACGTTCACGCGCTGGGCGAACTCGCGCGCGGCATGGCCGTTGCGGGTGAAGATGGCGACGCCATTGCCATATTCATGATCGCTCGGCAGACGCACCGCCTCCTCGAAGCTGTCGGCGCGGACCATCTGCAGGACGGGGCCGAAAATCTCCTCCTTGTAGGAGCGGAAATCGGGCTTCACATGGTCGAAGAAGGTCGGGCCGATGAAGAAGCCGTCCTCGTGCCCCTGCAGGCTGAAGCCGCGGCCGTCGACGACGAGCTCGCCGCCTTCGTCGACGCACATCTGAATATAATGCTCGATCTTCGCCTTGTGCGCGGCGCTGACCACCGGGCCGTAATGCGCCTCCGCATCGGTGGAGACGCCCACGCGCAGGCCCCGGATCGCGGGCACCAGCTTCTCGCGCAGGGCATTGGCGGTCTTGTCGCCGACAGGAACCACCACCGGCAGCGCCATGCAGCGCTCGCCCGCCGAGCCGAAGGCGGCGCCGGCAAGGTCGTTCACCACCATGTCGAGATCGGCGTCGGGCATGACGATGCCGTGATTCTTGGCGCCGCCGAAGGCCTGGACGCGCTTCCCGTTCGCGGTGCCGCGGCTGTAGATATATTGGGCGATGTCCGACGAGCCGACGAAGCTGATCGCCTTGATCTCCTCATGGTCGAGGATCGCGTCGACCATCTCCTTGTCGCCATGCACGACCTGGAGGATGCCGTCGGGCAGGCCCGCGTCCTGCATCAATTCGGCGAGGCGCACGGGAACGGAGGGATCGCGCTCGCTCGGCTTCAGGATGAAGGCGTTGCCGCAGGCGATGGCCGGGCCGAACATCCACATCGGGATCATCGCGGGAAAGTTGAACGGGGTGATGCCGGCGACCACGCCGAGTGGCTGGCGCATCGAATAGACGTCGATACCGGGGCCCGCGCCCTGCGTATATTCCCCCTTCAGCGCGTGCGGGATGCCGCAGCTGAACTCGATCACCTCGAGCCCGCGCTGGACGTCGCCGCGCGCGTCGGCGATCACCTTGCCGTGCTCGGAGGCGAGGAGGAGGGCGAGATCCTCCATATTGGCTTCGACCAGCTCCTTGAACCTGAACATCACTCGGGCGCGGCGCTGCGGGTTGGTCGCCGCCCAGGCCGGCAGCGCCTCGCGCGCGGCGGCGACGGCGCGATCGAGATCGGCGCGCGTGCCGAAGCCCACCTGGGCCTGGACGCCGCCATTATTGGGGTCGAAGACCTCGCCCTGCCGCTCGCCGGAAGCATAGGACGCGCCCGCGACGAAATGATCGATCTTACGCATATTATCCTCGTGACTCGGGGAATGTGGGGATGCGCGCGGCCCTAGCCAAGACGAGGCGGAAATGCCAGTGCAGCGCGACCTCCAGGGCCCGTCATTCCAGCGTAAGCTGGAATCTCATTTCTCTTGAAGGCAGGGAGATTCCGGCTTGCGCCGGAATGACGAAGGATAGGTGAAATGAAGCTTGGTTCCCTCAAAGGCGGCCGTGACGGGCGGCTGGTGGTGGTGAGCGACGATCTCGCCTGGTGCGCCTCCGCCGCCCATCTCGCGCCGACCCTGCAGGCGGCGCTCGACGATTGGCCGCGGGTCGCGCCGCAGCTCGAGTTGCTCGCGACCGATCTCGCCCACGGGGTGATCCCGCGCGACCGTTTCCACGAGCGCGAGGCCGCCGCGCCTTTGCCGCGCGCCTACCAATGGGCGGATGGCTCGGCCTATGTGAACCATGTCGAATTGGTGCGGAAGGCGCGCGGCGCCGAAATGCCCGCCAGCTTCTGGACCGATCCGCTCATGTATCAAGGCGGCTCCGACGAGATGCTCGCCCCCCGCGACCCGATCCCGCTCGCCGACACCGCCTGGGGCTGCGACCTGGAGGCCGAGATCGTGGTGGTGACCGACGATGTCCCGCGCGGCGTTACGCGCGAGGCGGCGCTGGAGCACATCAAATTGATCGGCCTGGTCAACGACGTCTCGCTGCGCGGCCTGATCCCGGCCGAGCTCGGCAAGGGCTTCGGCTTCCTCCAGTCCAAGCCCGCCTCCGCGCTCTCGCCTGTCTTCGTCACTCCCGATGCGCTCGGCGAGGCCTGGCGCGATGGCAAATTGCACGGCGTGCTCAAGGTCGATCTCAACGGCCAGCCCTTCGGCCGCGCCGATGCCGGGGAGGACATGAATTTCGATTTCGGCACCCTGGTCGCGCACCTGGCGAAGACCCGCAATCTCGGCGCAGGCTCGATCATCGGCTCGGGCACGGTCTCCAACAAGGGCGCGGACGGCGGCCCGGGCGCGCCGGTCGAACGGGGCGGCCGCGGCTATTCCTGCCTCGCCGAGCTGCGCACCGTCGAGACCATCCTCGACGGCAAGCCCGCCACCCCCTTCCTCAAGCCGGGCGACCGAGTGCGCATCTGGATGGAGGACGAAGCGGGCCACTCCATCTTCGGCGCGATCGAGCAGGAGGTGGTGAAAGCATGAGGCTATCCAGAAAGGGCTTCCGTCTCGCTGGCTCCTTCCTTCTTGGCCTGCTTTCGATCACCGCTTTTTCCGGCCTCCTGGACGCCCAGCCCGCTGCGGCCGACCGGCAGGCGCATCGCGAGCCGCCGCCGGGCGAAGGCGTGCTGTGCGCATGGGTATTTGTGAACGCTGCCGCGGAAGTCGGCCGCCACTGCCGGCCGGGACAGAATCCGGCGCTTCAGGCCGAGCTCGACCGGGAGGTCGCCCGCTTCGACGCTTATGCGCTTCGCAACGGTCTCACGCCTGACCAGGTCGCAGGATTCAAGCGCGAACAGGGCCTTTCCGGCACCTCTGAGACCGAATTGTGCAGCAGCGACGGGCTCGGTTTGTACGATCATTTTGTGGCGCAAGGCCCCGAAGCGCTCCGCGCCGGGGTCGATCGGCTGCTTGCCCGCGACGGCCGCCCATCGTGGGGCGACTGCGCCTAGCGCCTTATTCCGCGATATAGCGCCAAGGCGCGTTGGGCCCGTCGCGGCGCCAGACGGTGAAGAAGGGGAAGTTGTGCACCTGCCCGTCGGCGCCGGGATGGTTCTGGTGGATCGTACCGATGCTGACACCGAGGTCGCCCGAGGAGGCGACGAAGGCGTGCTCGGTTTGCCAGGAGACCGGGCTCACCGTCTCGTTCGCGTCGAAATTGGCCGTGATCGCGTCGAGGCCGATGTCGAAGCCGGCGCCCCGATACATGTTCATTGCATCCGCGCGGCCGAACTCGCGGAAGGCGGTGCGCAGCCCGACCTGCTGGGCGCGGTCGGAGAAAGCGTGCTCGGCCGCCGCGAGGCTCTCCTGCTGCGACGCGATCAGCCGCGGGTCCCGGCGCGGGCGAGCGGTGAAAGCGGGGAGGGAAGGGGGCAGCATCGCCGTCGAGACCTCGCCCGGCTGGCGCACGTTGACGCGGTAGGCGACCACGCGCCAGCCCTGCGGGCGGCGCACCCAATAAGCGAGATATTTGCGGTTGCGGCGCGCGGGATCGCCGCCGGACATGATCAGGAAGCCGAAGGTGAAGCCCTGACTGCCGTCGGCGGAAATGCCGCCGCGGACCGGCGCCCAGCTAATGCCGGGCTCGCCGAAGCCGGGCGCGGCGCGGAAGGCGGCGAGCACGGCGTCGCGGCCGATCACCAGTCCCTGTCCGGGGAAGGGTGACATGATCTCGGCATCGAACATCGCGGCGAGGCCGTCGGCCGCGCTCGGCGCGTGCGCGGCGGCCGCGGAGAAGGCGCGTTCCGCGGCGAGCAGGGCCTCGACGTCGGCGCGGCCGCGCTGGGCCGCGGCCGGCGCTGCGAGGAGGAAAGCGGCGGCCAGGACAGCCAAGGCGTAACGGATCATGCGTGCATCCTCGAATTTGGGGTGAGGCAGATCAAGGTGAAGGCGTCTAAGCCCTCTCCCCAGGGGGGAGAGGGTTGGGTGAGGGGGTTAAGAGTCTGAGATTTCACGCCTGACGCCGCACCCCCTCACCCACCCTCTCCCCGCCGGGGAGAGGGAGAATTCAGCAAAATGCCCCAATGCCGATCCGCCCTAGGTTCTCCCGCCTGCCGCGCATTCGCGCTTCGACCAAATTACGGCATCGCTCGATCAAATGCGGCTCGCGCTTGCCATGGAGGCGCCATCGGGTCCAACGGGGCGGCATGACCAAGAAGCTCCTGATCGCGCTGCCATTCCTGGCCGCCGCGCCCGCCGCCGCCCAGCCCCCGAGCCCGCCGCTCCGTGCCATCGCCGACCAGGTCTCCGCCCAGGCGATGCGCGCGACGGTCGAGCGACTGGTCGCGTTCGGCACGCGTCATACTTTGTCGGTGCGCAACAATCCCACGCGCGGGATCGGCGCCGCGCTCAACTGGACCGAGGCCGAGTTCCGGAGGATCGGGCAGGCCTGCGGCGGCTGCCTCACCATCGTGCGGCCCTCCGACACGGTCACCAACCGCCGCATCCCGACCCCGACCCTGGTCGAGGACGTGGTCGCGATCCAGCGCGGCACCAGCGAGCCCAGCCGGGTGATCGTCATCACCGGCCATATCGACAGCCGTGTCACCGACATCCTCAACGCCACGTCGGACGCGCCGGGCGCGAACGACGACGGCTCGGGCACGGCGGCGGTGCTCGAGGCGGCGCGTATCCTCTCCCATTACCGCTTCCCCGCGACGATCGTCTACGGCGTGGTCTCGGGCGAGGAGCAGGGCCTGAACGGCAGCGAGATCCTCGCCCGCTACGCCCGCGCCCAAGGCTGGCAGGTGGAGGCCGATCTCAACAACGACATTATCGGCAATAGCTGCGGCTCCGACGGGATCTGCGACGCCAGCCATGTCCGGGTCCTGTCCGAAGGGGTGCGGCGCGACGCGACGCCCGAGCTGGTCGCGCAGCAGCGCAGCCTCGGCGGCGAGAACGATTCGCCGTCCCGCAACCTCTCCCGTTTCATCGACAGCCTTGCCGACCGGCTGTCGCTCGGCCTCGACGTCCGGCAGATCTGGCGGACCGACCGGTTCGGCCGCGGCGGCGACCATATTCCCTTCCAGCAGCTCGGCTATCCCGCCGTGCGCTTCTCGGTCGCGATCGAGAATTACAATTGGCAGCATCAGGACCTCAGGACCGAGCATGGCGTGGTCTATGGCGACACGATCGACCATATGGACTTTCCCTATTTGCGCCGCGTGACCCAGCTGAACGTCGCCACCATCGCGGCACTGGCGCGCGCTCCGATGCCGCCGGCGCCGACGATCCAGGGGGCGGTCTCGACCGACACGACGATCACCTGGCGTGCCGTGCCTGGCGCTACCGCCTACGTCGTGCACTGGCGCCGGACGGACGCCTCGCAATGGGAGCAGAGTGCGCGCGCCCCGGGCAGCGCGACCTCGCACGTCCTCCCCCACATTCGCGTCGACGATTGGGTGTTCGGGGTCTCCTCGGTCGCGGCTGACGGGTCGGAGAGCCCGGTTGCATCCGCGGTGCCGGGCGGCGCGTTCGTGCCCTACGTGCCGCCCCCGCGGCCAGCGGCGCAGTAGGAAGGCATGGCGAAACGACCGACCAAAGGCGGCGGCCTGCCGAGCCGCAAGCAGATCCTCGATTTCATCCAGTCGTCGGACGAGCCGGCGGGCAAGCGCGAGATCGCCCGCGCCTTCGCGCTCAAGGGCAATGACAAGATCGCGCTGAAGGCGCTGCTCCGCGACATGGCCGACGAGGGCCTGATCGATTCGGCGCCCGGCCGCGCCTTCCACCGCATGGGCGGGGTGCCCAAGGTGACCGTGCTTCGCGTCGTCGACGTCGACGAGAGCGGGCGCGCTTGGGCGGTACCGGAGCGCTGGGAGGCGGACGGGCCGCCGCCGCGGCTTCGGGTGATGGAGCGCAAGGGGCGCGGCGCGGCGCTCGGGGTCGGCGACCGTATCTTGTCGCGCACCGAGGAGGGGCGCGACGGCCTGATCGCCCATCCGATGAAGAAATTGCTGAAGGGCAGCGAGCTCGTCCTCGGCGTCGTCCACAAGGAGGGGAGCGGCCATTGGCTGCGGCCGGTCGAGAAGAAGGAACGGCGCGAGCTGCCCATTTCCGAGCTTGGCGGCGCCGAACCCGGCGACCTCGTCCTCGCGGAGAAGACTGGCCGGCCGCCGCGGCTCGCCGCCCGGGTCGATACGATCCTCGGCGACCCCTTCGCGCCGCGCAGCTTCAGCCTGATCGCGATCCACAAATATGGCATACCGCACGAATTCTCCGAGAGCGTGCTCGCGGAAGCGGAGCGGGTGGCCCGGCTCGAGCTCGGCGCTCGGGAAGATCTCACCCACATCCCGATCGTCGCCATCGACCCCGCCGATGCGCGCGACCATGACGATGCGGTCTGGGCGGCGCGGGACGAGGATCCGGCCAATCCGGGCGGCTGGAAGGCGATCGTCGCGATTGCCGATGTCAGCTTCTACGTCCGCCCCGGCTCGGCGCTCGACCAGGAGGCGCGCAAGCGCGGCAACAGCGTCTATTTCCCCGACCGGGTGGTGCCGATGCTGCCCGAGACTCTCTCGGCCGACATCTGCTCGCTGATGGAAGGCGAGGACCGCGCGGCCCTGGTCTGCCACCTGCAGATCAGCAAGGGCGGCGCGCTCAAGTCCTGGCGGTTCAGCCGCGCGCGGGTGCGGATCGCCGCCAATATCGCTTATGAGGATGCGCAGGCGGCGATCGACGGCGAGGACAAGGTGGAGCTCGCCTCCTCGCCCTGCTCGATGCCGGAAATCCTTCCGGTCCCGTGCGAGCTGATCGAATCGACCCTGCGCCCGCTCTGGGCCTGCTGGCGCGCGCTCAACGCAGCGCGGGCGAAGCGCGGCCCCCTGGAGCTCGACCTGCCCGAGCGCCGGGTGATGCTCGACGAGAAGGGCCGAATCCTCTCGGTGGCGCCGCGCGAGCGGCTCGACGCGCACAAGCTCATCGAGGATTATATGATCGCCGCCAACGTCGCCGCGGCCAAGGCGCTCGAGGCGAAGCGCGCGCCGGTGATGTACCGCGTCCACGAGCCGCCGAGCCGGGAAAAGCTGGTCGCGCTCAAGGACTATCTGAAGACCTTCGGGATCGAGTTCGCGCTCGGCCAGGTGGTCAGGCCCGAAACCTTCAATCGCATCATCGAACGGCTCGGCGAGGCCGAGACGCGGCCGCAGATCATGGAGCAGATCCTCCGCACCCAGACCCAGGCGGTCTACGGCCCGCAGAATCACGGCCATTTCGGGCTGGCGCTCGGCTCCTACGCCCATTTCACCTCGCCGATCCGCCGTTACGCGGACCTGATCGTGCATCGCGCTTTGGTCCGCGCCTATGGGCTCGGCGACGGCGGGCTGACCGGGGAGGAGGCAGCCTCGATGGACGTGATCGGCGAGCTCATCTCCAATCTCGAACGGCGGGCGATGGTCGCCGAGCGCGAGACGATGGACCGCTATGTCGCCGCTTATCTCTCCGAGCAGGTGGGCGCGCTCGTCAAATGCCGGATCACGGGGGTGCAGCCCTTCGGCTTCTTCGCCGCGGTCGAGGAATTGGGCGGCGACGGACTGGTCCCGGCGGCGACGCTCGGCGACGAATATTTCCGCTATGACGAGGCGAGCCAGAGCTTGATCGGCGAGGAGAGCGGCGAGAGCTATGCGCTCGGCCAGCGCCTGACGCTGCGCCTCGCCGAGGCCGATCCGGTGAGCGGCAGCCTGCGCTTCCAATTGCCGAATGCGCCCCGGGGCGCCCGGCCCGCCGCCGCCCGCCGCCCCCAGGGCCGCCGCGGCCGCCCCGCCAACATCCGCCACCAGGGCAGCAGAGGGCGCTGAGCGCGCAGGCTTTGAAACCCGCCTTTTTCCCTCTATCGTCAAGCTGAGCTTGGGGAGGGCGCGATGATACGGATTCTGCTTCTTGCCTTGGCGCTGGCTGCACAGGCCGCGCCGTCCGCGCCGCAGCCAGTCGCCTTGACGCCCGCCCAGTTCGCCCAGGCGATCCAGGGCGTGGTCGGCCAGACCTATGAGGGCGGCGTCACCATCGCGCGCATCTATGCCGAGGGGCAGGTCGTGGTGATCGTCCTCGACGGCCCGGTTGGCTGGCGCAACGCCGGCGGCTCGGCCGCGCAGATCACCGACATCTTCATGGGTGGTTTCTGCGAAGGCCGCGACTTCGAATATTTCGTCCACGACAATGCGATGCGGATCGACACGACCGAGGGCGGCGCGGCGCTGCGCGCCGGCCCGCTGATCCGCGCTTGCCCGCACCCGGCGGACGCGCATCCTCAATAAGCATTTTCCACCGGGCGGACCGCCCGGCGATTCAGAAAATGCGGCACCGGAGGATTGGAACCAAGGCCGCTTTTGGGCTTTGCTCGTTCATGACGGACTTGTTGCGAGCGCTCCCGTGAACATGGTCTCGACCTTGAAGGGCCTCGGTTATCTGGTCTCGACGGTCAGCGTCCTCTTGCTCGGCATCCTCAGCTGGAAGAGCGCCGCCGAGCATCCGCTGCTCCTCGTCTGCCTGATCCTCGGCATGCTCGCCTCGATCACCGGCATGGGGCTGCGCTGGATGTCGCATCGGCTGGAGCAGAAAGAGAAGCCGCACAAGGACGCGGGCGATTTCCCCGGTGATCGCGCCGCCGTCGCCGCCGCGCGCGAGGCCAAGACCTAAGGGGCCAGCGTCCGGTAGGAGAGGATCACGCTGTCGAGGATGTCGGTCCAGTCGTAAGTCGCGCTGATCCCGAGCGCCGCCTGGGCGAGCGCGCGCCGCCGGCGCGGCGAATCGATCAAGGCCTCGACCGCGTCGGCATAAGCGGGCACGTCCTCGGGCGGAACGAGGAGGCCGCTGCGCCCGTGCTCGATCAGGGCCCGGGCGCTGCCGACGTCTGCGCTGACCACCGCCAGCCCGGCCGCCATCGCCTCGAGGTTCACGTTGCCGAAGGCTTCGGTGGTGCTTGGGTTGACCAAGATGTCGGCGCTGGCGACCGCGCGGGCGAGCGCCTCGCCGTCGAGATGGCCGGTGAAGTGCGCGCCCGGCAGTTGGCTCTCGAACTTGGGCCGCGCCGGGCCGTCGCCGACCACGAGGGGCCGCAGCGTGCGGCCGCGCCGCGCGAGCTCATTCATCGTCGCTGCGAAGACGTCGAACCCCTTTTCCTGGACCAGGCGGCCGAAGAAGAGGAGCATCGTCTCGTCCTCGGCGTAGTCCTGAGCGCGCCGCCAGGCCGCGCTGCGGCGCGCCGGGTTGAACTGCTCGCGGTCGACGCCGCGGCCCCAGATGCGCAGCCGCTCCGCCGCCACGCCGAGCCCGCCCAGGCTCTCCGCCATGGGCGGGTTGGGCGCGAGGACGAGATCGCAACTCGCGTAGAAATTCCTGAGCCGCCGCCGGATGGCAGGGGTCAGGAAATCGAGATGATAATAGCTGGGATAAGTCTCGAAGCGGGTGTGCATGCTGGCGACGATCGGCACGCCGAGCGACCGCGCCAGCGCCTGCGCGCGGCCGCCGAGGAAATCGGGGCAGGAGACGTGGACGTGGGTCGGGGCGAAGGCGCGCACGTCGTCGCGGATCGCGGCGGGCAGGCCGGTGGCGAGGCGATATTCGGAGCGGCCGGGAATGCGGATCGAGGGCACCGAAACCAGGTCGCCCGCGGGCGCGAAGGCGGGCGTCCGCACGGTCGGCGAATAGACCCGCACCGCCGCGCCGCGGTCGAGCAGGTGCGCGACCAGCCGGTTCAACGCGCGATTGGCGCCGTCGCGCACGCAATTGTAATTGCCCGAGAAAAGCGCGATTCGCAGGCCTTCGGCGGAGACCGGCCGCACGCGCGGCCACGGCGCGGCGGACGCCGCGAACATCTCGCTTCGCTGGGCCAGCTTCGTCGCCATCGGCGGCTCTTAATCCCCGCCGTCGTGAACGGCAACTGACTGGGATGCGTGCGCGGGATGGAACGTAGCGGGGCGTTCGCGCGTAAGGCGCCCATGGCCCAAAGCCGTGACATCGCCGTGATCGTCGGCAGCCTTCGCGAGGGTTCGTTCAGCCGCAAGACCGCGCTGGCGCTCGCCGCCCTCGCCGGGGATGGGCTGCAGCTCGAGCTGGTCGAGATCGGCGACCTTCCGCTCTACAACCAGGACCTCGATCCGGACGCGCCGCCCGCGGCCTGGGTCGCGTTTCGCGAGCGCGTGCGCCGGGCGGAGGGCGTGCTGTTCGTGACGCCCGAATATAATCGCTCGATCCCGGGCGTGCTCAAGAATGCGATCGACGTCGGCTCGCGGCCCTACGGCAAGTCCGTTTGGGAGAAGAAGCCGGCCGCCGTGGTCAGCGTCACGCCGGGCGGGCTCGGCGCGTTCGGCGCCAACCATCATCTGCGCCAGTCCTGCGTCTTCCTCGACATGCCGATGATGCAGCAGCCCGAAGCCTATCTGAGCGGCGCCGGCGACTTCTTCGCCGAGGACGGGTCGATCAAGGACCCGGCGCTCCGGAAATTGCTCACCCGCTTCATGGCCGCCTTCGCCGACTGGGTGGAGATGATCCACCGCGGCCGCAACGCGATCGCCTCCGACCAGCATCCGGGCTGAAGCGCGGGCCGTCCAGGGATGGGACGCCGCCCGCGCGGGCGGATTGCCAAGCCGGCTGCGGAGTCGCAACATGGTTAATTCCTCGCCGGGAGACCATGATGAGTCGTCCGCTCGCCGCCGCCTGTACCTTGCTCCTGACCGCCGCCGCTTATGGGCCCGCGACGCCAAGCGGCGAGGGCTGCGGCGCCTATTACACCGTCGCGCCGCACGATACGCTCTACAGCATCGCCCGCCGCTGCCATGGCGATCTCGCTCGGATCGCGCGCTGGAGCCATGTCGCGGACCCGAACCGGATCGCCGTCGGGCAAAGGCTTATCCTCGAAGGCGACGGCAAGGACGAGCCCGGCATGGCGGCAGCCATGCCTCCGCTTCCGCCCGGCCCGCCGCCGCGCGCCGGCCTGGTCTACCAAATGCAGCCCGGCGACACGCTCTACTCGCTGGCGCGCTGGGCCCATGTCTCGGTGCCGGCCCTGCTCGGCGCCAATCCCGCGATCGATCCGCACAAGATCGAGATCGGGGACGCGATCCGCCTGCCGGTCGGGGCCGTCCCGCCCGAGCCCCAGCGGCTGCGCGAGTTCGGCACCGGCCCCGGCCCCGCCCGCGCTTACGGCCCCATCCGCACTTATGGGCATACCGCGCCGCCGCCGCCCGCACCCGCGCCGCGGGCCGCCCCGCTACCGCCGCCGCCTGCGCCTTATGCGCGCGGGCCGCGCCTGGCGCCGCCGCCGCCACCGCCTCGCCACGGGCCGCCGCCGCCGCCGCCTCCGCGGCACGCCAAGCCCGACGAGGGCCCCGACACGCCCGGCCTTTGAGGCCTGCGCGGGACGCCCTAGCGGCTCAGCCCCCAAACCCGCGCGGCGAATTCGAGGAAGGCGGGCCAATTGTTGAGATTGGTGTGGCCGCCCTCGTGCTGGCGGAAGGCGATGCGGCCTTCGGCGCGGGTCTCGCCGATCGCCGGATAGGTGTCGCCGACCAGGCCCGGCACGCCGAGCAGGCGATAGGCCTCCGAGGCGGCGCGCGCCGCTTCCCAGGAGCCGCGCGGATCGACCCAGCCATCCTCGTTGAAATTGCCGGCGCCGATGAAGAGAGGCCGCGGCGCGGCGAGCGCGATCAGGTCGTGCGCGTCGACCGGCAGGTCGGTCTCGCGCTGCGGTCCCGCGTAGCGCAGGAAATTGGGCGCGAACCAATGATATTCGCCCGAGGCGGCGAGATTGCCGATCCGCTCGCCATAGTCCCGGCGCAGGAGCTTGGCGCCGCCCGCGCCCGACGAGCCGATGAAGCCGAGCGAGAAGCGCTCGTCATAGGCCATGGCGACCAGGGCCGCCTTGCCGTAGCGCGACAGGCCCTCGATCGCGATCCGGCGGCGGTCGACATGCGGATCGAGCGCGAGCAGGTCGTAGGCGCGGCTCGCGCCCCAGGCCCACGCCCGTAGCGCCCCCCAGCCGTCGTTGGCGCGCGGGTGGCGGGCGGCAGCGAAGCCGATCACGCCTTCGCGCAGTCCGGCGCCGTCGTCGGGCTGCACCGTCGTCGGCACGAGCACGGCGAAGCCCCAGCCGCGGCGCAGCACCTGCTCGCGCCCGTCCGGCCCCGGCGGCTGCGGCCGCGGTGGGCCGGGGAAACGGAAGCCCTCGGGAAAGCCGAATTCGAGGATCACCGGCACCCGGCCGCTGACATGCTCGGGCAGCTCGAGGCGGAGGTCGATCGCGAGCGGCGGCGAATCGAGCCCCGAGACCGCGGCGTGGCCGAGATAGTGCCGGGTGACGACCGCCGTCCCGCCGACCTGATGCGTCTCCTGCGCGGTGAAATCCCAGCGGATCGCGGGCGCATTGGCGGGGACGCGGCCATAGACCTGGCTGTCGAACAGCTCGACCAGCTCGCGCCGCCGGTGGCGCCAGTCGCCCGCGCTCCGCACCGGCCGGCCCGCCGCATCGACGAGGAGAGGCGGCAAGGTGTAGGTCCCGACCCGCGCTTCGTCGCCATTGGCGGCGTTGGGGGCGTCGCGGTTGAAGCCGTCGGCGCCCTGGCGGATCGAGGTGATGCCGAGCCGGCCGAGCGTCGCGTGATAATCGGCTTCGGTCGCGGCGCGCCGTTCGGCCGAGGGCGGCTGGGCGGCGATTGCCGCCGCAGCCAGCCCCAGCACGATCGCGCAACCCGCCGCAAGCCTCATGCGCAGCGCGCTTCCAGCACCATGTTGGTATCCGTCTGCGCGGCACGGCGGACGCTGGTGAAGCCGCCCTCGCGCAGCACCTCGGCCAGTCGCTTCTCGCCCGCCTGCGCGCCGAGCGCGAGCCCGACCTCCTGCGCCTTGGACGCGGGCACGCAGGCGCAGGTCGAGAGGCTGTAGAAGATCTGGCCGAGCAGGTGCAGGTTGTCGGTGAGCGTGTCCCCGGCGATCGGCTCGACGACCATGAAGCTGCCGTCCGGCTTCAGCGCCCGGCGGACATGGGCGGCGGCGCCGGCCGGATCGCCCATGTCGTGGATCGCATCGAAGATGCAGACGAAATCATAGTTGCTCCCGGGAAAGTCCTTCGCCGCCGCGACCTCGAAGCTGGCGTTGGAAACACCGGCCTCGCGCGCCTTCGCCCGCGCCGCCTCGATCGAGGGCGCGTGGAAGTCGAAGCCCGTGAAGGTCGAATTGGGGAAGGCCTGCGCCATCAGCACGGTCGAGGAGCCGTGGCCGCAGCCGATGTCAGCCACCTTGGCGCCGGCCTTCAGCCTTTCCTCGATGCCGGTCAGCGTCGGGATCCAGCCTTCGACGAGATTCGCGGCATAGCCGGGCCGGAAGAAGCGGTCGGTGCCGCAGAAGCAGCCGGCCGAGCGGTCTCCCCAGCCGAGCCCGGTGCCGGCGCGGATCGCCTCGGTCGATTTCTCCTCGTCGTCGAACACGGATTTGACCGCCTGGAAGAAGCCCTGGAGGCAGCGCGGGTCGCCCTCCGCCGCGAAGATCAGGGCCGCCTCGGGCGAGAGCGAGAAGGTGCCGGCCGCCGCGTCATGCTCGACATAGCCGGCCGCGGTGACCGCGCTCAGCCATTCGCGCACGTAGCGCTCGTCGAGGCCCGCTTCGGCGGCGATCTCCGCGCTCGTCCCCGGCCCGTGCGCGTCGAGCGCGCGGTAGAGGCCGAGCCGGTCGCCCATATAGGCCATCAGCACGGACAGCGCGCCGCCGATATCGGTCAGCGCCTTTCCCATCAGGGCTTCGAACTTGCTCTGGTCGACCGTCGCCATCATCGCTCTCCTTCGTCCGTTGGACGCCACGCGACTCCTACGCTTGCACGATATGCCACAGCTCGCCGCACGGGCCGACCAGATAGGCGACCCTGAGGCCCCAAGGCTGGAGCGCGGGCGGACGCGGCGCCGGCACGCCGAAGCGGCCGGGAAGATCGAGCGCGACGATCCTCTCCCACCAGGCGTCGAGCTCTTCGACGGCCAGCTGCATCATGAAATTGCCGGCCCAGCCCTCGTGATAATAATTCTGGAGGAGGAAGGAACCGCCCTCGCAGGACAGGCCGGCCACCTCGCGAGCGTCGAAATCGATGGCGAAGCCGAGCGCCTGGTAGAAACGCTTCGACAGGTCGAAATCCTTGCCGCCGGGCACGAACGGCCGCACCGCCCGGATCGCGAGCTCCGCCATCAGAGCTTCGGCAGGGTCACGCCGCGCTGGCCCATATATTTGCCGGCGCGATCGGCATAGCTGGTCTCGCAGGGCTCGTTGCCCTGGAGGAAGAGGAACTGGCAGGCGCCTTCATTGGCATAGACCTTGGCGGGCAGCGGCGTCGTGTTCGAGAATTCGAGCGTGACATGGCCTTCCCAGCCGGGCTCGAGTGGAGTCACGTTCACGATGATCCCGCAGCGCGCATAGGTCGACTTGCCGAGGCAGATGACGAGCACGTCGCGCGGCACCCGGAAATATTCGACGGTGCGGGCGAGCGCGAAGCTGTTGGGCGGGATGATGCAGACCTCGGTCTTGCGGTCGACGAAGGAGTTGGCCGCGAAATCCTTGGGGTCGACCACCGCCGAATCGACGTTGGTGAAGATCTTGAACTCGTCGGCGACGCGTGCGTCATAGCCGTAGGAGGAGAGGCCGTAGCTGATGCAGCCGTCGCGCCGCTGCGATTCGACGAACGGCTCGATCATGCCGTTCGCCTTGGCCTGCTCGCGAATCCAGCGATCGGAAAGGATGCTCATCCCGCTCTGGATGCGGGGGCGGTGCTGCCTGAGTCAATCGCCGTGGTCGATTGCTTGATGTGGAGGACGCAGATCAGCGTGAACAGGCGCCGCGCGGTGTCGAAGTCCACCTCGACCTTGCCGGCGAGGCACTCGCGCAGCAGCTCCGCCCCGTCATTGTGGAGCGCACGGCGGGCCATGTCGATCGCCTCGATGCCGCGGGCGCCGTCGCCGCGCACCGCCTTGAAGTAGGAATCGCAGATCGCGAAATAGTCGCGGACCGGGCGGCGGAAGCGGGCGAGGCCGATCCGGATCGTGTCGAGCTCCGCCCCCGCCGCATCGGCCAGCGCGATGGCGAGCCGGCTTTCCTCGACGCGCAGGGTGACCCGGAAGGGCCCGTCCTGGCCGGCGACGTCGAAATGATTCTTCTCGAGCAGGTCGAAGATAGCGACCCGCCGTTCCTGCTCGATGTCGGCGTTGCGCTTGAGGATCGAGCGCTCGTCGAGCTGGATGTCGATGATGCGCGGCTCGCCCATGCGGCTTTGTTAGCAAGTGCAGCATTTTTCCGCCAGCCGCTCGTCATGCTGAACCTGATTCACCATCGATGAACACGGCAGGCGAGAATCGGCACGTTCCGTATGGATCCTGATTTTCATCAGGATGACGCTGGGGCGGAGAGGCATGGCGCCTATCCACATGCGTTCCACAGGGTTGTTGGCTTGAGCCCTGCGCGGGATGGGCTAGAGAATCGCCATGGCCCATCCTCTCCCCGTGAACGACATCGCGCCGCCGATCGGCACCCAGGCCCTGCCCCACAATGTCGAGGCGGAGGCGGCGTTGCTCGGTGCCTTGATGATCGACAATCGGCTCGCCGAGGACATCCAGCTCAAGCTCCGGCCCGAGCATTTCTTCGAGCCGCTGCACGGGCGGATCTACGAGCAGATATTGCGCCTGCTCGACAAGAACATGATCGCGAGCCCGGTCACGCTGCGGCCCCTGTTCGAGGCGGACGAGGAGATGAAGGAGCTGGGCGGCCCCGCCTATCTCGCCCAATTGACCGGAAGCGGCGCCGCGATCATCGGCGCGCGCGATTTCGCCGAGCAGATCTACGATCTCGCCTTGCTCCGCGCTTTGGTCGGCGTGGGGCGCGAGATGGTCGAGCAGGCGCTCGACACCTCCGACGAGGTCGATCCCAAGGGCCAGATCGAGAATGCCGAGGCGGCGCTCTACCGGGTCGCCGAGGAAGGCGGCGGCGAGGGCTCGGTGAAGAGCTTCGCCCAGGCCGCGACCCTCGCGGTGAAGATGGCCGAGAAGGCGTTGAACGCCGGCGGCGGACTTTCCGGGATCACCACCGGCCTCGACTCGCTGAACGCCAAGACCGGCGGCCTTCACCATTCGGACCTCGTCATCCTCGCCGGACGGCCGGGCATGGGCAAGTCGTCGCTCGCCACCAATATCGGCTTCGCCGCGGCCGCCCGCTACCTGCAGGACATGGAGGACGGCGTCGCGCCGGAGAAATCGGGCGGCGCGGCGGTCGCCTTCTTCAGCCTCGAAATGTCCGCGGATCAGCTCGCCACCCGCATGCTTGCCGAGCAGTCGCGGATCAGCTCCGAGGTGCTGCGCATGGGCAAGATCAGCCAGGAGGAGTTCCGCAGCCTCGCCCGTGCCTCGGCCACCTTCCAGAACCTGCCTTTCTACATCGACGACACGCCCGGCCTTTCCATCGCGGCGCTGCGCACGCGGGCCCGCCGCCTCAAGCGCCAGAAGGGCGTCGGCCTGATCATCGTCGACTATCTGCAGCTGCTCCAGGGCGCGGGGCGGAATAATAACGACAATCGCGTCCAGGAGATTTCGGAGATTTCGCGCGGCCTCAAGACCCTTGCCAAGGAGTTGAACGTGCCGGTGCTCGCGCTCTCCCAGCTCAGCCGCGCGGTCGAGCAGCGCGAGAACAAGCGGCCGCAGCTCGCCGACCTGCGCGAATCCGGCTCGATCGAGCAGGACGCCGACATCGTCATGTTCATCTATCGCGAGGAATATTATCTCGCCTTCCAGAAGCCGACCGAGGCCACGGACGGCGACGACGCCAAGGATGTGCTCGCCTTCCAGAAGTGGCAGGAGGACATGGCCAGGAAATATGGCCTGGCCGAGCTGATCATCGCGAAGCAGCGCCACGGCTCGACCGGCACGCTGGACATGCATTTCGAGGCCCGTTTCACCCGCTTTTCCGATCGCGCCACGGAAAGCCGCATGCCCGAGGTGCGCGGCTGAGGCTTTCGCCATTTCGATCATTGCCGCCCGGCCCGCCACCGCCTAGCCTGCCGCCCGCAATGGCAGGGAGGCTCTTATGGGTGCGCGTGCTTTCGTTCTCGCAGGCTTGTTGGCGGTGACCGGCGGCGCCGGATCGTCGCAGACCGCGCCGCCGCCCCCGGCCGCCGCCGACGATCCCTTCACCTGGCTCGAGGACGCGAACAGCGAGCGGGCGCTCGCCTGGGCGCGCAACGAGAATCAGCGTACCCTGGGCGTGCTCCAGGCCGATCCCCGCTACCAGCGCTTCCACGACGAGGCGCTCACCATCCTCCAGGCGCGCGACCGCATCCCCGGCGTCCAGATCCGCCCCGACGGGCTCTACAATTTCTGGCAGGACGCCGATCACGTCCGCGGCCTGCTGCGCCGGACGACGCTCGCCAGCTACCGCACCGAAAACCCGCAATGGGAGACCGTGCTCGACGTCGACGCGCTCGCCCGGGCCGAGAACGCCAATTGGGTCTATCAGGGCATGCAATGCCTGCCGCCGACGATGCGGCGCTGCCTCGTCCGCCTCTCCAACGGCGGCCGCGACGCCAATGTCGTGCGCGAGTTCGACACGGTCGACAAAAGGTTCGTCGATGGAGGCTTCAACCTCTCCGAGAGCAAGCAGAACGTCGATTGGGTCGATGAGAACACGATCCTCGTCGCGCGCGACTGGGGGCCGGGAACGATGACCGCGTCCGGCTATCCCTTCGTCGTCAAGCGGCTGCACCGTGGCCAGTCGCTCGACCAGGCGGTGGAGGTCTTCCGCGGCACCCCGCAGGACGTGCGCGTCTTCCCCTTCACGCTGCGCGACGCCGAGGGCCGCGCGCACGGCACCGGGGTCGGGCGCGGCCTCGACTTCTTCCACAACCAGGTCACGATGCTCCGCGACGGCGGCAACGTTGTCCTGCCCATCCCCCAGAAGTCGAACTTCGCCGGCATCGTCGGCGGCCGGCTGCTGCTGCAGCTGAGCGAGCCCTGGGACGCGGCGCCCGGTCTGCATTTCGCGACCGATTCGCTGATCTCCTACGACCTCGGCGAATGGGAGCGGGATCCGCTCCACGCCCGGCCGAGCCTGGTCTGGGCGCCCGGGCCCCGCCAGACGGTGAACGGGGTCAACACCACGCACAACCAATTGCTCGTCGATATCCTCGACAATGTCCGCGGCCGCGCCTTTGCGATGACCTACGCGAACGGCCGCTGGCAGACCCGGCCGATCGCGCTGCCGGCCAATGCCTCGATCAACCTCACCACCGCCGCGGACGAGAACGACCAGGCGATGTTCAGCGTCACCGATTATCTGACGCCGACCACGCTCTGGTTCTACGACGGCGCCAACGGCCGGGTCGAACGGATCAAGTCGACGCCGCCGCGCTTCGACGCCTCCAACGACATGGTCGAACAGTTCGAGGCGACCTCGCGCGACGGCACGCGCATTCCCTATTTCGTGATCCACCGCCGCAACCTGCCGCTGGACGGGTCCACGCCGACCCTGTTGAACGGCTATGGCGGCTATCAGATCAGCATGGTGCCGAACTACAGCGCGACCATGGGCAAGCTCTGGCTCGAGCAGGGCAACGCCTTCGTCGTCGCCAATCTGCGCGGCGGCGGCGAGTTCGGGCCCGACTGGCACGAGACCGCGCAGCGCGCGCACAAGCAGCGCACCTGGGACGATTTCCAGGCGGTCGCCGAGGACCTCATCCGCCGCCGGATCACCAGCCCACGCCGGCTGGGCGTGATCGGCGGCAGCCAGGGCGGCCTGCTCGTCGGCACCGCGATCACCCAGCGGCCGGACCTGTTCCACGCCGCGGTGATCCAGGTGCCGCTGTTCGACATGCTGCGCTACCATCTGATCAACGCCGGCGCGTCCTGGATCGGCGAATATGGCGATCCCCGCATTCCGGAGCAGCGCGCCTGGATCGCGGCCTACTCGCCCTACCAGCATCTCCGCGCCGGGGTGACCTACCCGATGCCGTTCATCGAGACCTCGACCGCCGACGACCGGGTCGGCCCGGGCCATGGCCGCAAGGCCGCGGCGCGGCTCGCCCAGCTCGGCCAGCCTTATTATTATTACGAGAATATCGAAGGCGGCCACGCCGCCGCGGCGAACCTCGAGGAGACGGCTCGGCGTCTCGCGCTCGAATATACCTATGCGACGAGAAGGTTGGTGGATTGAGCTCTCGACCTCCCTCCCCCAGCGGGAGGGCGGGAGGCGGCCAGATGCCTAATATCGATCGCGCCATGGCGTTCGAGCTGGGCGACTCGCTCTTTGCCGCCGCGATCGTGGCGACGCGCGAGGCCAGGGACAGGGCCGTGCTGGTGGGCCTTTGCGGATCGCAGGCCAGCGGCAAGTCCACGACTGCGGGTCGGCTTGCCGAGCGGCTCGGGGGGCCGGAGGCGCGCACGGTCGTGCTTTCGATCGACGACTTCTACCTGACGTCGCGGGAGCGCCAATCGCTCGCCCGGACGATCCACCCGCTGCTGGCGACGCGCGGCGTGCCCGGGACCCATGACTTAGCGCTGATGGCGAATGTGATTCATGCCTTGCTGCACGCGCGCCCCGAAAGCGTCACCGCTCTGCCCCGATTCGACAAGGCGAGCGACGATCGCGTCCCGCGCAATGCCTGGCCCGATTTCGAGGGGCGCCCGGATGTCGTCATCCTCGAAGGCTGGTGCGTGGGCGCGCGGCCGCAAAGCGACGCCGCACTCGCTGAGCCGGTCAATGCGCTCGAGGCCGGGGAAGATGCCGATGGGCATTGGCGGCGCTACGTCAACGCCTGCCTTGCCGGCGCCTATGCGGACTTCTTCGCCCGCCTCGACCTGCGCCTGATGCTGCGCGCACCCTCCTTCGCATGCGTCCATGGCTGGCGCATGGAGCAGGAGGCGGGATTGAGCCGCGACGCGCGATCGGCCCGTCCCGCCATGACCGACGCGGAGCTCGCGCGCTTCATCGCCCATTATGAGCGCCTGACCAATTGGATCCTGCAGGACGAGCCGGCTGACCTGATCGCCGACATCGACGAACGGCGCGCCCCCTTCGCCTGGCGGATCGGCAAGCCGCTATAGCCGAGGGTTTCGGGCTGCTGACTTTTCGGGCGCCCGTGGGCTGCATCCGAAAAGACCAAAGGAGTCGGGTCAGCCTTCCGGATTCTCCGCAGGCGCCGCCGCCGGATCGGCGAGACCGACGCCGATCGTGGCGCGCGGCGTTTCGGATTCGGAGCTGGTCACCGGATAGGCGCAATAATCGGCCGCATAATAAGCGCTCGGGCGATGGTTGCCGGAGAGGCCGATGCCGCCGAACGGGGCGGTCGATGGGGCGCCGTTGGTCGGCTTGTTCCAATTGACCACGCCGGCGCGGATGCTCGCCCAGAAGCGGTCGTAAAGCTCGGGATTGCCGCCGATCAAGGAGGCCGCGAGGCCGTAGCGGGTGGCGTTGGCCTCGGCGAGCGCGGCGTCGAAATCCTTGACCCTGATCACCTGCAGCAGGGGGCCGAAATATTCCTCGTCGGAGCGGCGCTCGACCTCGGTGACGTCGATCAGCGCGGGGGTAAGGAAGGGCAGGTCGGGCGATTTGCGGTCGAGCCGGCGGATCGCGCGGCCGCCGCGGCCGGTCAGGCCGATGAACGCCTCCTGGAGCTGGTCGGCGGCATCGTTGTCGATCACCGGCCCCATGAATGGGGCGGGCGAGGCGTGGGGATGGTCGACGATCAGCCGGTCGATCAATTTGACGATGGTCTCGAGCAGGGCCTCGTGCTGCCCATCCTCGACGATCAGCCGCCGCGCCGCGGTGCAGCGCTGGCCGGTGCTGAGATAGGCGGACTGCACCGCCATCGCGGCGGCGGCATGGATGTCGCGCGCGTGCCAGACGACGAGCGGGTTGTTGCCGCCCATTTCGAGCGCGAGGATCTTCTGCGGCGTCTCGGCGAACTGCCGGTGCAGCGCGCCGCCGGCGCGGGCCGAGCCGGTGAAGAGCAGGCCGTCGATCCCCGCATGACCCGCCAGCGCCTTGCCGATCTCGGGGCCGCCCTGGAGGCAGCGGACGACGCCCTCGGGCACCCCCGCCTCGTGGTAGAGCTTGACCAGGAAGTCGCCGACCGCGGGCGTCTTCTCGCTCGGCTTGAAGACGACCGCATTGCCCGCGATCAGGGCCGGGATGATGTGGCCGTTGGGCAGGTGGGCCGGGAAATTATAGGGGCCGAGCACGGCGAGCACGCCGTGCGGCTTGTGGCGGACGGCGACGCGGGCGCCGAGCGCGCCCTCGAGCCGGCGCTGCGAGGTTCGCTCGGCATAGGCCGAGACCGAGATGTCGACCTTGTTGACCACCGATTCGACCTCGGTCCGCGCTTCCCAGAGCGGCTTGCCGGTCTCGCGCGCGATCAAGTCGGCGAAGGGCTCGATGCTGCCGCGCGCGACATTGGCGAAGCGCCGCAATGTCTCGACGCGATAGGAGAGCGACCGCGAGGCCCAGCCCGCCCAGGCGCCGCGCGCGGCGGCGACCTCGGCATCGACGTCGCCCGCCTCGCCCGTCCAGAGGGTGGCGCCGGTGGCGGGTTCGAGCGAGGTCAGAGTTGCGGCCATGGGCGCGCATTCATGGCGGGAGCCGCGGAATTTTCAAGCATTTGCATAGAAAGATTGCAGGACCTGCTCCGCTTATCCTGAGTAGCCGGTGAGCTTGTCGAACCGGCGTATCGAAGGACGCACGGCTTTCAGCAAGGTCCTTCGATACGGGCCTTCGCCAGGCTCAGTCCCTACTCACGATGAGCGGCTCTCGCTCAGGCATTTGCCAGCGCCTCGCCCATCCGGCGGATCGCGGCGAGCTTGGCCTGGAGCGGCGCCCAATCGTCCGCCTCGGCAATCGCCGACCAGATCGATTCGACCTCCTCGATAGGCATCGCGCAGGGCTCGGCGTCGGACCAATAATCATGGTCGAGCGCGCCGGGCATTGGGGCGTGGCGCGCGACCAGCTCCCGCACCTCGCCGAAGCCCTCAAAGCCGTCGCGCACGCGGCCGCCGCGCCAATCGAAGAAGAAGCGATCGATGGTCACCGTCTGCCGCGACAGGGCGGCCTCGAGCGCGCCGACCAGCGCCAGATCCTCGGCGAGCGCGCCCGGCACGATGCCGAGCCGCGCGAAAAGGGCATCGCGGAGCGCCGCGCGGAAGCGCTCCGGGAAGCTTTCGAGCGCGGCGGTCAGCGGCTCGGCGTCGGCGATCTTGCGCAAGGCGACGGCGAGCTGGACGACGTCCCAGTGGATCGCCTCCGGCTGGCGGGCGAAGGCATAGAGGCCCTGATGGTCGAAATAGGCGGCGGTGAAGCCGCCGTCCCAATAAGGCGTCCAGCGCCAGGGGCCGTAATCGAAGCTCTGCGCGGTGATCGCGATATTGTCCGAGTTGAGCACGCCATGGACGAAGCCGGCGGCGATGTAGGACGCGGCGAGGCGCGCGGCCTGGCCGGCGACATGATCGAGCAGGCGGGCGGGATCGCCGCTGTCGTCGCCGTAATAATGGCGCAGGCAATAATCGGTGAGCTTGCGCAGATTGTCCGGCTGATCGAGCGTCGCGAGCCGCTGGAAGGTGCCGATCCTGATATGGCTGTGCTGGAGGCGGACGAGCACCGCCGAGCGGGTGGGGGAGGGCTCGTCGTTCCGCTCCAGCGCCTCGCCCGTCTCGATCAAGGAGAAGGTCTTGGAGGTCTCGACCCCGAGCGCCTCGAGCATCTCGGTCGCGAGCAATTCGCGCACCCCGCCTTTCAAGGTCAGCCGGCCGTCGCCGAAGCGGCTATAGGGCGTCTGCCCCGAGCCCTTGGTGCCGAGATCGAGCAACCGATCGTCCGCGTCGCGCAATTGCGCGAACAGGAAGCCGCGGCCATCGCCGATGTCGGGATTGTACACGCGGAACTGATGGCCGTGATAGCGCAGCGCCAGCGGCTCCGGCAGATTGCCGGGCAGCGGCCGGAAGCTGGCGAAATGCGCGCGCCAGGCTTCGTCGTCGAGCCCCTCCAGCCCGACCGCGCCCGCCCAGCGATCGTTGCGGAAACGCAGGATCGCCTGCGGAAAATCGGCCGGTGTCACCGGATCGTAGAAGGCGTCGCCAAGCTCGAGGATCGTCGTCGCTGGGCGATAGGCCGCACTCATCGCGGTGCGACCCGCACGTGATCGAGAAAGAGCGCGCAGCTGCCGTGTCCCGGGCCCGGACGACGTGCCACGATTCCAGTCACCGTCACCGGTCCGTATGACAGCCGCATCAGGCCGCTCCTCTCGTGCATGCTGAGGTCGAAATCGGCACAGATGAAATCAGGATCGGGCCCGTCGATCTGAACTCCGGGCGGGGGCAGGCTCGGTGTTGGGTTCTCGACCAACGGGCCACGCTCGATATCGAGAATGAGGGTACCGGGAAAGCGAACCAACGTACCTATCGGAAGTCTTTGGGCCGTCCCGTCATTGTGCTGGATCAGGACGGGCGTCGGGCTCGGCGGCGAGGCTTTCTCTGGCGCCCGCTGACACGCGCCGAGCAGGGCGGCCCAGAGGAGCCATGGGAACAGTCTTGCGGCGGGTATCATCGGCTTTCGACCGGCCATTGCCGAAGCCCGCGCTTCCGTGGATAGGGGGCCGACTCGAGCGGGGATGCACGCATGGCTTCATGGTCCGATGGCTATTGGGTGTCGAGCGATGGCCTGAAGCTCCACTATCGCGATTATGCGGGCGGGGCGAGCCGTCCGCCGATCCTGTGCATTCCGGGCCTCACCCGCAACGCGCGCGACTTCGAAGGGGTTGCGGAGCGGCTAAGCGGCAAGTGGCGGCTGATCTGCGTCGACCTGCGCGGCCGGGGCGAGAGCGCGCACGCCAAGGACCCGATGAGCTATATGCCGCTCACCTATCTCCAGGACCTGGAGGCCTTGATCGCCGAGCTCGCGCTGCAGCGTTTCGTGCTGTTCGGCACCTCGCTCGGCGGGCTGATGACGATGCTGCTCGCCGCCACGGACAGGAGCCGGATCGCGGGCGCCCTGCTCAACGATATCGGGCCCGAGGTGGAGACGCGCGGGCTCGACCACATCCGCTCCTATGTCGGCCGCTCGCAGAACTGGCCGACCTGGCTCCACGCCGCCCGCTTCCTCGCCGAGGCGCAGGCCGACCGCTATCCCGGCTGGGACCTCGATCAATGGCTGCTCTACGCCAAGCGAATCTGCCGGCTGACTCCGGCGGGACGGATCCAGTTCGATTACGACATGCGGATCGCCGAGCCGTTCAAGCTGCCGGGCGGCGACACCGGCTTCGACCTCTGGCCCGCCTTCCGTGCCTTGAACGGGATTCCGTCCCTGGTGGTCCATGGCGAGATTTCCGACCTGCTCAGCGCCGAGACGGTGGCGAAGATGGTCGCGGAAAATCCCGCGATGAAGAAAGTCACCATCCCCAATGTCGGCCACGCCCCGACCCTCGACGAGCCCGAGGCGCAGGCGGCGATCGACGCACTGCTGAAAAGGGTGCTGGCGAAGAAGGGCTGAAGGTCGGCCCGAGCGGCCCCGGCTTTACGAGTCGAGCTGCGGGCACCGCGGACGCGACGCGCGGACCCCGCCCCCCGTTCATTTCTTCGCGGCGGCTGCCGCGGGCGTTGCGGCTGGCGACGTGTTTTGGGCCGCGGCAGTGTTCGCCGGCGTGGACGCGGCAGCCGCGGGCGTGGCGGCGGCTGTGGGCGTAGCCGCGGCGACAGGGGCGACCGGGATGACGCTGAAAGACGCGCGCCACACCCCGGTGACCGAGGCATCCAGTTTCGCCCAAGGGATCCAGATATCCCCCTTCTTGATCGCGTCCAGATCGATCGCGGCCGCGATATCCGGCATTCCGTTTGGGCTGAGTTTGGCGACCTTCGCTATAAGGCCGCGGATCAGGTCGGCGGTGACGGTGGGCGCGCCATGGCGCTTGACCAGCTTCATCATCGTCGAATTCGAAGCGGCGGCGACGAAGCGGTCGTGGGCCCAGCCCCAGAAATTGGGGTGGCCATTTTCCAGGATCAGGCCGAGCTGCCCTTGATTGTCTCCTTTCAGGTTCAAGTCGGGACGGCTGTCCCACCAATTCGCCTGGCTGCCCCAATGAATGTGAATTCGCAACGACTCGTATCCGTAAGGCACGCGTCCGTAAGGCACGCGCAATTCGCCATTGGGCGGCCCCCAATTGGCGCTTGCCCACGGCGTCGCCGCATTGTCAGGAAGCTGACCGCCGCTCGCCAGATAATCCTCGAATTGAGACGCGATCGGCACCGCGATCGGCACCGCGATCGGCGCGACGGGCGGAGTCGCGGTTGCGACGGGGGTCGATGCCGCCGGCGTGGCGGACGCCGCGCTGTTGGACGCAGCATTTGCGGCAGCCGTGGAGGCCGACGCGGCAGCCGCGCCATGGCCGTTCGTCCTTTGGATCGCATGCCCCGATGCCGAGGTCAGGTCCTTCGTCTGAAGGGCAGGGGCGGGCGTTCGATGCTGGGTGGCGGCGGCGCCCATGCGGTCGGCCTCGCGCTCGAGGGCGGGCTCGTCGTTGATCGCCATGCCCTTCGCCAGCAATGTGGGCTTCACCCGCCCCTGCTTCTGCTGGACGACGTGCCAGGCTTCATGCGGCAAATGCCGTTCCTGGCCGGGGCCCAGGTGAATCTCGTTGCCCCGCGCATAAGCGAGTGCGCCGAGCCTCGCCGGCTTCGGCGAGGCTCGGTGGACGCGGACGTCGTCCATCGCAATGCCGGAAAGGGCCTCGACCCCGACCTTCAAACCGGCGGGCAGGCCGGACGGGTGCGCGGCGCGCGCCGTTTGTCCCGGCGCGGCTGCTTGCGCCGCCTTGAGCTGGAGGATGTGCCACATCGTGCCGCGCTGCGGCTCGCTGCGCCGCGGCCGGGAGGGCCCCGGCGGGCTCTTGTCGGCGGGAGGACGGACGCGGTCGGCAAAGCGGGGCATTGCGGGCTCCCCTGGGGATTGCCGAACATGCGGCCGCGCGTCGCCCAAGTAAAGCGTGGAAGGCCGGCAAGCCTGGCCGCCGAGCCCGCGGGCTCGAATCCGCGGCACGAAGGTCCGGAGCCCGCTGATCGCACCGCCAAGGTTGATGCCAAGCCCGGCCCCGCTCGCGCGCCCGGTTACGAACGCCACCCGGTTCGTGCATCCTGTGGCACAAGCCCGGCCGTCGCGGCATAAGGGGCCATGGCTCGGGTCCGCATCCTCCATTGCCATTCGACCTTCTCGCTTGGCGGCAAGGAAGCACGGGCGGTACGGCTGATGAATGCGTTCGGCCACGCCGCCGAGCATGCCATCCTCAGCGCCATGCCCGACCAGCTCGGCGCGCGCGCGGCCATCGACAAGCGGGTCAAGGTGTCTTTCCCCGAGGACGCGCCCTCGCTGACCGGCCGGCCGAGCCCCCTGCGGCTCGCGCGGCTGGCGCGTTATCTGCGCCGCTTCGATCTGGTGCTGACCTACAATTGGGGTGGGTTCGACGCGGCGATGGCGCGGCGCTGGTATGGCGGGCCGCCGCTCGTCCACCATGAGGACGGGTTCAACGAGGACGAGGCCGCGTCGCTGAACCCGAAGCGCAATCTCTACCGGCGGATCGGGCTGCGCGGCGCGGCGGCTTTGGTCGTGCCCTCGGCGAGGCTGGAGCGCGTCGCGCGCGAGGCCTGGGGCCGCGAGCCGGTGCGCATCTCCAACGGCGTGCCGGTCGCCCGCTTCGCGGGGCCGCCGGAGGCCGAGATTCCCGGGCTCGAGCGCAAGCCGGGCGAGATCTTGATCGGCACGGTCGCCGGCCTCCGCGCGGTCAAGAATCTGCCGCGGCTGGTCCGCGCGCTTGCGGCGATGACCGAGAAGAAGGCGCGGCTGGTCATCGTCGGCGAGGGGCCGGAGAGCGAACGGATCGCGGCCGAGGCGCGCGAGCGCGGCGTGGCGGCGCGCCTGCTCATGCCGGGCTTCCTTCCCGATCCCGCGCGCTGGCTCGGCCGGTTCGACATCTTCGCGCTTTCCTCGGATAGCGAGCAATTCCCGATCTCGCTGATCGAGGCGATGGCCGCCGGCCTGCCCGCGGTCGCGACCGCGGTCGGCGACGTCGCCGAGATCGTCTCTGCGGACAATCGCCCGCTGATCGTCGACCCCGCCGACGAGGCCGCATTCGCGGCCGCGCTCGACAGCCTCGCGGCGCGCCCCGACCTCAGGAAGGCGATCGGCCTCGCCAATCGCGAGAAAGCGATGGCGGAATTTGATGAAAAGGCGATGATCGCGCGTTATGGGCGCCTCTACGGTGAGGCGATCGGCCGTCCCGATGCGTTTGCCGACGCCTTATTGGCGCCAAGGTCTTGAAATATGTTAAGGTCGCGATCCGCTCCTGAGCCGGAGGAATGATGTTCAAGGGTATCAAGCCGATCCTCTATGCGGGCCGCGAGGTGCTACCGCTGATCGAGGGGGGCAAGGGCGTCTCGGCGACCAACCATCTGAGCTCGGGCGCCTGGGCGGCGGCGGGCGGGATCGGCACGGTCTCGGCGGTCAATGCCGACAGCTACGATCCCGAAGGCCGGATCATCCCGCAAATCTATCACGCCCTCACCCGCCGCGAGCGGCACGAGGAGCTGATCCGCTACGCGATCGACGGCGCCGTCCAGCAGGTCCAGAAGGCCTATGACATCGCCTCGGGGCGCGGCGCGCTCAACATCAACGTGCTCTGGGAGATGGGCGGCGCCCAGCGCGTCCTCCACGGCGTGCTCGAGAAGACCAAGGGCCTGGTTTCGGGCGTCACCTGCGGCGCGGGCATGCCCTACAAGCTCTCCGAGATCGCCGCTTCCTACGGAGTCAATTACCTGCCGATCATCAGCTCGGCGCGCGCGTTCAGCGCCTTGTGGAAGCGGGCCTATTCCAAGGCCGCCGAATGGCTGGCGGCGGTGGTCTACGAGGATCCCTGGCTCGCCGGCGGCCATAACGGCCTCTCCAACGCCGAGGACCCGCTCGCCCCGCAGGATCCTTACCCGCGGGTCGCGGCGCTCCGGGAGACGATGCGCGGCGGCGGGATTTCCGACTCGGTGCCGATCGTGATGGCCGGCGGCGTCTGGAATCTGAAGGAATGGGAGCATTGGATCGACAATGACGAGCTCGGGCAGATCGCCTTCCAGTTCGGCACGCGGCCCCTGCTCACCAAGGAAAGCCCGATCCCCGAGGCCTGGAAGGCGCGCCTGATGACCCTGGAGGAAGGCGACGTCCTCCTTCACCGTTTCTCGCCGACCGGCTTCTATTCCTCGGCGGTCCGCAACCCCTTCCTCCGGAACCTCGAGGCGCGCTCGCACCGCCAGATCGCCTTCACCAAGGAGCCGCTCGGCGACCATGCCTTCCAGCTCGACGTCGGCGTCGGCAACAAGCGCAATTATTGGGTCACCAAGGGCGATCTGCTGCGCGCGCGAGAATGGTATGCGCAAGGCTATGTCGAGGCGCTGAAGACCCCCGACGAGACTTTGGTCTTCGTCACCCCCGAGGAGAAGCACGTCATCCGCAAGGACCAGTCCGATTGCATGGGCTGCCTTTCCCAATGCGGCTTCTCGTCCTGGGCCGACAATGAGAAGAACACGACCGGCCGGCTCGCCGATCCGCGCAGCTTCTGCATCCAGAAGACCCTGCAGGACATCGCCCATGGCGGCTCGACCGAGAACAATCTGATGTTCGCCGGGCACAGCGCCTTCCGCTTCCAGAAGGATCCCTTCTACTCGAACGGCTTCGTGCCGACCGTGAAGCAGCTCGTCGAGCGCATCCAGACCGGCGATTGAGCGGCGGGGGAAGCATGTCCAGGCGCGCCGCCTTCGTCGTTTCTCTCTTCGCCGCCCTGCTCGCGCTGGGCCCCGCCGTCGCGCAGACCGTCCGCGCCGTGCCTTATTGGGCCTCGATCTCCTCGGGCCGGGCGATGATGCGCACCGGGCCGGGCCAGAATTATCCCGGCACCTGGCTCTATGTCCGGCCGGACCTGCCGATCCGGGTGATCGAAGTCTATCACGACTGGCGCAAGGTCACCGATCCGCAGGGGACGACCGGCTGGATGCTGGTGCGCCTGCTCTCCGACCAGCGCACCGCGATCGTGCGGCCCGGCGAGCCGCGGCCGCTGCACGAGGCGCCCGACGAAGGCTCGCCGGTCCGCTTCCGCGCCGCGCCCAACGTGGTCGGCCGGGTCTCGCGCTGCGCCGGCGGCTGGTGCCTGTTCGACGTGCGCGGGCGCAGCGGCTATGTCCGCGTCGACCAGATCTGGGGCGTCGATCCGGACGAGACGATCCGGTGAAGAAAGCGGCGGACTGATGGCGACGAACGTGCTGGAGATGGAATACCGCCATTTTTCCGACCGCGTCGGCAAGAGCTTCGATGTCTCCGTCCAGGGCCAGCATTTGTCGCTGCGGCTGGACGCGGCGCAGAGCCTGCCCGGCTCGCCCCGCGTGGGCGGCGCCTTCCGCCTCGAATTCGTCGGTCCGCCCGATCCGGTCCTCGCTCAGGGCATCTTTCCGTTCGAGATCGATCAGGACAGGTTCGAGATTTTCGTGGTGCTGATCGCCCACGACCTGCGCCACGCCCGCTACGAGGCAGTGTTCTTCTGAGCCTCGGCCGGGCCTTCGGGCTTCCAGAGCATCGCTTCATAGGCTCCGTTCAGCCCCAGCGACTCGAAGCCGACCCGAGCGTAGAGCGGGCGCACCGGATTGTTCGGCTCGACATGGAGCGAGATCGACTTGCCGAGGCCCCCCGCCCATTCGAGCAGGTCGCCGATCATGGCGCCGCCGATCCCCGCGCGGCGATGCGCTGGCAGCAGGGCGATGTCGATCAGGCGGATGTCGGTCTCGCGCTGCTGCAGGTAGAGGCGGCCGATCGCTTCGCCGTCCCGCTCGACGATCAGCCACTCCGCGCCCGGATAATTGCCCTGGTAGAAATGGTGCTGCGCCCGATGCTGCTGCTCGAGGAAGGCGCTCTTCACCTCGTCCGGCCAGCCGGTGACGGCGAGTTCCTCGGTCCGGGTCGAGGCGTAGAGCGCGGCGATGAACGGGAGGTCCTCCTCCCGCAGGGTCCGATAGGTCACGCCGAACGCGGCGGCCCGGCGCAAGGGCGGCGGCATGCTAGGGCAGGCCCCGCGTCAGTTGAAGACCGCGGTCATCCGGTGCGGCAGGTTCGGATCGGTCGAGGCGGAGAGGAAGATCTGGAACGGGCCGTAGCGCAGCGGACTGACCGTGTAGATGAGGTCGCCGGCCAGCGTCCCGCCATTCTGCACGTCGAACAAGGCCATGAAGGCCTGGCTGCGGCCGAGATCGGGCGGGCGCGGGCCGGGCACGGCCAGGCCGATGAGGGAGACCAGTTTCATGTTGGCGCCGCCGCCGACCGCGAAATTGGTGCCGATCTGATCGCGCCACTCCAGGAAATCGGCATCGGCGAGGGAAATCAGCAGGCGGCTCAGCACCGGCTGCGCGCGCACCAGCTCGCGCGAGCGGGTCAGGACCAGGGTGCGAAGCGGCTTGGAGACGATCGCCGCGGCAGCGGTCGCCAAGGCGCCCAAGCCGAGCAGCAGCCTGCGCCGCGACAGAAAGGCTCCCGTCCGTTCCATACGCTTTCCCCATGCCGGCGTCGTCGGCGTTGGCCGTCGTCGATTCCACCGTCCCCGAAGAGGTATAGACCAACGGGGGGCTCTGGGAAGGAAAATGTTTGGCGGGCGTCACGGCCTCCCAAAACGGGCCGCTTCCGCGAGCGTGGCTTTCGCCCTAAAGCTTCACGCGTGAGCAAGCATCTCAGCGCGATCCACACCCACGCCCTCGATTTCTGGATGGCGCGCGCGTCGGTGGTGGTGATCGTCGCGCTGCAGCTGCTGCTGGTCAACCGTCTCACCATCGGGCCGCGCTGGCTCGCTCCGGCAGCGGAGCTCGCCCTGCTGATCCCGCTCTCGATCGCCACCGCCTGGGCGCAGGACATGGTGGTCAAGGCGACCAGTGACCATCATTGGCACATGATCGCGCGGCGGCGGCGGATGATCCGCGCGCTTGCGGTGGCGATGACCGGGATCATCTCGCTGATGAACCTCGCCTCCTTGGTCATGCTGGTCACCGCCCTGCTGGGCGGCACGGCGGGCACCGACGGCAAGACCCTGCTGGTCGACGCGCTCGACATCTGGGCGATCAACGTGATCGCGTTCGCGCTCTGGTATTGGAGCATGGATCATGGCGGGCCCGCGGCGCGCGGCGTCTCCTGCCGGACGATGATCGATTTCTGCTTCCCGCAATTGACGATGGAGGGGGCGGAAGCGCGCGAATGGTCGCCCGGCTTCATCGACTATCTCTTCCTGTCCTACACCAACGCCACCGCTTTCTCGCCGACCGACACGATGCCGCTGACCGCGCGCGCCAAATTGCTGATGATGGTCCAGTCGGCGATCTCGTTGCTCACCATCGCGCTGGTCGCGGCGCGGGCGGTGAACATCCTTTCCTGAGCAAGAAAAGGGGCCGGCGGCGCGCGACTGCCGGCCCCGATTGTCGACCGATCAGTGGCAGCGGACGTCGGCGTTGCGCTCGACCTCGCGGCCGAGCAGGGCGCCGAGCACGCCGCCGATGACCGTTCCGCCGACCCGATTGCGGCCGCCGTCTATGGCATTGCCGAGAAGGGCGCCAGCGCCGGCGCCGACGACCAGTCCGGTGGTGCCGTCGCTGCGGCGGCAATAATAGCGGCCGTCGGAGCCGCGATAGACCTCGTCATTGGCGCTGAGCGGCCGCTCCACGTAGCGCGGATCGTCGTGATAATAATGGGCCGCATCCCAATCCGCGCTGCCGCCGCGCCAGCGATACTGGTCGTCGCCATAGCCGTCCCTGTAGCCGGGGCCGGGGCCGTAGCCGCCGCCGCGCGGAAAGCGCCGGACCGCGTCCTCGTAGCGCGCGCGCTCGTTCTGGTAGATGGCGCGCTCGTTCTCGAAGCGGCGTTGCGCCTGCTCCCAGCGATATTGGTCTTCGCGGGTCTGCGCCGCGGCCGGGCTGGCGGCGAGCGCGAGCAGAGGGGCCGTGGCCAGCGCCAAAGCCAGGATTGTTCTCTTCATTTTGATCTCTCCTTGTCGAACCGTAACTGAGCCTATCCGTCCGACCTGTCCCGAACAGGAGGGAAAGCGCGCGCAGCCGCGACTTGTTCCGGCAGCGGCGCGATCTCTCGCCGGCTACGATAACAGGTCCGAAACGATCGGCCAAATGGAGCGAAGCGGAGGCTTGGGGGTCGTCAGACCCGGCGGGCGAGGTTGTGCTGCCGCTGCCCGACGGTGCGCCAGACGCGCGGGCCCTGGTCGACGCGGAAGGCGCCCATCTTCTCGCCCGGCTGCTGGAGCTCGCGGCCGACCACATAGGATTTGGAGGTTTGGCCGCTCAGCCCGTCGCCCCAATCGTAGAGCGCGTTGACCGCGATCACGGGGACGAACAGATATTTGTCGTCGAGCACGACGGCGCGCATCTCGTCGCGCGGCATCGCGACCTCGCCCTGGATGAGGCCGCTCGTCCCCGCCGGGAGGCCGGGCAGGTTGAGCTTCGTGGTCTCGCGGCCGGCGGTGCGGAAGAAGGCGCCGATCTCCCGGTCCTGCTCGTTGCCGGGGTTGAACATCTTGACGTCGATGCGCAGGTTCCGCGCCGCTTCCTTGCCGCTATTGGCGATCTCCAGCTCGAAATTCACCACCGTCTCGGTCAAGGTCGCGGTGGCGCGCTCGGCCTTCAGGGTCAGCTCGAGCCAGGGGCGCTGGGCGGGGTCGGGAAGCGGCGCGGGCGGCGCGGCGATGGGGGCGGCGGCCGCGGCCGGAGCGGGTGCCTCCGCTTCCTCCTCCGCCCATGCCCGGCCGCGCCGGCGGCGGCGCAGCAGCAGCGCCAGCCCGATCAGGGCCAAGGCGGCGGCGGGGAGAATGTAGAGCCAGGGCAGGCCGGGGCCGCTTTTCTCGGCCGGCGGCGTCGCAAGGGGCGGCAGCGGCCCCGGCACCGCCGGCGCGGGCGGTTCGGTCGCGGCCGGCGGCGCGGCCGCGGGCGGCGGCGCGACCGGCTGCGGCTGGACCGGCGCTTGCGGGCGCGCCTGGGGCGTGGGCGTGGGCGCCGGCTGGCGGGGCGCTGGGGCGGCCGGCGTCGGCTGCGGGCGCTGGGCCTGCGGCAGCGGCTGGACCTGGGCCGGCGGCGGGGTCTGCGGCCGGGCGGCGGTGGGCGGCGGGGCCGTCTGGGGGCGCACAACCGGCGGCGGCGGGGCGACGACCGGGGGCGGGGCTTGCTGGATGGGCTGGGTGGTGAGCGGCGTCTGCTGCTGCTGGCGGGGGCGGAGCTGGAAGTCGCGCAGCTGCGGGTTGCCGATCGTGCTGTTGTCCTGCGCGAGCGCGGCGGGCGCGGCGCACAGCGCCAGCAGCGCGCCGAGCACCGCCAGCGACAATCTCCTCGTCTCGCCCTTCATCTTCGCCGCGCCCCGATCCCCGCGCCCACACCTGCGCCCCAATTAGGATGGCAGGGGCCGAAATGTAATGCCGAGTCAATGTCCTGGCGCTGAACGATGGGCCGATTGCGGCAAATCGGCCACAGTCGGGGGAGCGTTCAGCCGCGGAAGCGGGTGCAATGCGCGATCTCGCGCTCCTCGGTCCGGCCCGGGTCGAGCTCGGTCAGCCAGGCTTCCTCGGCGCGGACCGACCAGATCATGATCGGCGCATTGTCGGCGCCGTCGGTGACGTAGCGCAGGCCGTAGGTGGGCGGCACCGAGGCGAGGCGATACTCGCGGCCGTCATATTCGAGCCGCGCCCGCGCCCGCGGGAAATAGCCGCCGCCCGTATAGAAGACTCGGGCCGGCTTGCCGTTCGCGCAGGCATAGGGGATGCCCGGCTGGTCGATCTCGGGGCGCTGGTGGGCGCATCCCGCGAGCAGCAGGACCGCCAGATATAACGATCGGCGCGCGCGCATCCCCGTCTCCCCTCGACCTCGTGGGAAACTGCGTCAGCCCCGGCGCGAAATCAAGCTGGCGATGGCTCAGACGGTGATGGTGTGGTTCGTGGACGGCGGCGTGGCCGCGGCGATGATGCCGTAGCCGCCGAACAAGGCGATCGAGCCCAGCGAGAAGGAGAGCAGGAAGGCGCGGAACGGGTGCATCGTCGTGGGTCCTGTACGGCCCCTGATTGGGCCGTCGCTGATTTAGGAGGGCGATCGTTACGGGGCAAGATCGCTGGTCGCGCAGTTTGTCGGGTTCGTCGACGAGTCGGAAGCCGCGTAGCAGGCCCGACCAGATTCAACCCTGCGCCGAAATAGGAGGCTTAAGCGAGCGCCCGCTCGACCAGATCCTCGACGTCGAGGCCGATGCGGCGGATGTGCGAGACGATCCCCGGCCAGCGATTTTCGAGGAAGTCCTTGCGCTCGGTCGTGCGCAGCCGCTCGGCGGCCTGGGGCGCGACGAACATGCCGACGCCGCGCTTGACCACCACCAGCCCCTCCTCCTGGAAGGTCTGATACGCCTTGGCGACGGTCAGCGGATTGGCGCCGTAATCGGCGGCGAGGCTGCGCACCGAAGGCAGCGGATCCCCGTCCCGGACGCGGCCGTCGAGGATCATGGCGGCAATGGAGTCACGGAGGCGGAGATAGACGGGCCGGTCTTCGTTCATAGCGTGATGCTGTACTAATACACCAGCTTGGTCAAGCGGAGAATTGTATCGGCCTGTCGCCGGTCCATTCCGACACCACCTTCTCGTAATCCGGCCGCGGCCGCTCCTCGAGCGCCACGCCCGGCGTGCCGAGGAAGATGAAGCCGGCGATCCGCTCGGGCGGCGCGCCGAAGGCGGCGAGCACGAGCGGCGAATAGGCGGCCCAGCCGGTGACCCAGCCGGCGGCGAAACCCGAGCCGTGGGCGGCGAGGAGCAGGTTCATGCAGGCAGCGCCGCAGGAGAGCTGCTGCTCCCAAAGCGGGATCTTGATGCCCTCCGTCGGGCTGGAGAGGGCGACGATCAGCTCGGGCGCCTGGTGGGCGAAGCGCGCGTTCGCCTCCAGTTCGAGCCGGCCCGGATCGGGATGGTCGGCGCGATAGGCCGCGTCGAGCAAGGCGGCGAATTCGCCGCGGCGCGCGCGGGGAACATGGACGAAGCGCCAGGGGTGCAGCTTGCCGTGATCGGGCGAGCGGGTCGCGATTTCGAGGATCGCGCGAAGCTGCGCGGCGTCCGGCCCGGGCGCGACGAGGTCGCGCGGGCGGCCCGACCGGCGGGTCGCGAGCAGGGCGAGCGGCGAGGAAAGATCGTTGAACATCCGGGCGCGCTAACAGCGCCCGCGGCCGCCCACAATCCCGCTTCACAAGCCAGATTTGGCCGTTAGGGTTGCCGCCACAAAGCCGGGACACAACGGCGGAATCAGGAGGGAGCCTTATGGTCGACACCCCCACGGCGGATTCGCCGCTCGAGCCCGACATCAGCCACGTCAATCCCGCCGAGGAGCAGACCTGGTTCGGCCATCCCCGCCAGCTTTCTCGCCTCTTCTCGACCGAGGCAATGGAGCGCTTCGGCTATTACGGCATGAGGGCCATATTGGTCCTCTATCTGACCCACCATTTCCTGTTCGCTCAAGGTGTCGCCACTGGCCTTTATGGCGCATTCACGGCTCTGACCTATTTGACCCCCCTGATCGGCGGTCTTCTGGCAGATCGATATCTTGGCTCGAAGCGCTCAGTGAAAATGGGCGCGGTCATCATGTCGATCGGCTATTTCCTGCTGTGTTTCGGCGGCGAGACCGCTCGTCCTTACGTCGACCTGGATGGCCATCGAACGCCGATCGAGATCGTCCAGCAAGGTGACGCCGAAAAGCAGTTCGTTACCACGCCAGGCGGGCGACTCGAGATTCGCGGCAATGACGATCATTCGGTCAGCTTGCTTCGGGGCGATAGGAGCGAAGCGCGCCGCCTGCCTGAGGGTCAGTTCAATACGGACGCCGAACGGTCGACGCTGATGGTTGCGTTGATGCTTCTCGGTATCGCCGCCGTCACGGTGGGGAACGGGTTCTTCAAGCCAAATATCTCGACAATCGTCGGATCACTTTATGCGCAGGGTGATCGACGCCGCGATGGCGGATTCACGATATTCTATATGGGCATCAACATCGGCTCGATCGCCAGTCAGTTTGCCTGTCCGATCGTTGCCCAGATGTTCGGTTGGTGGGCGGGCTTCCTGCTTGCTGCCTTGGGAATGTTGCTCGCCTGGTTCCTCTTCCAGTTCGATGGTGGCCGGCTCGATGGCTTTGGCGAACCGCCGGCAAATTCCGGTCCCGATCGCACTTTGGTCATCACACTCGGCGCAATCGTTGCAATTCCGATCACTTGGCTGATCTTCAAGTATACGATCGATACGGCGGCAGCGGTTGCGGCAGCCGCGCAGACCAGCACTGGCCTCCTCGGCGCAGTCCTCGCATTCCCGCTGCTGACCAAGGTGCTGGGAGTCACCTTCCTGCTTGCCGTTATCGGGATTCCGATCTGGGCGGCGCGCGCCGGGACCCGCGAAGAGTTTCAGATGATGGTGGTTGCGATCGTGCTCGTCGTGTTCAACGTGGTCTTCTGGATGCTGTTCGAGCAAGCGGGGTCATCGCTGACACTATTTGCCGAAAGCAACACGGATCGGGCCACCTTCCTGGGCACAATGCCGGCTGGATCGGTGCAGGTCTTCAATCCGATTTTTGTCGTTGTGCTCGCACCCTTGTTCAGCATGATGTGGAACTGGATGGGCAAGAGGCGGATCGAGCCGAGCATTCCTGTCAAGTTCGCAACCGCCCTTCTCCTTGTTGGTGCTGGTTTCCTGTTCCTCGTTTTCGGCATGAAGACCGCAGGCCCTGACTTCAAGGTCGCATTGCTCTGGGTCGCAGGGCTCTATTTGCTTCATACCATGGGTGAGCTCGCTATCTCGCCGGTGGGTCTCAGCATGATCACGAAACTGTCGATCCCTCGGATCGTCGGCATGATGATGGGGGTGTGGTTCCTCTCCATCTCGATTGGCCTCAGCCTTGCCGGGGTCGTCGCCCAATATGCCAGCGTGGAGACGGTCGGCGGTCAGGTCACCAATCCTCGGGTCAGCCTCGAGACGTTCAGTTCGGTCTATTCAACCATCGGATGGATCGCGGTTGCGATCGGCGCTGTCCTCCTCGTCCTCTCTCCGCTCATCAAGAAGTGGATGCACGGTGTTCAATAAGCTCCACAGCACTTTGATCGCGCTCGCCACGGCGGCGGCGCTCGCCGCCTGCGCCGGCAATCAGGGCCACGCCCAGACCGCGGCCGCGACGCCGCCGCCTGCGCAGAAGGCGGGGCCGCCCCACTACGTCCCGCCCGAGGATCCCTATCCCTCCACCTACCATCCCTATCCGAGCGTCCCGACCGCGATCACCGGCGCGACCGTCTATGACGGCGAGGGCGGGCGGATCGAGAATGGCACGGTGGTCATGGTGGACGGCCGCATCCAGGCGGTCGGCGGGCCCGACACGCCGATCCCCGCGGGCGCGACCAGGATCGACGGCCACGGCCTCTGGGTGACGCCGGGCGTGATCGACGTCCACTCGCATCTCGGCGACTATCCGAGCCCCGCGGTCGAGGCCCACCAGGACGGCAACGAGGCGACCGGCCCGGTCCATCCCGAGGTCTGGGCCGAGCATAGCGTCTGGCCGCAGGATCCGGGCTTCAGCCGCGCGCTCGCCAATGGCGGCATCACCACCCTGCAGATCCTGCCGGGCTCCGCCGATTTGTTCGGCGGCCGCGGCGTCACCCTGCGCAACGTGCCCGCGCGCACCGTCCAGGGGATGCGCTTCCCGGGCGCGCCGCGCGGCCTCAAAATGGCCTGCGGCGAGAATCCCAAGCGGGTCTATGGCAGCCGCAACCAGAGCCCGTCCACGCGGATGGGCAATGTCGCGATGATGCGCGCGACCTGGCAGCGCGCGGTCGAATATCGCGAGCGCCGCGCCCGCGATCCCAATTCGCCGCGCGACTTCGGGCTCGACACGCTCGTCGAGGTGCTCGAGGGCCGGATGCTGGTCCACAACCATTGCTACCGCGCGGACGAGATGGCGATCATGCTCGACATGGCGCGCGAGTTCGGCTTCCACATCGCCAGCTTCCACCACGCGGTGGAGGCCTACAAGATCCCCGATCTGCTGCGCGCCAACAATACCTGCGCGGCGATGTGGGCCGATTGGTGGGGCTTCAAGATGGAAGCCTATGACGCGATCAACGAGAATATCGCCCTGGTCCACAATGCCGGCGCCTGCGCGATGATCCATTCGGACGACCCCGACGGCATCCAGCGGCTCAACCAGGAAGCGGCCAAGGCGCTCGCCGACGGGCGACGAATAGGGATCAACATTCCCGACGAGGTCGCCTGGCGCTGGCTGGCGATCAACCCGGCGACCGCGCTCGGCATCGCCGACCAGACCGGCTCGCTGCGCGCCGGCAAGCGCGCGGACGTGGTGCTGTGGAACGGCAATCCGTTCAGCGTCTACACGCGGCCGCAGCAGGTCTGGATCGACGGCGCGCTCATGTACGACATGCACGATCCGCACCGCCGCCCCGTCAGCGACTTCGAGCTCGGCCAGCCCGGCGAAGGAGATACGAAATGATTCGCCTTCGCCACGGCTTCTCGCTCATCTGTTCGTCCCGAGCGAAGTCGAGGGACCCCTTCGAGCGGAGCGAGAACAGGGCGTTGGTGGTCGTTAAGGCCTCGGCTGCGCTCGGCTGGGTGTCTCGACTTCGCTCGACACGAACGGTGTTGTTGGCTTGCATAGCGTTTTCGGCGGTGCCGGCGACCGCCGAAACCGTCGCCTTCGTCGGCGGGCGGGTGGTGATCGGGGACGGATCGGAGCCGATCGACAACGGGACCGTCGTGATCCGCGACGGCCGCGTCGTCGCCGCGGGCGCCAATGTCGCGGTGCCGGCCGGGGCGACCGTCGTCGATGCGCACGGCAAGTGGGTGACGCCGGGCGTCGTCGCCGGCTTGTCGCGGCTCGGCCTCTCCGAGGTCGACGCCGCCGGCGCCTCGAACGACATTTCGGCCTCGGGCTCGCCGTTCAGCGCGGCGCTCGACATCGCGCCCGCGGTCAATCCGCAGGCGATAGCGATCGGCATCAGCCGCGCCGCGGGCGTGACCCGGGCGGTGGTCGCGCCGGGCGACAGCGCCCATTCCATCTTCGCCGGCCAGGGCGCGATGATCGACCTCGGCGGCGACATGCAGCCGATCACCCGCGCGCGCCTGTTCCAGTTCGTCGAGCTGGGCGAGGATGGCGGCCGCGCGGCGGGGGGCAGCCGCGTCTCCGCCCACGCCTTGCTGCGCAACGCGCTGCGCGAGGCGGGCGAGCTGCGCATCCCGATCAACGGCCCGGCGCGCCCGGCAGCGGCGGGGCCGAACGTGCCGCCGCTCGAGGACATGCCCGATTTCCGGATGACCGAGCCCGCCGGCCAGCGGCCGAACGACGTCCTGCTCACCCGCTTCGACGCCGCCGCCTTGGTCCCGGTCGTGCGCGGGCGGCAATTGCTGCTCGTCCATGTCGAGCGGGCGAGCGACATCCTCCAGGTGCTGGCGCTGAAGCGCGAATTCCCGGCCCTGCGGCTCGTCCTGGTCGGCGCCAGCGAGGGCTGGCGCGTCGCCGACCAGATCGCCGCCGCGCACGTGCCCGTGATCGCCAACGCGCTGAACGATCTGCCCGCGAGCTTCGAGCAGCTCGCCGCCACCCAGTCGAACATCGGCCGGATGCACGCCGCGGGCGTGGCCGTCTCGATCGGCATGCTCAACGACAACGATTCGCGCCAGGTGCGGGTCGAGACGCAATATGCGGGCAACCTCGTCGCCCTGACCCGCGTGCCCGGCGCGACCGGGCTCAGCTGGAGCCAGGCCTTCGCGGCGATCAGCTCCGGGCCCGCGGAAGCGGTCGGACTCGGCGACGAGCTCGGCTCGCTGCGGCCGGGCCGGCGCGCGGACGTGGTGGTCTGGGACGGCGATCCGCTCGAGCTCGCGACCGGGGTCGACGCGGTCTGGATCGACGGGGTGCGCCAGTCGCTGCGCAACCACCAGACCGAGCTGCGCGACCGCTATCGCCAGGCGCCGGAAGGCGCGCTGCCCCACGCTTACGATCCGCGGTGAGCCCGCGCCGTCAAATCCCGGTTGGTTTGATGGAATCGTCCGTCGCTCATCCTGAGTAGCCCCTTCGACGCCGCCTGCGGCGTCGCTCAGGACAGGCTTCGCCAGGCTCAGTCCCTACTCGGGATGAGCGGATCAGTCTAAACGCAGCGTCCTCTAGAAATCACTTCGGCCGAAGCGGGCGACGCCCTGGTTGCGGCCCGGCGGATCGAGCGTCGAGACGTCCAGCGGTACCGGTTCGCCGATCCAGCGGGCGAGCCTGCTATGGTCGGCGAGATCGTCGTCGGTGAGCGGGTGGATCAGCGCGCGCAGCCCCGATCCCTCGAGGATGGCCGCGACCCGTTCGACCGCCCGGGCGCCGAAGTGGATCTCGAATTGCGGGATCGGGTGCGGGCCGACCGGCCCGTCCGCGAGCCGCCCGACGAACAGGATGTTCGGCTCGCCTTCGCCGCCTGTCATGCCGAGAAACGATTCGCGCAGCCCCTCGGCGGCGGCCCGCTGGGCGGGCAGATAATAGATGTGGGCGTGATAGGGCGCGTCGCCGCTCATCGCATCGCCGCGCCGCTCCGCATGTGGGCGCGCCGCCTCACGCGCCTTCCTCGAGCAGCCGGTCCTCCGCGCTTCCCGCCTCGCCGGGCGCGAAGCCCGAATGGCGGGCGACCAATGCAGTGGCGGCGACGTCCATGCTGACATTGCCGAGCGTGCGCATGAGGTCGGGCAGCGTTTCGACCGCGATCAGCAGGCCGAGCGGCTCGATCGGCAGCCCCATGGCGATGCAGATCGGCGCGATCGAGGTGACGTAGCTCGCCTGGCCGGGGATGCCGACCGCGCCCATCGTCGTCGTCGCCGCGGCGAGGATGCCGAGCAGCATCTGGGTCGGGGTGAGCTCGACCCCGAACCAATAGGCGATGTAGATCGCGACCGCGAGGTTCATCACCGGCCCGGTCGCGCGGAACAAGGCCACCGCCATCGGCAGCACCACCCCCGAGGCGGCGACCGGCACGCCGAGCCGCTCGGCCGCGCGCAGCATCGCCGGCAGGCTCGCCAAGGAGGATTGGGTCGAGAAAGCCAATGCCTGGCTCGCCGCGATCTCGCGCGTGAAGCGCAAGGGCGACAACCGGGCCCCGATCCAGGCCACCGGCCAGGCGGCGAGCCAGATCACCGCGCCCACCCCGGTGACGATCACGACATAATGGATGAGCGCGCCGAAGGCCGTGCTGCCGGCGCGCGCACCCACGACATAGGCAAGCGCGAACACGCCGATCGGGCCGATCCACAGGATCCAGTTGATCACCACCAGCATCACGTCCTCGATCGCCTTGAAGAAGCCGACCAGGTGCGCGCGCTGCGCCTCGGGCAGGCGCGTCAGCGCGAAGGCGAAGACCAGGATGAAGACGATCAAGGGCAGGATCGCATTTTCCGAAGCGGCTGCGACCGGGTTGGTCGGAACGATCGAGCGGACGAAATCGGCGAAGCTCGGCGCGGCGCCGACCGGCGCGGTCGTGGTCAGAGCCGAGCGCAGCGCCGCTGCCGCCTCCGCGGGCAGCGGGAAAAGGTGAAGGAAGAGCGGGGTGAGCACCGCCCCGACCACCGCCGAGAGCAGGAGGAAGACGACGAAGAAGATCATCGCGCGCGTCGCCAGCCGGCTCGCCCGCGCCGCCTCGGCGGAGGCCGCGATGCCGGTGATCAGCAGGGCGACGACCAGGGGGACGATCGTCATCTGCAGCGCGTTCAGCCACATCCCGCCGATCGGCTCGGCGATCGCGATCAGCTGCGGGGTCCAGGCCAGGCCGCCGGCGGCGCTGGCAATGCCGCCGCCGAGGCCGAGGACCAGGGCGAGCAGGATGCGGGTGGGCTGGGAGGATTTCAAAAAAATCGCCCTTCCTTGTTTATGGCGCTATCAGGCCCTTGTTGATGGCCGTCCCTCGGACGGCAAGGGAAAAGTCGGGGTTCGGCTTCGGATGACGCGCAAATTCTTCGGCACGGACGGGATCAGGGGCCGGACCAACGAAATGCCGATGACCGCCGCGATGGCGCAGCGCATCGGCCAGGCCGCGGGTCAGCATTTCCTCCGCGGCGACCACAAGCACCGGGTGGTGATCGGCAAGGACACGCGGCTTTCCGGTTACATGATGGAGACCGCCCTCATTTCGGGCTTCACCAGCGTCGGCATGGACGTGGTGATGGTCGGGCCGGTGCCGACGCCGGCGGTGGCGATGTTGACCCAGTCGATGCGCGCCGATCTCGGCGTGATGATCTCGGCGAGCCACAACAAGTTCGTCGACAACGGCATCAAATTGTTCGGGCCCGACGGCTACAAGCTTTCCGACCGGGACGAGCTCGCGATCGAGGCCCTGATCGAGCGCGAGCCCCGGCTGGTTCCGCCCGAGCAAATCGGCCGCTCGAGGCGGATCGAGGATGCGCGCGGCCGCTACATCCACGCCGCCAAGCTCACCTTCCCGAAGCATTTGCGGCTCGACGGGCTCAAGATCGTGATCGATTGCGCGAACGGCGCGGCCTACGAGGTCGCCCCCTCGGCGCTCTGGGAGCTCGGCGCCGAGGTGATCGCGATCGGGGTCTCGCCCAACGGCCTCAACATCAACGAGGGCTGCGGCTCGACCGACCCCAATCTGCTCAAGGAGACGGTGATCGAGGCCGGCGCCGATCTCGGCCTCGCGCTCGACGGCGACGCCGACCGGCTGATCGTGGTCGACGAGACCGGCGAGACGATCGACGGCGACCAGCTCATGGCCCTGATCGGCGCCTCCTGGAACCGGCGCGGCGTGCTGAAGGGCGGCGGCATCGTCGCGACCTCGATGTCCAATCTCGGCCTCGAACGCTTCCTCGAGGGCCAGGGCCTGGGGCTGCTCCGCACCCAGGTCGGCGATCGCTACGTGCTCGAGGCGATGCGCGCCCAGGGCTATAATGTCGGCGGCGAGCAATCGGGCCACATCATCCTTTCGGATTATGCGACCACCGGCGACGGTCTCGTTGCGGGGCTGCAGATCCTCGCCGAACTGGTCGAGGCCGGCCGGCCGGCGAGCGAGGTGCTGAACCTGTTCACGCCGCTGCCGCAATTGCTGAAGAACGTCCGTTTCAACGGCGGCGCGCCGCTCGAGACCGCGGCGGTGAAGGTAGCGATCTCCGAAGGGGAGGCGCGGCTTGCCGGCACGGGCCGGCTCGTGATCCGCAAGTCCGGCACGGAGCCCCTGATCCGGGTCATGGCCGAGGGCGAGGACGAGGCCCTGGTCGCGGAGGTGGTCGACACGATCTGCGCCGCCGTGCAGGCGGCCTGATGTTGGAGTTGCGGCCCGATTGCGAACGTTGCGGCCGCGACCTGCCGCCGGAAAGCCGGGAAGCGCGCATCTGCACCTTCGAATGCACCTTCTGCGCCGCCTGCGTCGAAGGACCGCTTGCCGGTATCTGCCCCAATTGCGGCGGCAATTTCGAGCCTCGGCCGATCCGCCCGGCGCATCTCCTCGCCAAATATCCGGCGTCGACGACGCGGAAGGGCCCGGCATGATCAGCCGCATCGCCATGGCGAGAAGCAAAGCGACGATTCAATCCAGGTCCGGCAGAATCCGGCGCTGATTCGCATCATGCTCCCGCCGAATTCCCAGACGCCGCGCATCCTGATCATCGCCGGTTCCGATTCCGGCGGCGGCGCCGGCATCCAGGCCGACATCAAGACCGTGACCATGCTCGGCGGCCACGCCATGACCGCGATCACCGCGATCACCGCGCAGAACACGATGGGCGTGCAGGCGATGATGCCCGTGCCGGCCGAGATGGTCGTCGCCCAGATCGAGTCGGTGGTGAGCGACATCGGCGTCGATGCGGTCAAGATCGGCATGATCGGCTCCGCGGAGACCGCGCATGCGGTGGCGGACCGGCTCGAACGGCTGGCGGTGCCGATCGTCTTCGATCCGGTGATGGTCGCGACCAGCGGCGATGCGCTCGCCGACGAAGCGACGATCGCCGCCTTCGACCGGCTGCTGCGGCTCGCTTCGGTGGTGACTCCGAACATTCCCGAGCTCGAAGCGCTCGGCGGCGAGGAAGCGGTGCTCGCCCATGGCTGCCACCTGGTGGCCAAAGGCGGCCATGCCGAAGGCTGGTGGATCGTCGACCGCCTGCTCTCGCCGAGCGGCCCACTGCGCCACATCGAGGCCAAGCGCTTCGAGACCGAGGACACGCACGGCACCGGCTGCACCTTGGCCAGCGCGCTCGCCTGCGGGCTCGGCGCGGGCCTGCCGATCGAGCGCGCCTTCGTCCAGGCGATCCGCTTCGTCCGCATCGCGATCCTCGAAGCCCCGGGCCTCGGCGAAGGCAAGGGCCCGCTCGGCCACCAGTTCGTCACCGATTTCCAATGGGAAGAGCCTGATTGAGAAAAGTCTCCCCTCCCCAGCGGGGAGGGGCTGGGGGAGGGGGTTCGGCGGCTTGAGAGTAAAACTCAGGCGCCCGACACCGCCTCCCAACCCTCCCCCTCGAGCGGGAGGGCTCAAAGGCGGAGCGCTACGGCGGATCGCGCCTTTATCCACAGGAAAGAATAGACGGATTCCAGCTTTCGCTGGAATGACGACGCGCGGATTCCTACCCTGCGCCGCATGGCGCGGCCCTGCTTCAAGCTCGAGAAGGTGCATCCCGATCCCGTCGCGGGGGTGGACGAGGCGGGCTGCGCGCCGCTCGCCGGGCCCGTCGTTGCCGCCGCGGTGATCCTCGACCGCAACAAATTCCCGCGCGGCATCGACGACTCCAAGGTCCTGCCCGCGCCGGCACGCGAGGCGATCTGCGCCAAGCTCTACAAGGTCGCGGTCATCGGCGTCGGCATGGCGAGCGTCGAGGAGATCGACAGGCTCAACATCTATTGGGCGCGGATGCTGGCGATGAGCCGCGCGGTCGACGCGCTCGGCCTCGATCCGGCGATGGTGCTGGTCGACGGCAATCGCTGCCCGCGCTGGGAGCGGCCCTCGGTCGCGATCGTCGACGGCGACGCCAAATGCCGCTCGATCGCCGCCGCCTCGATCGTCGCCAAGGTGACGCGCGACAGGATCATGTTCGACCATGCGCGCACCTATCCGGGCTATGGCTGGGAGACGAACAAGGGCTACGGCACGCCCGAGCACCAGCGCGCGCTCGCCGAGCTCGGCCCGACCCCGCTCCATCGCCGCAGCTTCGCGCCAGTCCGCCAGCTCAGCTTGGGGCTGTAGCGCCGGCGCTGCGGGTCAGGGTCGCTTCGGTCGAACCGTCGCGATAGGCGATCCGGTCGATCCGGCCCGCTGCATCGGGTGCGACGGTCAGCATCGCCGAATCGGACAGCATGAGGAAGCGGTGCGCGCTCGCCGGCGTGAGCGGCATCCAGCGCTGCCCGCTCCAGGAATAGAACAGGCCGCCCTCCCGTCGCGCGACGCGCAAGGTCCAGCCATTGCCCACATAAGTGCCTTCGACCGCCGCGGCTGCGGCCGGATCGATGCGGATGCGCGGGAGGTCGAGCTCGAGCGAGGGCTCGGGCGCCGGCTGATCGAGCAGCGCGGCGGCGACCGCGGTGGCACAGCGCAGGCCGAAGCCCGACTGGGTGTTGAACAGGCAGAGGACTGACAGCTGCCGATCGGGGATGATGAGGATCGAGCCGGTATAGCCCGCGTTGCGGCCGCTCTGCTCGATCGCGTTCAGGCCGAAATAGGTGCGCTTGCCCCAGCCCCAAGGATATTCCTGGCTCCAGATGTCGAACAGGCGGCGCGTGCGCACCGCCTCCAGCCAGCGCATCAGATCGTCGGCGTTCATCTCGAGCGCCCCGGCGCCGACGGCCGACGACATGTCCTCGCGACCGGCATCGGTCACCAAATCGCGGCCGCCGCCGGGATAATAGAAATGAGCTGCGCCGGGCGCGAAGGCGGGGCCGAGGCTCTCCCGTGCCGAGGCCATGCCGATCGGCCCGAACAGGCGGCTGTCGAGCAGCCGGTCATAGGGCTGCCCCGAAGCGACCTCGATCAATCGGGCCGCAAGCACATAGCCGGCATTGCTGTAGCGGTTGCCGCTCCCCGGGGCGAAGGCGAGGGGCTGCTGGCGGAATGCGGCGACCGCGTCGGCGATCGAGCCATAGGGATGGCCGGCGGGCGCATCCGGCACGTCCCCGAGACCGGAAGAATGGGCGAGCAGATGGAAGACCCGGATCTCGCCGGCGCGCGGGAAATCGGGCAGATAGTCCGCGAGCGGCGCGGGGAAACGGAGCCGCTGCTCGGTGCGCAGCAGCACGGCGGCGCCGCCGGTGACGGTTTTGCTGAGCGAGGCGATCCGGAACACCGTCCCCCGCCGGATCGGCACATGATGCGGGAAGTCGGCCATGCCGACGTCGCGCCGATAGACCTGCACGCCGTTCCGGAAGACGAGCACGGTGCCGTTCGCCTCGCGGGTCGCGATCCGGGGCGCGAGCAGGGCGTCGATGCGCTGCGCCGCGGCGTCCGCGCGGCCGGGCTGCGCCGACCCGCCCGTCGCCCCGAGCACGAGCAGAAGGCTGGCGCAGAATGATCGCAACATTCGAAAGCTCCTTGCCTGCTTGCGGTAAAATAGGCGCATCGCGGCTTCGCCGACCGGTCAGCCGACCGCGTCGAGCAATAGCTGGCCGAGCGTGACCATGTCGCGCGCCGACATCCACATATTGTAGGCGCCGAAGCGCGGCGATGCGGGCTCGTAGCCCCATTGGATGTGGCGCAGCGCGTCGAAGTCGCGCCAGCCGAGCGGCCGCGCCAGTCGATGCTCCATCGCGGTGAACAGGCCTTCGCCGGTGACCCTCTGGTAGATGTCGCCGAGGACGTTGAAGTCCCAATTGTTGTAATACCAGAACGTGCCGGGCGGGTGGCTGCCGCGTGCCGGCCGCGCCGCGCGCATCGCCGGAGTCTCGGCGGAGGCGGGGATGTAGATACCCGAGCGGGCTTGCAGCAGTTGGCGGATCGTCGCGCTCTTCTCGATCGCGCTGAGCGGCGCATAATCGTCGACGCCGAGGGTCTGCTCGCCGCGCATGACGATCAAGGCGCGCGCGCCCAGCTCCCGCGCCCGTTGCCGGAACGAGTCGAGCCCCGGCCGCGCCGCCATCGCCCGAGCCGGCCGCGACAGCGCGAGCGCGGCGCCCACGCCGCCCAAGGCGAATTGCCGTCTGTCGAGCAACGGACCGGCCATCTCTTGTCCCCCTCCGCCCCAGCGCGCGAAACGCTAGTACGGGCCGCACGAAATCGCCAGACGCGATCGCTACCGGAATGAGTCTTTCGCGCCACACCCACTTCAGATTGAGTCTGAAGTCCGCGCCTCCCTACCAGATATAGCGGAGACTCGTTTCGTTCCGCGCGGCTGGGAACCGCCTGTTAACCCTATCGTGCAAGGTGCTGATCTTGACCGATGAGTCCCGCTGACTCACCATGGAAGTTCCATTGCCGGGGGCGGACCGAATGAGCGTGATGGGGCGATTTGCCACGGCCCTGCGGCCGAAACGGAGCGCGCAAGCGCCGGTGCCCGAGCTGCCGCTCGGCCAGATCCTCCGCCAGGATTGCGTCGCCGCCATGGCCGGCCTGCCCGACGCCTGCATCGACATGGTCTTCGCCGATCCCCCCTACAATCTCCAGCTCGGCGGCGACCTGTTCCGGCCCGAGGGCGGGCTGGTCGACGCGGTCAACGACGAATGGGACAAGTTCGACACCTTCCAGGCCTATGACGATTTCACCCGCGCCTGGCTCAAGGAGGCGCGCCGCATCCTGAAGCCAAATGGCACGCTCTGGGTGATCGGCTCCTACCACAACATCTTCCGGGTCGGCGCGGCGCTCCAGGACGAAGGCTATTGGATCCTCAACGACATCATCTGGCGCAAGGCGAACCCGATGCCGAACTTCCGCGGCACCCGCTTCACCAACGCCCACGAAACATTGATCTGGGCGAGCCGCAGCGAGGACAGCCGCTACACCTTCAATTATCGCGCGATGAAGGCGCTGAACGACGAACTGCAGATGCGCTCGGACTGGACGATCCCGATCTGCGCCGGCGGCGAAAGGGTGAAGTCGGACGGGGTGAAGGCGCACCCGACCCAGAAGCCCGAAGCCCTGCTCTACCGGGTGCTGCTCGCCTGCACCAATCGCGGCGACGTCGTCCTCGATCCCTTCTTCGGCACCGGCACGACCGGCGCGGTGGCGCGGCGGCTCGGCCGGCACTGGATCGGGATCGAGCGCGAGAACCGCTATGTCGAGGTGGCGCGGGCGCGGATCGATTCGACGCTGGCGCTCGACGAAAGCGCGATGAAGGTGATGGCCTCGCGCGCCGACCAGCCCAAGCTTCCCTTCGGCACCCTCGTCGCGAGCGGCATCGTCTCGCCCGGCACCCTGCTCACCGATGCGAAGCGCCGCTGGAGCGCGCGAGTCCTGGCCGACGCCTCGGTCGAGCATGGCGACCGGCAGGGTTCGATCCACAAGATCGGGGCCGCCGCCCAGGGCGCCCCGGCCTGCAACGGCTGGACCTTCTGGCATGTCGAGCGCGACGGCGCGCTCGTCCCGCTCGATGCCTTGCGCCAGGCCTATCTCGCCTCGATGGGTTGAGCCAGGCACCGTTCGGGCTGAGCTTGTCGAAGCCCACGCCTTCTCTTACCGCCGAAAGAAGGAACGCCCTTCGACAGGCTCAGGGCGAACGGAGCGGGTGTTGACCTCGAAACTTTATCTCCGCCCCACCGGGTTCGTGGACGCGCCGTTCGGGCATGACGGGAAGGTCGCGCGGCTCGCGGGCGGGCTGCAATGGTTCGGGGCGGTCGAGCTGATCCGGCCCGACGGTGCCGCGCTGGTGCCGGTCGAGGGGATCGAGGATCGGCTCGACGAGGCGGGCCGCGCGATCTGGGCCAACCTCACCTCCCCGCGCCCGCCGCTCACGCTCGGCGAGCGCGTGATCCGGCTCGACCAGCCGCAGGTCGCCGGCATCGTCAACGCGACGCCCGACAGCTTCTCGGACGGCGGCCGGCATGAAGATGCCGAAGCCGCGATCGCGGCCGGCCACGCCATGGCCGCGGCGGGCGCGGCCCTGGTCGACGTCGGCGGCGAATCGACCCGGCCCGGCGCGAAGCCGGTTTGGGAGGGGGACGAGACCGAGCGGGTGCTGCCCGTGATCCGCCGGCTCGCCGCGGCCGGCACGGCGGTGTCGATCGACACGCGCAAGGCCGCGGTGATGGCGCCAGCGCTCGCCGCCGGCGCGGCGATGGTCAACGACGTCTCGGCTTTGACCTGGGATCCGCGCGCGGCCGAAGTCGTCGCCCAGGCCGGCTGCCCGATCGTGCTCATGCACCACCAGGGCGATCCAGCGACGATGCAGGACGATCCCCGCTACGAGCGGCCGGTGCTGCTCGAAATCTACGACTGGCTGGAGTCGCGGATCGCGGCGGCGGTGGCGGCCGGGATCGCCCGCGAGCACATCGTCGTCGATCCCGGCTTCGGCTTCGGCAAGAACGTCCAGCACAATCTCCAGCTGATGAACGGCCTCGCCTTGCTGCACGGGCTCGGTTGCCCGATCATGCTCGGCGCGAGCCGCAAGCGCACGATCGGCGCCCTCTCCAACGAGGCGCCCGTCGGCGAGCGGCTCGGCGGCTCGATCGCGCTCGCGCTGAAGGGCGCGGAGCAGGGGGTGCAATTGCTCCGCGTCCACGACGTGCCCGAGACGCTGCAGGCGCTTCGGGTCTGGCGGGGGTTGAGGGACAGCGCGCTGACCCCCGGCTGAAGATCGATGTCTTTGCCGTCAGATCGGGGCTTCCCATAAGCCGCGCGAGGCGACAGAGGCGCTCTCGATGCAGCCCGACCTCGCGATTCTCTACGAGCATCCCAGCTGGTTCGTGCCGCTGTTCGCGGCCCTCGACCGGCGCGGCATCGCCTATCGCGCGATCCGGCTTTCCGACCACAGCTTCGATCCCGCCTCGTCCGCGATCCCGGCGCCGGTCGTGCTCAGCCGGGTCGCGATGTCGAGCTTCATGCGCCAGGCCGATCACCCGATCTTCTACGCCGAATCCCTGCTCGCCCATTGGGCGGCCCGCGGCGCCAGGGTGCTGAACGGCGCCGAGGTGATCGCGGTGGACAGCTCCAAGGCGCGCCAGCTCTCGCTGATCGCTGGGCTCGGCCTCGGCATCCCCGAAACCCGCGTCGTGCACCGCCCCGACGACATCATGATCGCGGCCGCCGACATGGCTTTCCCGCTGCTGCTGAAGGCCAATATCGGCGGCTCCGGGGCGGGGATCGTCCGCTACGAGCGGCGCGAGGACCTGGAGGAGGCGGTCAGGGAGCGCTTCCTCCCCGACAGCGTCGACAAGGTGCTGCTGCTTCAGGATCTTGTCCCCGCGCGCGGCGCCACGATCGTCAGAGTCGAGACGCTCGGCGGCGACTTCCTCTACGCGATCGAGGTCGAAAGCGGCGGCGGCTTCGATCTCTGTCCCGCGGATGCCTGTATCGCCGCGCCCGGCCACGCCGCGGTGCGGATGACCGCGGTCACCCCGCCGCCCGAGCTGATAGACGCGGCCGAGCGGATCGCGCGCGCGGCCGGGCTCGATGTCGGCGGCGTCGAATATCTGATCGACGACCGCGACGGCACGCCCCGCTTCTACGACATCAACGCGCTCTCGAATTTCGTCGCCAATCCGCTGGACGTGCTCGGCTGGGACCCGCATGAACGGCTGGTCGACCATCTCGAAGCGGCGATCGCGGAGGCAAGGTCATGAGGTTCGGCTATTGGATGCCCGTCTTCGGCGGCTGGCTTCGGAACATCCCGGACGAGGGGATGGAGGCGAGCTGGGACTATGTGAAGCGGCTCACTATCCGCAGCGAGCAGACGGGGTGGGACCTCACCCTGATCGCCGAGCTCAATCTCAACGACATCAAGGGCGTCGGCGAGCCGGCGCTCGACGCCTGGTCGACCGCGGCGGCGCTGGCGGCGGTGACCGAGCGGGTCGAATTGATGGTCGCGGTCCGCCCCAATTTCCACCAGCCGGCTCTCTTCGCCAAGCAGGCGGCGAACATCGATGCGATCAGCGGCGGTCGGCTCGCGCTCAACGTCGTCTCCTCCTGGTGGGCCGACGAGGCGCGCCAATATGGGCTGGAGTTCGACCAGCATGACGATCGTTATGCGCGGACCAGCGAATGGCTGCAGGTGGTCGACGGGCTCTGGACCGAGAAGAGGTTCAGCTTCGCGGGGGAGCGCTACAAGCTCGACCAGGCGATCTGCGAGCCCAAGCCGGCCGGCCATCCGACCATCTATGCGGGCGGCGAGAGCGAGGCCGCCAAGCAGATGATCGCCACCCAGTGCGACGCCTATGTCATGCACGGCGACCCGGTCGCCGCGATCGCCCCCAAGATCGCGGACATGGCCCGGCGCCGCGAGGAGGCGGGCGGCGCCCCCATGCAATATGGCATGGCCGCTTATGCGATCGTCCGCGACAGCGAGGCCGAGGCCGAGGCGGAGCTCGCCCGGATCACCGCGCTGCCGCCCGAGCCGCCCGCGGGCTTCGACAATTTCGACCAATGGCTTTCGGGCACCCAACTCGAGCGCGAGCTCAAGCTCCAGGAATATTCGGTCTCGAACCGCGGCCTCAGGCCGAAGCTGGTCGGCACGCCCGCGCAGATCATCGAGCGGATCGAGGCATATGAAGCGGCGGGCCTCGACCTCCTCCTCCTCCAGATGAGCCCGCAGGCCGAGGAGATGGACCGCTTCGCCGAGCAGGTGATCGCGCCGATGAAGGCCTGACCTGTGGCCGGCGGATGGTGGACGCGCTCGCCGGACCAATGATATGAAGCCATGAGGGGGCTCATCGATGCGGCGGTCGTTCCTGTTCCTCGGCTTGTTCCTGGCCGCGCTTCCAGGCCGCGCCCAGCAGCCGCTGCTCCAGGACGCCCTGCTCGACAATCTGGCGGGCCATTGGGTGATGACCGGCACGATCGGCCATGCCGCGACCATTCACGACCTCGACGCCGAATGGGTGCTGGATCACCATTATCTGCGCCTGCACGAAATCTCGCGGGAGCGCGACGGGTCCGGCCGCCCGCGCTACGAAGCCTATGTCCATATCGGCTGGAACCCGTCGACCGCGACCTATGGCTGCGTCTGGCTCGACACGTTCGGCGGGCTGGCAACGGAATCGCTCGGCTCCGCGCCACGCACCGCCGGGCGGCTCGCCTTCGCTTTCGTCAAGGATGGGCAGGTCACCTTGCGCAACGTCATGACCTGGCATCCGGACAGCCGGAGCTGGGATTGGGCCATCATCAACGTCGAAGGGGGACGCGACTCGCCCTTCGCGACCCTGGTGCTTCGCCGCCCGTAGGAAAGGGGGATCGGATGAGAAAGCTGTTCCTGCTGCTCGCATTCCTGCTGATGGGGCCCGCGCTCGCCCAGCCGGCGCCCTCCTATTTCAGCCGCACCGGCCATGCCGATAGCTGGAGCGGCGGGGTCAGGATGATCCCGATCCACACCCCGCACGGCGATTTCCACGTCTGGACCAAGCGCGTCGGCAACAATCCGCGGCTCGCGGTCCTCCTCCTCCACGGCGGCCCGGCCGCGACGCACGAATATTTCGAGGCGTTCGACAGCTTTTTCCCCGGCGCTGGGATCGAATATATCTACTACGACCAGCTCGGCTCGGCTTATTCCGACCAGCCCAATGACGACCGGCTCTGGACGATCGACCGCTTCGTCGACGAGGTCGAGCAGGTCCGGCAGGCGCTCCATCTCGATCGCTCGAATTTCTGCCTGCTCGGCCATAGCTGGGGCGGGATGCTGGCGATGGAATATGCGCTCCGTTACCAGCAGAATCTCAAATGCCTGATCATCTCCAACATGATGGATTCGATCCCGGCCTATAACGACTATGCGCATCGCGTGCTGATGCCGGCGATGAACCAGGCCCAGCTCGCCGAGGTGCAGCGGCTCGAAGCGACCCATCGCACCGAGGATCCGCGCTATTTGCAGCTGCTGATGCCCATGCATTACGAGCAGCATTTCCTCCGCCGGCCGGCCGATCAATGGCCCGAGCCGGTGACGCGCGCGTTCAACCATATCAACCAGCACGTCTATTCGCTGATGCAGGGCCCGAGCGAGTTGGGCGCGAGCGGCGTGCTGGAGCATTGGGACCGCAGCGCCGATCTCCACCGCATCGCCGTGCCGACCCTGGTGATCGGCGCGCGCTACGACACGATGGACCCGCACTGGATGGAGGCGATGTCCCACCGCCTGCCGCACGGCCAGTATCTCTACTGCGCGAACGGCAGCCACATGGCGATGTACGACGATCAGCCCTGCTATTTCGCGGGCCTGCTCCGGTTCCTGCGCGGGGTCGAGCGCGGCGGCGCGGCGGCGGGGCGGTCGCGGCCGTAGACGTCTGGCTGAAACACGACGCCGTCCCGCGCGGGCAGGACAGTGAAATAAGCGAGATAGACCGGCACCGGCGCCGGCAGGTCCACGCGCTGCTCGGGGACGCCGCTCGGCCGCGGCGCCTGCCCGTCGAACAGCCAGCGCGCGAGTCGCGGCGCGTCCTCGAGCCGCACGCAGCCCGAGCTTTCGTGGCGGTCGGCGCGGCGAAGCAGGTCGCGCAGCGGCGTGTCGTGGAGATAGACGCCGAGATCGTTCGGCATCATGAACTTGATGCGGCCCATCATGTTGGCGGGGCCGGGCAGCTGGCGCAGGTTGACGAGGCGCCGGCCCGCCGCGACCGCGCGCCAGTCGACCTGCGCCGCGTTCAGCACATGCGCCTGCGGCGTCCAGTCGGAGAGCACCTGAAGCCGTTCGCCGGTGATGACCCGCGCGCCTTCGCGCGCCGCCTTGCCCGCGCGCTTGCGGATCAGGTCGGGCGGCACGTTCCAATAGGGGTTGAGCGACGCGTAGCGGATCAGGCCGGCCATGAGCGGCGTCGGCATGGCGCGCTTGCCGACCACCACCCGCATCGCGCCATGGATCCGTCCGTTGTCGATCATCCACAGTCGCGCCGACGCCGTGTCGACCAGGATGTAGCGTCCGTAGGGCCGTGCCGGGATCGCCCGCGCCCGCTCGATATTCGCCTGGATCAGACGCTCGTCATAGGGCGCGCCGCGGTTGAGCGCCGCAATCGTCGCGCGATCGGCGGCGCCGGTCTGGGCGAGGCCGTGGACGCGCTGGAATTCGCGCAAGGTCGCGGCCGGATCCGCGCCCGGCGCGAGGCCGAGCCGCCGGTGCAGCAGCTCGGGCGAAGGGTGCGCGGGCAGCTGGAGCTGGGGCAGCGCCGACCAGCGCGCCCGATAGGCGGCGAGCCCGCGGCGGAGGCCGTCATAGACCGGATTGATCCGCGCCACCGCCTCGAGATGGGCGGCGAGCGAAGGCGAGGCGGCGGCCGCCTCGAGCGCGGCGCGGGCCGACGGCGGCGCGGGCGCGACCCCGGGATCGATGTAGCGCATCGCCGAAGCGCCCGGCGGCGCGAGCTGTGCCCGGGCAAAATCGGCATAGGCCTGGCTCAGCAGCAGATCGGCGCGGATCAGCGCATGCGGATCGCCGCCATCGGCCGCGGCGACGGCCCGGCGCAGGTCGGGCGGCGCCGAAGCGCCGAGCAGGGCGAGGAGCTGCCCCGCCTCCGGCTTGAGCCCGTCGCGCTCGGCCCAGAGCGGTCGGGAGCCGCGCGCCTGATAGAAAGCGGCGACGCCGGCGTCGATCTCGACCGGCGGCAGGCTTCGCGCAGCGGGCCGCGCGGGCGCGCTCGCCGGCGCGAGCAGCACGAAGCCGGCGACGGCCGCGCAGGCGAAGACCAGCAGCCAGACGATGCGGGCGAGCGCGAGCAGGATCGAGTAGCGGGCGGTGATCGCGGGCCTCCGTCCCCGCTTTACGGCAGCGCCGCGGCGCGGTTCAACCGCCCCGACGCCGGCCCGCCGCCCCTGTCTCGGTTCCGCACAGCGGCGGCATGAAGCCTAAAGCGAATAGCCGCCGTCGCTGACGAAGCAGGCGCCGGTGACGAAGCCGCATTCCTCGGAGAGCAGGAAGGCGATCTGGGCGGCGATCTCCTCGGGCCTGGCGAAGCGGCCGGCCGGGCCCGCGGCCGCGCCCATCTGCGCGAACGCCGCTTCCTCGCTGCCTTGGCTCTTCACCAGATCCTCGAAGAAGGGGAGGCCGCGCCAGATCGGCGTCTCGACCCCGCCCGGCGCGATCGCATTGACCCGGATCCGGTCCGGGCCGCCTTCCTTCGCCGCGATCCGGGCGAGGTGGATCACCGCCGCCTTGGACGCGCCATAAGCCGCGATGCCGGGCTCGGCCTTCACCCCGGCGACCGAGGCGGTGAGCACGATCGCGCCGCCATTGCCGCCGCTCTTGATCGCGCGCAGCGCCGCCCTGAGGGTCAGGAAGGCGCCGTCGAGATTGGTCGCCATCACCTTGCGCCAATCGGCGAAGCTGGTCTCGGCGATCGTCGAACCGGCCCCGATCCCGGCATTGACGACGGCATGGGTGAGCCCGGTGAGATCGGCGCCCGCCCAGAGCGCCTCGTCGCCGACGTCGCCGATCAGCATCTGGCGTTCGCACGGGAGCGAGAAGGCGAAGTCGCGGAGCCTGTCCTCGTCGCGGTCGGCGAGGATCAGCTTGCGCGCGCCCTCGGCCGCGAGGCGGGTGGCGGCCGCCGCGCCGATCCCGGAAGCCGCGCCGGTGACGAGGATATTCGCGCCGGAGAGCGTGGTCATTGCGCGGGTCTAACAGGAGCATGACGGCTTGGGGAGCGCCATCGAAGACGCTCAGGCGGCCAGGTCGCCGATCCCGAGTTCGCCGAGCTTGCGGTACAAGGTCGAGCGCCCGATCCCGAGCCGCCGCGCCACCTCGGTCATGCGGCCGCGATAATGGCCGATGGCGAGGCGGATGACGTCGGCCTCGATCGCTTCGAGCGGCCGCAGATTGCCGTCCGCCTCGAACAAAGTGATGCCGGCGCCATGGGCGAAGGCTGCGCTTTGCGAGGCCCCGTTCAACGGCTTGGCGTGATAATCGTCGGCGCGCCGGCCGCAGGTGGCCTCGGTGGCGATATGCGGGAAATCGGCGGCGGTGAGCGCGTCGCCCTCGCAGAGCACGGCCGCGCGGAACAGGGCATTCTGGAGCTGGCGGACGTTGCCGGGCCAGCCATAGGACATGAGCACCGCGAGCGCGTCGTCGGTGATCGAGAGCGAGCGCATGCCCGGCTGCTCGGCGATTCGCGCGAGCAGGTGGCGGGCGAGCGCTGGGATGTCGCTCTGCCGGTCGCGCAGCGGCGGGATCGGGACGTGGACGACGTTGAGCCGGTAATAAAGATCCTCGCGGAACCGCCCGGCGGCGACCTCCTCGGCAAGCCGGCGGTTGGTCGCGGCGATGATGCGCACGTCCACGGTGAGGGTGGCGCGGCTGCCGACCCGCTGGATCTCGCCCGTCTCGAGCGCGCGCAGCAGCTTCACCTGGGTGTCGAGCGGCAGCTCGCCGACCTCGTCGAGGAACAGGGTCGAGCCGTCGGCATCCTCGAAGCGGCCGACATGGCGGTCGAACGCGCCGGTGAAGGCGCCTTTCTCATGGCCGAACAGGACCGACTCGACGAGGTTTTCCGGGATCGCGCCGCAATTGACCGTGTGCAGCTGCTTCTTGCCGCGCGGGCTGGCGGCGTGGATCGCCTGGGCGACGATCTCCTTGCCCGAGCCGCTCTCGCCCTCGATCAGCACCGAGACTCGGGCGCGCGCCGCCTTGGCGGCGATGGCGAGCGCGGTGCGGAACTTGGGCGCGGAGCCGACGATCTCCTCGAAACCCAGGGTCCGGGTGATCTTCTCGGACAAGGGCCGCAGCTCGCCCGTTGTCTTGCGGCGGTCGGTGGCGGTGTTGAGCGCGGCGAGCAGGCGGTCGGGGGCGAGCGGTTTGACGATGAAGTCCGAAGCGCCAGCGCGCATCGCATCGACCGCGACCGCGACGTCGTTCTGGGCGGTGAGCACGAGCAAGGGGAGATCGGGGCGGGTGGCGCGGATCTCGCGGATCAATTCGGTGCCCGCTTCGCCCGGCAGCCAATGGTCGAGCAGGATCGCGTCGAACTTGGGCTCCTGCGGGTCCTCGAACATTTTCTTCGCGGCGTCGAAGTCGGAGGCGCCGCGCACCCACCAGCCCGCGCGCGCGCCGATCGCGGTGACCAGGCGGCGCTGGGCCGGCTCGTCGTCGATCAGCAACAGGCAACGATTGGGGTCCGCCCGCATGGCCATCCTCTAATGCGTGGACGCACCGCCTAGCGGATTTGGGTAAAGGCGGGCTTAAGAGCGATCGGGCGCATGCCGCAGGCCGCCTCTCTCCGCTTGCCCCTCGCCCCCGCCCCTTGCTAGAGCGTGGCGGCGCAGGGAACAGGAGGAACGACCGTCATGGCTGCCGAGGGCGAGGCCAACAAGGAATTGAAGGTGCATCAGGGCACTTATGCGGCGTTCACCGGGCTGATGAAGTGGGGCGCGATCTTTGCGATGATCATCGCGTTCATCGTGATCCTGATCATCCGCAAATAGGGATACGAAGGGGGCGACGATGAAGGGGCAGGGGGGTTGAAGATCGCCGTCCTCAGGGAGAGCGAGGCGGGCGAGCGCCGCGTCGCCGCGTCGCCGGAGACGGTCAAGAAATTTTGCGGCCTCGGCGCCAGCGTCGCGGTCGAGAAGGGGGCCGGCGAGGGCGCCTCGATCGCCGATGCGGATTACGAGGCGGCCGGAGCGACCACCGGCCCGCGCGCCGCGGTGCTCAAGGATGCCGACATCATCCTCTGCGTCCAGGGTCCGGACCCGGTCACGCTCGACGGCGCCAAGCAGGGCGCCTTGCTGGTCGGCGGGCTGAACCCGGTCGGGCAACGCGCGCGGATCGACGCTTATGCCAAGGCGGGTCTCGATGCGCTGGCGATGGAATGGATGCCGCGCATCACCCGCGCCCAATCGATGGACATCCTTTCCTCGCAATCGAACCTCGCGGGCTACAAGGCGGTACTCGACGCCGCCGCCGAATATGGCCGCGCCTTCCCGATGATGATGACCGCGGCCGGCACCGTCTCGGCGGCGAAATTGTTCGTGATGGGGGTCGGCGTCGCCGGCCTGCAGGCGATCGCGACCGGCCGACGGCTGGGCGCGCAGGTCTCGGCGACCGACGTGCGCTCCGCGACCAAGGAGCAGATCCTCTCGCTCGGCGCCAAGCCGATCTTCGTCGAGGCGGTGGCGGGGATCGAGGGCGAGGGCGCGGGCGGCTACGCCACCGAGATGTCCGAGGAATACAAAGCCGCGCAGGCCGATCTCGTCTCCAGCCACATCGCCAAGCAGGACATCGTCATCACCACCGCGCTCATCCCGGGCCGGCCGGCGCCGCGGCTGATCAGCGACGCCCAGCTCGCGACGATGAAGCCAGGCAGCGTCATCGTCGACCTCGCCGTCGAGCAGGGCGGCAATGTCGAGGGCGCGAGGCCGGGGGAGGTCGTCGAGGTCCATGGCGTGAAGATCGTCGGCCACCGCAACGTGCCGAGCCGGCTCGCCGCCGACGCCTCGGCCCTGTTCGCGCGCAATTTGTTCAACTTCCTCTCCGCCTTCTGGGATGCCGAGACCAAGGCGCCAGTGCTCCCCGACGACGACGAGATCGTGAAGGGCATCCGCCTCAGCGAAGGCGGCAAGATCGTCCACGAGCGGCTGCTGGGATGAAGGTTTCCACCCTCGATCCTCCCCTGAAAGGGGAGGGGGACCGGCCGAAGGCCGGTGGAGGGGTATCAGCGTCGGTGTGGAGTGCCGTATCAGCCGTTTATCCGGATACGCCGATGCAGCCCCGTCGCGGAGATGCACGCTTCTTGCCCTTTGAGGGGAGAATCTAGGCGTGCTCCAGGGGCCGAGGAAAACCATCGAACGCGCCCGCAAGCTGCGCAAGGAGATGTCTCTTCCCGAAATCCTGCTCTGGCGCGAACTCCGCAAGCGGCCCTCAGGCTTGAAATTCCGCAAGCAGCATCCAGCCGGGCCCTATGCTGCTGACTTCTTCTGTCACGGCGCGCGCCTGGTGATCGAAGTCGATGGCGAAGCCCATGATCGCGGCAACCGCCCCCGCCGCGACGGGATACGGGATCGCTGGTTCGCGGAGCGTCGGTTCGAGGTCATGCGCATTCCCGCACGCGAAGTGCTAGGCGATCTCGATGGAGTCGTGCGCGGGATCGTAGCGCGGGCTTCGTTGGTGCATGATACGATGTCCCTTGCCCACCCGCCGATGCTGACACCCCTCCACCACCTGCCTGCGGCAGGCGGTCCCCCTCCCCCCTCGGGGGAGGAGTTATGAGGGGAACTGCGGCCGCGGCGGGGGTGGTTTCGGCGGCCATCCTGCTCGCGCCCGGCTGCGGCGGCCCATCGCAGAATAAGAGCGCGTCCGGCGATCCGGTGCGGCGGGCGAGCTTCCGGAGCCTCGCGGCGCGCGATTTCCTGCTCGGCTGCCCCGGCGCCGCGCAGCGGCGGGCGACGCGCGAGCAAATCGACCGGCTCGGCGAGCTCAATCGCTTCGCTTTCGAGAAGGACGCGATGCCATCGCTCCAGCTCGCCGCGAACGATTGGGCGGGCTTGTCGCGCCACGACACGCGCCCGCCCTGCGTGGCCGGCGAGGCCGCCTATCGCGCGGCGCTCGCGGATTTCGCCGCGCGCCTCGACGAGCTCGCGGCAAGCATCGGCAGCCTGCGGCAATGAAGGCGCTCCCGGCCCTGCTCCTGCTCGCGGGCTGCGCCGGGACCGGCACCGGCTGGAGCCGCGCCTCCGATCTTTCCGTCTACTCCTCGGCCCACGCCTTCGCCCGCATGGCCTGGGAGCAGCAGGTGATGTGCCGTGGCGCCGATCCGGCGCAGGCATCCGCCGGCTTCGAGCGCGAGTTCGGCGCCCGCGACGCGGCGGTGCGCGCGGCCCTCATCCGGAAGCACGGCGAGGCGGCCCTGGCGCGAACCGGGACCGCGTTCGTCCCGCTGAGGGAATGCGGGGATCGGATCGGCGGCCGCTATCGTGGGCGCTATGTCCAGCTGCTGCGCGTGCTCGAGATCCGACTTGGGCTTATCTGAAGGGGGACGCATGGACTTCATCTCGATCCTGTCGATCTTCGTCCTGGCCTGCTTCGTCGGCTATTATGTCGTCTGGTCGGTGACGCCGGCGCTGCACACGCCGCTCATGTCGGTGACCAACGCCATCTCCTCGGTGATCGTCGTCGGCGCGCTCATCGCCGCCGCGGCGGCGGGCGCGCAGGGCGCCAAATGGCTGGGGCTGCTGGCCGTGGTGATGGCCAGCATCAACATCTTCGGCGGTTTCGCGGTGACGGCCCGAATGCTCGCCATGTACAAGAAGAAGGAGCGCGGCTGATGGGGGAAGGAGCCGCAACGCCCGCCTGGGTGATGCTCGCCTATCTGGTGTCGGGGATGTCCTTCATCCTCGCGCTGCGGGGTCTCTCCAGCCCGGTGAGCAGCCGGCGCGGCAACCGCTTCGGCATGTTCGGCATGGCGCTGGCCCTGGTCACGACCCTGGTCCACTATCATCCGGTCGGGTCGCAGACTCTCGGCGGGATCGCGATCGACTATACCCTGTTCGCCGAGATCCTGGCGGCGATCGCGATCGGTGCGACGATTGGCCTGGTGACCGCGCGGCGGATCGCGATGACCGCGATGCCCCAACTCGTCGCGGCCTTCCACTCGCTGGTCGGCATGGCCGCGGTGCTGGTCGGCGCCGCGGCCTTCCTCAACCCGGCCGCGTTCGGCATCTCGGATCCGGGCGGGCTCATCCACGTCAACAGCCGGGTCGAGATGGGGCTCGGCGTCGCGATCGGCGCGATCACCTTCTCGGGCTCGGTGATCGCCTTCCTGAAATTGAGCGGCCTCATGTCGGGCAAACCGATCATCCTCCCGCTCCGGCACGTGATCAACCTCGGCACCCTGCTCGGCATCCTCGCCCTCGTCGCCTATTTCACCCAGGACCAGGCGCCCTGGATCTTCTGGACGGTGGCGGGCCTCTCCTTCGCGATCGGCTTCCTGTTGATCATTCCGATCGGCGGCGCCGACATGCCGGTCGTCATCTCGATGCTCAATTCCTATTCAGGCTGGGCGGCGGCGGCGATGGGCTTCACCCTGCACAACAGCGCGATGATCATCACCGGCGCCCTGGTCGGCAGCTCGGGCGCGATCCTCTCCTACATCATGTGCAGGGCGATGAACCGCAGCTTCCTCTCGGTGATCTCCGGCGGGTTCGGCGGCGATGCGGTCGCCGCCGGCGGCGCCGCGGCGATCGACCGACCCTGGAAGCGCGGCTCGGCCGAGGATGCGGCCTTCCTGATGAGCCAGGCCGAGGAGGTGATCATCGTCCCTGGCTACGGCATGGCGGTCGCCCAGGCCCAGCACGCGCTGCGCGAGATGGCCGAATTGCTGAAGAAGGAAGGCGTCACCGTCAAATATGCGATCCATCCGGTCGCGGGGCGCATGCCCGGCCACATGAACGTGCTGCTCGCCGAGGCGAACGTGCCCTATGACGAGGTGTTCGAGCTCGAGGACATCAATGCCGAGTTCGGGCGCGCCGACGTCGCCTTCGTGATCGGCGCCAATGACGTGACCAACCCGGCGGCGAAAACGGACAAGAGCTCGCCGATCTACGGCATGCCCGTGCTCGACGTGGAGAAGGCGAAGACCGTCCTGTTCGTGAAGCGCTCGATGGGCGGCGTCGGCTATGCCGGCGTCGACAACGAGCTGTTCTACCGCGACAATACGATGATGCTGCTCGCCGACGCCAAGAAGATGGTCGAGGAGATCGTCAAGAGCCTGGGTTGAGCAGGGGAAGGCGGACGACATGATCAGCGTGGGTTCGATCCTCGGCGGCGCGTTCAGGCTGGTTCGCGATCATCCGCTCGCGGTTCTCGTCTGGAGCCTGATCCAAGGCGTCGCGTTCGTCGCCCTGTTCTTTGCGCTGCACCCGCTCTTCCAGGTCTATGCGGACTTCGTCTCGGCGATTTTGTCGAAGCAGATCGTCGCGGCACCGGGCAAGCCGCCCGACCTGCAGGCGCTGCAGCCCCTCATCGCGCGGATGCAGGCGGCGGCCGGCATCGTCCTCCTCGCCGAGCTCGGCCTGTTCGCTTTGCTCATGATCCTGTTCACGGCCACCCAGCGGGCGGTGCTGCGCCCGGCCGAGCGCGGCTTCTTCTACCTGCGCCTCGGCGGCGACGAGTTCAGGCTGATGGGCCTGGCTTTCGTCCTGGCGGTCTGCCTCGGGATCGGCATGTTTATCGCGGAGTTCGTGCTCGTCATCCTCGTCCTGATCGTCGCGTTCGCCACCGGCTCGGGCGCCGTCACCGGGGTGCTCGTCCTGGCGCTCGTCTGCGCCCTGATGTGCGCAATCCTCTATGCGGAAGTGCGCCTGTCGCTCGCCTTCCCGCTTTCCTTCGTGCGCCGCAATTTCATCGTCGGCGAGGCCTGGCGGTTGAGCAAGGGCCGCTTTTGGACCCTGTTCGGCGCCTATTTCATCCTGTGGCTGCTCTACGCCCTGCTGGCCGCGATTCTCTTCGGAATCGCCGCGGCGCCGCTGATCTCGGAGCTGTCGCAGGCGCCCGTCACGCCCGAAGCCATTCAGCTCGCCTTCCAGCACCAGCTGGCACGTGCCGTGGCTCTCGACCCCGTCTTCATCGGTGTCATTCTCGGGAGCGCGTTGCTCGGCGGCCTCATGCTCGCCCTGTTCGGCGGCGCGGTGGCGACCGCGGCGCGCGACCTGCTCGCCGGCGATCCGGCCTTGTCTGACGCAGGCGGCAATGCCACTTAGCGCCGGCGGGCGCTTAGCTCAGTTGGTAGAGCATCTCGTTTACACCGAGAGGGTCGGCGGTTCGAGCCCGTCAGCGCCCACCAGCCTTCGCCGCTGCGCGGCGTCGGCCGCTGAGCCGGCCGCCTAAAGGCTGCGGATCAGCTTCACCGCGACGGCCGCCCAGGCCGGGTCGGCGACCACGGTCTGGCGCTGGCCGGCGCCAAGTGGCAGCAGGTGGAGCTTGTGGTCCTCGCGCCCGATCAGCCGGCCGAACAGGAAGCGGCCGGCGGGACGGGGGACGAGCAGGTCGCGGTTGAGCGCGCGCGCGAACTCTTCGGGCTCCAACCGCTGCAGCCAGAGCTCGTCGCCGCTGCGATAATCGCCGATCCCGGCCTGGACGACCATCGCGACGAGCCCAGGCGCCGCAGGCGGCGGCAGCACGACGCCGTCGCGGCGTGGGGCGTGGGCGCCCTCATGGTCGAGCGTGGCGGCGACCGGAATGTCCGCGCGGGCCGGCAGGGTGACGAGGTCGGCGGCCTCGACGTCGAGCGCCTCGGCGATCCGGTTCAGCCAGCCGACCGAGACCGTCCGCGCGCCGGTTTCGAGCCGGCCGATCGTCTGCGGGGTGGTCGGCGGCCGGCAGCGTTCGGCGACGTCCTGCAGCGTCATCCGGCGCGCGCGCCGCACTTCGCGAAGACGGGTCAGCATCCCCCAGCTCCTAACCGATTTGGCTTCTCACTCTTATATGTTCTCGCCCGATTGGCAATAACGCTATTCGCTTCGCTGCAGTAACGAATCCTTGCCCGGCGCTGCGTTTGGGGCGACAAGGGTGGCGGCATCAGAGGGGGGCACTCGGATGGCAACGATCAGGGCGGACTCGCCAGAGCTGCGGCTCAGCGGGCAGCGCACCGCTTCACCAACCGACAAGAGGATCGAAGCGCTCGATTTCGTGCGCGGCGTCGCCTTGTGCGGGATCCTCCTGATGAACATCACCGGCTTTGGGCTGCCTGACGCCTATGTCAATCCCGTCAATTCGGGCGGGGCGACCGGGGCCAACCTCTGGGCCTGGATCATCACCCAGGTGGGCTTCGAGGGGACGCAGCGGGCGATCTTCTCGATGCTGTTCGGGGCGAGCACGATCCTGCTCGTCTCGCGGCTCGAAGCCGCGGGCCGCGCCGACGCCGCCGACATCTATTACCGGCGCAATCTCTGGTTGATCGGCTTCGGCATGGTCAACGCCTTCGTCTTCCTCTGGTACGGCGATATCCTCTACGATTACGGCCTCGCCGCCCTGTTCCTTTTTCCGTTCCGCAGGCTGGCGCCGAAATGGCTGATCGCGATCGGGGTGGCGGGCTTCATCGCCGGCGCCGCCTGGAACGGCTACGACACCTTGCGGCTGCTCGACAAGCACGAGGCCTATGTCGAGGCCAATGCAGCCCAGAGCGCCCACCGGCCGTTGACCCGGGCGCAGCAGGACGCGATCGCCGCCTGGAGCACGGCGCGCAAGGATTACAAAGCGACGCCCCAATGGATCGCGCAGGTGATCGACTCCCACCATCAGGGCTACCTGTCCCTTTTCCTGCGGCTCGCGCCGGTCAATGCCGACATCGAGAGCTGGGATGCGTATCGCTATTTCTTCGACATCTTCTCGATGATGCTGATCGGCATGGCCCTGTTCAAGCTTGGCGTGCTGACCAACGAGCGGCCGGCGCGCCTCTATTGGGCGATGCTGATGGGCGGCTACGCGGTCGGGATCAGCGTCAACATTTTGGAGACGCGCTGGGTCATCGATCATCAGTTCAGTGCGCTCGCGTTCGCCCAATCCAACATCAGCTACGATCTCGGCCGGCTGACGATGACGATCGGCCATCTCGGCGCCCTGCTGCTCTTCGTCCGCTCGGGCGCGCTCGGCTGGCTGCGCCGCGCCTTCGCTGCGGTCGGCCAGATGGCAGTGACCAATTATCTCACCCATTCGGTGGTCTGCGGGATCTTCTTCATCGGCCTCGGCTTCTATGGCGAGCTTCAGCGCTATCAGCTATATTATGTCGTGCTTGCCGTCTGGGTGGCGCAGCTGATCGTCAGCCCGCTCTGGCTCCGGCATTTCCGCTTCGGCCCGGTCGAATGGCTTTGGCGCAGCCTCACCTACCTGAAGCGGCAGCCGATGCGCCGACTTGCCGCTGTAACCTGATCGGCCTAAGCCTCGTTGCACATCGAAACCTGTTGGGGGAGTCGTCGCCATGATCGTCTATGGAGCCTCGCTGTCCCCCTATGTGCGCAAGGTGCTCGCCTTCGCCGGGGAGAAGGGGATCGAGGTCGAATCGCGGCCCGTCGATTTCCGGAACAAGGCGGCCGACTTCCTGGAGGCAAGCCCGTTCGGCAAGATACCGGGCTTTCGCGACGGCGATTTCGCGATCTCCGATTCCTCCGCGATCATCCACTATCTCGAGGCGGTGAAGCCCGATCCGAACCTGATCCCGAAGGATCCCAAGGCTGGCGCCCGCACGATCTGGTACGACGAGTTCGCCGACACGCTCCTCACCGCCTGCGGCGGCAAGATCGTGTTCAACCGCCTCGTCGGCCCGCGCTTCCTCGGCCAGCCCGGCGACGAGGAGGTCGCGCGCAAGGCCGAGTGCGACGAGCTCCCGCCTTTGCTCGACTATCTCGAGCGCGTGATCCCGGCGAGCGGCTTCCTGGTCGAGGATCGGCTCACGCTTGCCGACATCTCGATCGCAAGCCCGTTCGCGACGATCGGCCATGCCGGCACCGCGATCGACGGCGCCCGCAACCCGAAGCTCAAAGCCTATGTCGAGGCGATCCTCGCCCGGCCGAGTTTCGCGTCCTGGATCGCGCGCGAGAAGGCGTTCCTCGCGCAGGCGGCGTGAGCGGGCCGCGCGCGATCGCGGAGATCGCCTCCTACCACGCCCATGTCTATTTCGATGGCGCGGCGCAGGCGGAGGCGGCGAGGCGGCTGCGCGCAAGCGTCGCCGAGCGCTTCGCGGTCCGGCTCGGCACCTGGTGGGAGAAGCCGGTCGGGCCGCACGACCGGCCGATGTTCCAGATCGCCTTCGAGACGAGCCTGTTCGCCACGCTCGTACCCTGGCTGATGCTCAACCATGAGGGGCTGTCGGTCCTCATTCACCCGAACACGACCAACCCGCGCCGCGACCATCTCGCCGACCGGATCTGGATCGGCGCCCCGCTGCCGCTCGACGAGGCGGCGCTGCCCGATCATGAAACGGCGCCCGAGCAGGGCGGCGAGGTCAATACCACGCCCAGCCGACAGCCCTGACCGCCGTCGCTTGAAATAATCGAGGTTAATCCGCCGCTTACCGGCATCCTCCACCAGCCGTGCGCGTTCTCTTGCTAAATCCGTCAGGGGAGGTTCCATGTCGCCGATCGTCGCAAGCAGCGCCCCCAGGGAGGCGCGCCGCGAACGCCGCTTCGCGGTCGACCTCGTCGCGACGCTGCGCGGCGAGGCGCTGGCGGACGTACCGATCAGGCTGCTGGACATGTCGCGCGGCGGCGCGCTCGGCGAATGTCCTTCTCCTCCGCCGACGTCGAGCGCGGTCACCTTGCTGCGCGGCGCGCTCGCGATCGAGGCGCGGGTCGCCTGGACCAAGAGGGGCCGCTTCGGCCTCGAATTCGCACGGCCGATTCGAGCCACCGAACTTTTGATCCAGCTCAGCCTGAGCCGCGCGGGCCCGGCCTGAGGATCGTCGCGGGGCTGGCCCGGCGCGGCGGGCGCCGCTATGGCCCCGCGACCGATTTCGGCCGGAGTGACCATGTTCCGCAAGCTCTACGATTGGACGCTGCATCTGGCGGGGCACCGCCATGCCATGCGCTCGCTCGCGGTCATCTCCTTCGCCGAATCCTCCTTCTTCCCGATCCCGCCCGACGTCATCGTCATCCCGATGGTGCTCGCCAGGCGCGACCGGGCCTGGCGGATCGCCGCGACGGCTGCGGGCGCGTCGATCCTGGGCGGCTGCTTCGGCTATGTGATCGGCTATTTCCTCTGGGACAGCGTCGGCCGGCCGGTCGCCGATTTCTATCACATCACCGCCGCGGTCGAGGAGTATCGCCAGAAATTCCACGGCTTCGCCGCGCCGATCATCCTCGTCCAGGGGCTGACCCCGATCCCGTTCAAGCTGGTCGCGATCGCGAGCGGCCTCGCCCACGTCAATTTTCTCGTCTTCGTGCTCTGTGCGACGATCACGCGCAGCGTCCGCTTCTTCGTCGTCGCCGGCCTGATCCGCCGCTACGGCGAGCCGATGCAGGCCTTCATCGAGAAGCGGATGGCGTTGGTCGGCTGGATCGTGCTGGCCCTCGCTGTCGCGATCGGCCTCGCCCTCTGGCTGCTGGGCTGACGCCCGACGCCGCCTTTGCTATGCTGGCCCCGGTCGTACCATCGGGGGAGTGGGGCGGATGGGGGTCGTTGCCGAGCGTGTGACCGCGGAGATCGAGGGCGATTTCGTGCTCTTCCTGATCGGCATGCGGATCAACAAATTGTGGCGGCCGGACAAATGGTTGCCCGTCTTCCTCGCCATGCCGCGCATGCTGAAGGAGCTCGAGGCGCAGGGCCCGGAGAGCGGCTTCCTCGGCGCCTTCTCGGCGGGCTTCACGATCGTCCAATATTGGCGCTCCTTCGCCGCGCTCGAAGCTTATGCGCGCGACCCCGAGCGGGCGCACTGGCCGGCCTGGACCGCCTTCAACCGGCGGATGCGCAGGAGCCGCGGCGACGTCGGCATCTGGCACGAAACCTATCTGATTCCCGCCGGCCAATATGAAAGCATCTATAGCGGCATGCCGCCCAGAGGCCTGGCCCGCGCGGCGAAATCGGTCCCGGCGACCGCCGGCAGGGACCGCGCGCGCGACCGGGTGGGCGCCTCTATCCAGCCCAAGGGGACGCCGCGAAGGAAAATGGCCTAATCCGCCGTTTACCCGGCCGTTTAACATTGCGTTGAGACGCGAGGTCCAGTTTCCGATTCGCGAGCCTAAATGGTTGCGTTCGGCTCGCACCGACCTGAGCCCGCAAGGCTCCTGGACAAAAGGTGCTGTCATGAAAAAGCTCTTGCTCGTGGGACCTATGCTGATGTGGGCCGCGGCGGCGGCCGCGCAGGACGGCGGCGGGACGAACGATCAATGCCCGGTGTCGGCTTTGCCGGCCATCGCCCAGACGGACGTGGCGACCGTGCAGCGCGACACCGACAGCGGCAACGCGACCATTCAGCTCAGCGTCACCGCCTCGCTGCCCAATGGCGGCGCGCCCACCTACGTCTTCTCGTCGAGCGACGGGACGATCACCGGCGACGGCGCGACCGCGACCTGGACGGTGACGGGCGCCGGGCCGTTCACGGCGGACGTCGCGGTCACCGCGCCCGACACCGGCTGCACCAGCCACGCCGTCTACACCTACAATATGGAAGCTTCGCCTTCCTGATGAGATAGCGGTCCCGCGGCGTCGCGGGGAAGGACTCCCCCGGCGTTTTCCGCCCTTCGAAATGATATCCCGGAGCGCGGTGGAGGCTCCGATGAAAGACGCGCCAGCTCAAATGCCCAGCCATTCGAGGCCGTTGGGAAGATCCTCGCCGCTGTAGAGCAGCTGCACCACACGCCGCCGCTCCGGCCGCGCCGCGCGGGCTGAGGTGTGGAGTATCGGCGTCGCATAGACCCAGAGATCGCCGCGATCCGCAAGGCAGGCCACCTGCGGCGCCCGCGCGGCGAGGCGGGGGATTTCGCCTTCGGCGATGACGCCCAGACGCTGGGAGCCCGGAAGGATCACGAGCGGCGCATTGTCCACGCCCGCCGGATCGAGATGGATCCGCAAGGTCAACATCCGCTCCAACAGCGCGAATGGCGGCACGACATGGACGATGCCGGCCTTCCTCGTCCAGCGGCCGAAGCCCGGCGTGTCGATTCGCGCGCGGACCGCGATGGTGCGGTCCTGGTGCCAGCCGAGCGACCAGTTTCGCGCCGGCGATTTGTCGAACAACGTGGCGCGGACCGGGCGCGCGGTTGGGCCGAGGATCGACATCGCGACGGAGGTGGCGGGCCCAAGTGCGCCGACGAGGCCGGGGAGAAAGATGAAGCGGGTGCCGGCGGCCTCGCGCGGGGCGGCGGCCAGAATATGTTCGAGCTTCTTGATCTGCGCCCGCGAGAAGGCGGCGGGGTGGAGTTCGGCGCCGTCAGGGTCGAGCCTCAGCCTGCGGCTCCATTCGGTCACGGCCGAATATCCGTGTGCGGGCTCGCCATCGCCGCGCTCCTGGGGTGGGACCAGGCACGAAGGACCGGACTGGACCGACGCTCGGCTGCGGCGGGTGCTCAGTGCGGCTGTGCCGCCGGCTGGGCTGCTCCCGTGGTCTGCGCGGCGGGCTGGGCGGCGACGGTCGGCTGCGAAGGCGCAGCGGCGGCCGGCGGCGGCGCGCTGTGGGCGACCTGCTGCGTCGGCTGCGACATCTGGAAGATGTCGTTGAAGTTCGCACGCGCGTCGTCGATCTCGAGATTGGCCGATTCCTCGGCGCTCGCCCGGGTCGAGCGCGTCGCCATGTCGCGCTGGATGATCGCCTGCCGGAAGGCATTCTGCTCGGCGGGGCAGGCCTGTGGATAGGCGGCGTTGAACTGTTCGATGGTCTTATGGTCGCGCGTGCTGGCGTCGACGAAGGTGCGCAGGCAGTGCGTGAAGGTTTCACGTGCGGCGCGGGTGGTGTCCGACGCCTGCATCGACATGGCGGCGGTCATCAGGACGAGTGCAGTGGAAATCATGGTCGTTCCCCGAACTGCTTGAGAATGCGCAGAATGCGCCATGACGCGCGAAAAAGGAAGTGCTTTTTGCGCAGCGGCTTATGCAGAATGAACCGTCAAGCGCATGGAATCGGGGCGGAATCATCGGCAGAGCCGGTCGTCCGATCTGCGCGCCCGTGCAATGGCGGCACCGCAGGGTCCCGGCCGCCTGCGCGGCCGGACCCTGCGCGGCTCAGCCCGGCGTCATGCCCGATGAGGCGATATCGTCGATCGCCTTCCAGGATCCGTCGCGCTGGCGCCGATAGGTGGTGACGTAGCTGCCATGATCCTCGACGGGTCGGTGGGTGTGCGGATCGGTGCTGCGGAAGGTGTAGGTCCCCTGCGTGTAGGCGAGGTCGCCCGAGGCGGAGACCTCGATCCGCTCGGCGTGAAAGTGAAGCGCGAGGGCGGGGTCGCTGGTCATCTGGGTCAGGCCCGCCCGGATCTGGGCGATGCCGACCATGCGTGCGCCCGGCGCCATCAGCACGGCGTCCCGCGTATAATGGGCGGCGAGCCGGGCGACGTCCCGATGCGCCCATTCGCCATTCCATTGCTCCTCGAGCGTGCGGATCGCCGCGACGGTGCCGCGGGTGCCGGCTCTCATATGCTGGGCGAGGGCGGCGGCGGACAGGCCGGCGGCGCAAAGCAGCGCCGCCGAGATGGCGAGCGAGTTTTTCATGGCGGGTCTCCCTGAGCTGGCGACGCGACGCAACGAACAAGGACGGACGAAGGCTAGCGCGTTCGCGGCGAAGGGCAAGGGCCTGCGCGCCTCAATCCGTGCATTTGTTCCGGCCGCGAATCGGCGCGGATTCCGATGCGGTCCACGCGTCGCCGGCAACCGCGCGTCGTCCCTGCCGTCGGCTTCCTGGCGGGCCCAGATCCCGCGTTCCGCCGCTCCGCCGCGTTTCCTCGCCGGGGCCCCAATTTCTTGGGAGCATGATCCGGAAACGATTTTGGTGGCCACGAGCGGCGACGGGCGACCGCAGCCGCTGCATCAAGTCATTCAGGAAAAACGATAATCGTCCGAGTGGCCGCGTCCATTCAGCGGGGCTTTGCGACATAAAAGCCACAGGTTCCGGATGGAATCCTGCTTCCTCCCATGCGTCATGCAACCCGCAGCGTGCGGCATCGTTTCTGTGCGGACTGGATAGACGCGGCTTATCTTCTCGACGCGCTGCGGCATTTCAGCAACAGGTAGGGGGCGAACCGCGCTTGCACGGAAACTCCGCTTACCGTAAGGAGTCCATCGTCGTTCCCGATCGGGACGCAGAAGAAAGGGGAAGATTATGCGGAAGCTCGCCATTGTTGTGGCGCTGTCGTCCACCGTGCTCGCGACTCCGGCACTTGCGCGCAACGGCGCCTGGTATGTCGGCGGCGATTTTGGTGGGATGATCGTTCAGGACGTGCAGTTCGACTTCGGCGCCCAGCCGGTGGTTACGAACTCCGCCACCGCCCAGCTCATACTCAATCACGATTATGGCTTCGACGGAGCCATGTTCGTGGGCTACGATCTCGGAGCATTCCGGCTCGAAGCCGAAGTCTCCTACAAGCGCGCTAATGTCTCCGACATCGAGTATTCGGTGAACCCGCCAGGCCTGTTGCCCGTGGGAGCGCCGACCACGCCAACCGTGACACCGGCAGGTGGCGGGCGCACCAGCGCGCTCAGCTTCATGGTCAACGGCATGCTCGATTTCGGCGACGACGACGGCATCAGCGGCTTCGTCGGCGGCGGTGTCGGCGTCGCCCGCGTCGACTACAACAATGTCCGCCGGTTCTCAAATACAGCTGCGATCGTCGACGATTCGGAGACGCGCTTCGCCTGGCAGGTGGTTGCCGGCGTCCGCCAGGCGGTCACCGACAATGTCGACATCACGCTTCGCTACCGTTTCTTCAACGTCGACAATATCCGGACCGTGGACTTCCGCGGCCTGACGTCGAGTTCGCGGTTCCGGTCGCACAGCCTGTTGGGCGGAATAACCTTCAACTTCGGGGCGCCTCCGCCGCCGCCGCCGCCTCCCCCGCCGCCGCCGCCGCCGCCGCCTCCGCCACCGCCTCCGCCGCCTCCCCCGCCGCCGCCTCCGCCGCCTCCGCCGGTGTGCTCGCCGGGTCCCTACATCGTGTTCTTCGATTGGGATAAGGACGAGGTCACGCCGCAGGCGGCTGCGATCCTCGACAATGCGGCTTCGGCTTATGCCAATTGCGGCCAGGCCCAGGTCGTGCTCGCCGGTCACGCCGACCGGTCGGGTCCGGCGGACTACAATGTCGGCCTGTCGCAGCGTCGCGCCAACAACGTCCGGGCCTACCTTGCCGGTCACGGCATTCCGGACGGCGTGATGACGACGCAGGCGTTCGGTGAAAGCCGGCCGCTGGTCGAAACCGCCGATGGCGTCCGCGAGCCGCAGAATCGGCGCGTGGAAGTCACCTTCGGCCCCGGCTCCGGCTGGTAAGAAGGGCTCCGCCGCTCCGGCGGTGGAGAATACGAAATTGGGGCCGGTCTTAGGACCGGCCCTTTTTTTCGGCAGCGGCGAGCCCTGGCTCTCCCACTTGCGGCTGTTCGGGGGTGCGTGGCTTTGCTAAGCGGGCGCCGATTCAACCTGACAAGGCTCAGCAATGCGGATCGCGATTATCGGGACGGGGTATGTCGGCCTCGTTTCCGGCGCCTGCTTCTCCGATTTCGGGCACGACGTCGTCTGCGTCGACAAGGATGAAGGCAAGGTCGCCGATCTCGATCGCGGCGTGATGCCAATCTTCGAGCCCGGCCTCGATTCGCTGGTGGCGCGCAACGTCGCTGCCGGCCGGCTCTCTTTCACCACCGACCTCGCGACCGGCCTAAAGGGTGCGGAGGCGATCTTCATCGCGGTCGGCACCCCGTCGCGCCGCGGCGATGGTCACGCCGACCTCAGCTATGTCTACGGCGCCGCGCGCGAGATCGGTGCCCTGCTCGACGGGCCGGCTGTGGTCGTCACCAAATCCACGGTGCCGGTCGGCACGGGGGACGAGGTCGAGCGGATCCTGCGCGAGGTCGCGCCCAAGGCCATCGTGTCGGTCGTCTCCAACCCCGAATTCCTGCGCGAGGGCGCGGCAATCGAGGATTTCAAGCACCCCGACAGGATCGTCGTCGGCGCCGAGGATGAACGCGCGATCGAGATCATGCGCGAAATCTACCGTCCGCTCTACCTCAACAAGGCGCCTTTGCTGTTCACCTCGCGCCGCACCGCAGAGCTCACCAAATATGCGGCGAACGCCTTTCTCGCGACCAAGATCACCTTCATCAACGAGATCGCCGACCTGTGCGAGGCGGTGGGCGGCGAGGTGCAGGACGTGGCGCGCGGCATCGGCCTCGACGGGCGGATCGGCGCCAAGTTCCTCCATGCCGGGCCCGGCTATGGCGGCTCCTGCTTTCCCAAGGACACGCTCGCCTTGCTGAAGACCGCCGAGGATGCGCAGGCGCCGCTCAGGATCGTCGAGGCGGTGGTGAAGGTGAACGACGCCCGCAAGCGCGCCATGGGCCGCAAGGTGATCAAGGCTTTGGGTGACGAGCCGCGCGGCAAGATCGTCGCCCTGCTCGGCCTCGCCTTCAAGCCCAATACGGACGACATGCGCGACGCGCCGTCGCTGAGCATCGTCCAGGCGCTCGAGGATGTGGGCGTCGCGGTGCGCGGCTACGACCCCGAGAGCATGGAGCAGGCGCGGCCGCTGATGCCGAACGTCGCTTTCTTCAACGGGCCTTATGCCGCGGCGGAGGGCGCCGACGCGGTCGTCCTGGTCACCGAATGGGACGCGTTGCGGGCGCTCGATCTCGAGCGCCTGGCGGCGTCGATGCGCGGCAAGTCGCTGGTCGACCTCAGGAATATCTATCCGCCCGACGAGGTTGAAGCGGCCGGCCTTGTCTGGCACGGTATCGGTCGCCCGTCCCGCGCTTGAAGGAAGACCGGCATGATCGTGTTTGGCTTGGCCATCGTGGCGACCGCTCAGGCCGCCGGTGCGCAACTCGCACAACCCACGCCCGCTCCGCAGGCTCCGCCGGTGATCGAGGTGCGCCGGGCCGACGGCAGCCTGGCTGCGCGCGCGATGATCTGGGAAGGCCGGAGCGGCCTCGAGGTACGCGTTCAGGCCGCGGGATTGCCGCCCGGCCATTACGGGGTGCATTTTCATGCCGTCGGCCGCTGCGAGGGTCCGGCCTTCGCCAGCGCCGGGCCGCATTGGAACCCGACCGGGCGTCAGCATGGCAGCCTCAATCCTGCGGGCCATCATCTCGGCGATCTGCCCAATCTCGACGTCGACGAGCATGGCGCCGGGCGGCTCGAATTCACGATCGCGGGCGCAGCGATGAGCGGTGCTCAGGGACTTTTCGATGCCGACGGGACCGCGCTCGTCATCCATGCCGGTCCCGACGATTATCGCACCGATCCGAGCGGCAATAGCGGCGCGCGCCTCGCCTGCGGCGTGCTCCGCGCGAGCTAGGGTCCGGACCCTAGACCGGCTCCCCGGCGGCCCGGGCCCGTTCGACCTTCGAGGCCTCCAGGCCGGCGATGCGCGTCGAGGCGATCCAGAGGCCGAGCAGGGTGAAGGGCGGCACGACGTAGAGCGAGAAGATGCCGGCGCTGAGGCTTCCGGTCAGGTCCGCCATCTTGCCCGCCGCATAAGGGCCGAGCGCGAGGCCGACCATGGTCGTGCCCAGCACATAGGTCGCGCCTGCCGTTGCGCGCATTCGGGGCAGCACCACGTCCTGCAGGCTTGCGACCGCAGCGCCGACCCAGGCCGAGCTGAACAATTGCGCGACCGGGCTGGCGAGATAGAAAATGCCGAGGCTCTGGGTCGTGAACATGAGCCAGACCACGGGCGCGGGCAGCACCACGGCGAGCATGTTGACGAAGATCCGCCCGCGCGGATCGCGCCGTCGCCAGACGTCCGAGACGATCCCGCCGAGCACGACCCCGGCCGCGGCGGCCACCGCGGCGCCGAGGCCGAGGATCGTCGCCACCTCCTCGGCCGCGGTCCGCCCGACCAGGAATTGGGCCGGGGCCGTCGCGAGTCCGCCATAGAAGGTGCGGATCGCATAAGGCGGCGCCCAGAAGGCGATCGCATAGGTCATGAAGGCGATGCTGCCGACCGCGACCGCGAGCATGACGACGATGCGATTGCCCCAGATCAGGGCGTAGGTCGGCGGATCGCGGTGGCGCAGCGCTTGCACCCAGGAGAATACGGCGTAGATTCCGAGCGCGTAGGCGGTCCATTGCGGCCAGTCGCCGGTCAGCAGGATCAGCGCGGCCGCGATGAGGGAGATCCCGAGGAGGGCGGCGATGTTGAGCAGGAGCGCGCCCGGGATCAAGGCGGTGCTGAGCAAGGTGGCCGGCGGGATGATCGCGATCAGCTCGCGGCCGAAGTCGCGCCAGGCGCCGGGCCGCACGACCGGCTGCGGTAACCCATCCAATGCCCCGCGCGGCGGCTCGCGCAGCGACAGCACCCAAAGCGCGAGCAGCAGGCCGGGTATCCCGACCGCAAGGAAGGCAGCCTGCCAGCCCGCCAGGCCGAGCGGCGCGTCCGCGGCGTGGGGCCAGGCCCTGGTCCAGCCGCTGCTGATCAGCCCGCCGACCGGCAGGCTGAGGCCGCCGCCGATATAGAGCCCGGCCGAATAGATGGAGAGCGCGGTCGCGCGCTTCTCCTGCGGGAAATAGTCCGAGATCAGCGAATATGCCGCGGGCGAGGCGCTCGCCTCGCCAATGCCGACGCCGATCCGCGCCGTGGCGAGCATCGCGAACGAGCTGGCGAAGCCCGACAAGGCGGTCATCGCCGACCACAGGCCGAGGCCGAGCGCGATCAGGCGGCCGCGATACCAGCTGTCAGCGAGCCGCCCGAGAGGGATGCCGAACAAGGCATAGAAGACCGCGAAGGCCGTCCCGTAGAGGAAGCCGATCTGGGCGTCGCGGAGCTGGAGGTCGTGCTTGATGTCCTGGGCGAGGATCGAGATGATCTGGCGGTCGACGAAATTGATGACGTAGACGAGGACGAGGACGAGCAAAGCGTACCAGCCATAGGCGCTCACCCGGCGCGATGGTCCGCTTCCAGCGGGACTCGCCGTCGCCATATCCCCCTCCGGTTGTTCTCGTCTTTGCTTCTGGCTAGCAGAGCGGCGGGCTTTGGCAACAAGGCGGCGCGTGATGCCGGTTTCGATCCTGTTCGTCTGTCTCGGCAATATCTGCCGCTCGCCGCTTGCCGAGGGCGCGTTCCGGGCCGAGGCGGCGCGGCTTGGGCTCGAGGTCGAGGCGGATTCGGCCGGGACCGGCGGCTGGCATGCGGGGGAGCCGCCCGACCCGCGCGCGATCGCGGCGGCGCATCGCGGCGGCGTCGATATTTCCGGGCTGCGCGCCCGCAAGGTGAGCCGCGCCGATTTCGACCGGTTCGATCTCATCGTCGCGCTCGACGAGGAGAATCTCGCCGACCTCGAGGCCATGCGGCCCGCGGCCAGCCGCGCCCGCCTCTCGCTGCTGCTCGATCATGTGCCGGGCCGCGAAGGCGAAGCGGTCGCCGATCCTTATTATGGCGGCGAGCGCCATTTCGACGCGACCTGGCGCGACGTCACCGAAGCCGCGCGGGCGCTCGCGCGCAAACTGGCCGAGGAGCCCATTATATGAGCCTGATCCTGCATGCCCATCCGCTCGCGTCCTATTGCTGGAAGGTGCTGATCGCGCTCTACGATAAGGAGGTCGATTTCGATTTCCATCAAGTCGATCTCGGCGACCCGGAAGCGCGCGCCGCCTTCGCCGCCCTCTGGCCGATGGCGAAGATGCCGGTGCTCGAGGATCGGGAGCGCGTCGCGGTCGTGCCGGAAACGAGCATCATCATCGACTATCTCGACACTCATTATCCCGGCGCGATCCGCCTGATCCCGGAGGAGCCCGAAGCGGCGCGCGACGTGCGGCTCTGGGACCGGATCTTCGACAATTATGTGCAGACGCCGATGCAGAAGATCGTCGCCGACCGGCTGCGGCCGCAGGACCGGAAAGACGGCCTTGGCATCGAGGAGGCCCGCGCGTCGCTTGCCACCGCGCTCCACATGATCGAGCGCGAGGTCACGGGGAAGAGATGGGTGCGGGGCGATGCCTTCACCCTCGCCGATTGCGCCGCCTCGCCCGCGCTTTTCTATGCGGACAAGGTGATGCCCCTCGCGGGGAGATGGCCCGAGACCTTGGCCCTGCTCGAGCGGCTGAAGGGGCGGCCGAGCTTCGCGCGGGTGCTGGCCGAGGCCGAGCCCTGGTTCAAATATTTCCCGGCCGAGTGACCTTTTTCTCCCAGCGCGTCGCCGAACTGACCGGGGTGCCGGAAGAAGGGCTCGCGCGGCTCGCGGGCGGGAATTTGAGCGAATTGCTGCTCGTCCCGCGCGACGAGGGCGCGCCGTTGGTCGCCAAGAGCGGTCCGTCGCTGGCGACCGAGGCGGCGATGCTGCGCGCGCTCGCGGCGGCCGGTGTGCCGGCGCCTTCGGTCGAGGGCGAGCATGAGGGCGTGCTGCTGCTCGCCCATGTCGAGAATGACGGCCTGTTCAGCCCGCATGCCTGGCGCGACATCGGGGCGGAGCTCCGCAAGCTCCACGCGCGCACCGCCGAGGCCTATGGCTGGCCGGTCGATTATGCGCTCGGCACGGTCGGGCTGGACAATCGCGAGAGCAGCGACTGGCCGCATTTCTGGGGCGAGCAAAGGCTGATCGCGGCGGCGAGCCTGCTCGATCGGCCGTGGCGCGAGCGGGTCGAACGGCTGGCGGCGCGGCTGCCCGAGCTGCTGCCGGCCGCGCCGCGCGCGTCGTTCCTCCACGGCGATCTCTGGAGCGGCAACATCCTTGTCCAGGGCGGCCGGCTCGCGGCGTTGATCGATCCCGCCTGCTATCATGGTCACGCCGAGGTCGATCTCGCCATGCTGCGCCTGTTCGACACGCCGCCGGACGATTTCTACGAAGCCTATGGCGCGCTCGACGAAGAGGCCGAAGACAGGTTGCCCATCTACCAGCTCTTTCCCGCGCTCGTGCACCTGCGCCTGTTCGGCGCGACCTACGCGCCGATGGTCGATCGGCTGCTGGCGGCGAGCGAGTAACGCTCGACGATCGCATAGACCGCGCGATCCGGCGTCAGCGTGCTTTCGAACAAGGCGAAATCATCGACCGCGAAAGGCGGGCTGGAAAGGCCGCCCGATTGCGCGAGCAGGTTGCCGACCGTGCCCGAATTGCGCTTGAGCCGCGCCAGGGTGATGTGCGGCAGGAAGGCGCGCTGGTCGGGCGGCACGCCGACGCGGGCCAGCGCCGCGTCGACCTTCTTGTGCAGCGCCTTCAGCGGCTCGTGCGGCGCGACGCCTGCCCAAACCGCATTGGGCCAGCCGCGCCGGTCGAACGCGCCGATCACGCTGAGCGCAATCTCGAATGGCGCCTGGCGGACCGCGCCGAGCGCGGCATGCACGTCGCCGGCGCGATGGCGGTCGACCTCGCCGATGAAGCGCAGGGTGAGGTGGAGCTGGTCCTCGCTCTGCCAGCGTGCCCCGCTGATCCCGCCCATCGCGCCGAGCAGGAGCGCCCGGATATGCGCGGGCGGGCGGATTGCGACGAACAGGCGGTGCATGCGGCGGCTCTACCTGCAAACGCCGTCACCGTCACGAGAGGGAGGGACGGGACACGGAGCCGCAGTTTTCCTTGAATTGGGCCCCAAACCCTCCGATATTCCCCTCTGACGGCATTTCGCCGGGGATGGAGGAATTTTCACATGGCAAATTGGTCTGATCCGCGGATCGGGGCGAGCCAGCCGACGACGACCATCGGCCGCGACGTTGCGTACGATGCCGGCCTCAGGGCCCATATGTTGTCGGTCTACAATTATATGGCGTCGGCGGTGCTGCTGACCGGCATCGTCTCCTTGCTGTTCGCGAAGAGCGATGCCGTGCTTGCGCTCGTCAACTGGAATACGGGGCGCCCGTCGGGGCTCGGCTATCTGGCGATGTTCGCGCCCTTGGGCGTCGTCCTCTGGATGAGCTTCGGCATCAACCGCATCTCCACCGCGACCGCGCAGATCCTCTATTGGGTCTATGCCGCGCTCGTCGGCGTGTCGCTGTCGACGATCTTCCTGTTCTACACGCAGGGCTCGATCGCCTTGACCTTCTTCGCGACCGCGGGCGCCTTCGCCGGGCTCAGCCTCTACGGCTATACGACGAAGCGGGACCTGTCCGGCATGGCTACCTTCCTGATCATGGGTCTGGTCGGCATCATCGTCGCGATGGTCGTGAACCTGTTCCTGCAAAGCAACACGTTCAGCCTCGCCATCGCCGCGATCGGCGTGCTGATCTTCGCCGGCCTCACCGCCTACGACACGCAGAAGATCAAGAGCATCTATTTCCAGCTCGCCGGCACCGGCGACGAGCTGCGCAAGGCGGCGATCTTCGGCGCGCTGCAGCTCTATCTGGACTTCATCAACATGTTCCTGTTCCTGCTGCGCTTCATGGGCAACCGCAACTAGGCGGACGGAAGGGATCGAGACTGGAAAGGCCCGGCGGCAACGCCGGGCCTTTTTCTTGCGAAGGGTCGGACCCGCAGCCGCGTTAGGCTTTGGGTCCGGACCCTTGCGGATGCGGGATGTGTGATGTGTTGAAGCCGGCGCTCGCGCCAGAAAGACGTGCGCCCCCCGCCCCCAGCGGCGAGGAGGACGGCGCGCTGATGGCGCGGGTCGCGGCCGGCGACGCGCTCGCCTTCCGTGCGCTCGTCGAGCGCCATTCGGCGATGGTCCACGGCCTCGCCTGGCGGATGCTCGGGCCGGCCGATGCGGAGGATGTGGTGCAGGAGAGCTTCACGAGATTGTGGGTCAATGCGAAGGGCTGGTCGCCGGCGGGCGGCGGCCTCGGCGGTTGGCTGCGCCGGGTCGCGACCAACCTCTGCCTCGATCGGCTGCGCAAGCCGCGCACGGTCGGCGATGCCGTCCTCGCCGACCATGCGGATGGTGCGCTCCCGGCCGACGCGCAGCTCGATACGGACCGGCGGGCGGCCGCGGTCGCCGCCGCGGTCCGCGCTCTGCCCGACCGCCAGCGCGCCGCGATCGTCCTCACTTATTATGAAGGCCTGCCCAATGCCGAGGCGGCGGCGATCCTCGGCCTTGGCGTCAAGGCGGTCGAATCCCTGCTCGTCCGCGCCCGCCAGGCTTTGGTCCGGAGCGTCGCCGGCCAGGGGCTGCTCGAAACGGGAGGCCAGGCATGAGCGATCCGCGCCTCGAGGCCCTGCTCGCCGAGGCGGCGCCGCCGCCGTTGCCGGCCGGGCTCGCCGATCGCGTCGTCGCGGCCGCAACCGCACAGCCGCAGGAACAAAAGGCGGCGCGCGCCAGGCGCACGAGCGGGCGCGACCGGCGCGGCGCCTGGCTGCGGCGGCCCTTGCTCGGCGGCGCGATCGCGCTTGGCCTCGCCTTCAGCGGCGCGGTCGCCGCGACCCTTGCGGGCGTGCCGCTCCCCGCGAAGGTCGAAGCGGTCATGGCGCAAATCCCGTTCGTCGGCCGCAAGTCCCCCGAACCGGAGCATGCCGCGGTTCGTCACGCAGCGGCGCGGCCGGCGCCGGGGCCCGCGCCGGCGCCGCCGCCGCCCCCCGCGACCGCCGCCGCCGAACCGCCGCCGGTGAATTTGCTGCCGCGGCCCGCGGAGCTCCGCCGAATGATGCTTGCGAACCAGATCGTCGCGCGGCGCCAGGCCCTGGGCCTGCCGACGCCGCCGGTCGCGCAGGTCGAGCGCATGATCCAACGCCGCCAGATGCTGCGCCGCTGGCAGCGGGCCACGCCGGAGCAGCGCCAGGCCTTTCTCGCCAATCATCCCCATTTCGCGGTGATGCTTCAGGCGCGCGCGACTCGCGGTCAGGGGACGCCTGAGCAACGGCAAGCCTTCCTCGCATCCCATCCTCAGGCCCAGATGCAGATGGAGCAGGGCCAGGCGTTGCGCAATGCGACGCCCGAGCAAAGGCAGGCTTTCCTCGCAGTCCACCCGGAGGCACGCGCGCGTGTCGAGGAGCGCCAGGCGCTGCGCGACGCCACGCCGGAGCAACGCGAGGCCTTCCTCGCCGCGCACCCCGAGCTTCGTGCGCTTTCCAGCACATTGGGATCCTAAGCTTAGAATTCCACGTGGACAAGTTGTCGCG
>JADMIO011486874.1_pt1 | contig 98012 bp, 86 predicted proteins | sample 8958161 | NCBI WGS metagenome assembly JADMIO01 (sample SAMN16585339, study PRJNA669376) | soil metagenome | isolation source: Crop rotation soil | place: USA: Cullars Rotation, Alabama | collected 2011
CGCGACAACTTGTCCACGTGGAATTCTAAGCTTAGGATCCCAATGTGCTGGAAAGCAGTCCTGATTTCGATCGTGTCGAGGTGGCGGAGCGCGTTGATCACGGCGTCCTGGACGAGGTCGCCGGTATCGAGCATGGTCCGGACGCCCCGCGGAAGCCGCCGGCTGGCCCAGCGCTCCAGCCGCGGCAGGTAGCGGGCCAGGAGATCGTTTCGCGCCTCATCGTCGCCCGCTTGCGCCAGGCGCAACAGTTCTACCGAACGCTCGGGATCCTGTGGTACGGCTTCCGTCGGCATCGCCATGTCTCCACCTCTGCAGGTGCCGCCAACAGCATCGCCCCCTGGGCCTGCTGAAGTCGCCCCACACACTACAACGAGTCGAGCCCTCGAAACGAACAGCCGGTGTTCGCGAAAGGCCCTCATCTCGTTGTTGTAGATGGGGAGCTATCGCAGGAGGTGGATGGTCACCAAAAATGCTTTCAAGGCTCGCAACAAACTCAGGAGGGAGTCATGAGGGTCAAGCAGGTCTTGAGAACTTACATGCGCGGCATCCGGGCGCGCGAATCAGATGTCGCGCTTGCCCGGGAGCTGTCCACAGTGAGCCACGCCAGTCGTCAGAACTTCCAGTTCTGTTTCCTGGCACTTCTGCTGCTCTTCACTGGCAGCTGCATCCTCGTCGTCCGATTCATCGACGATCCGCGTCGGCTCGGCGCGGTATTTGCGGCCACGGGTATTTCGATCGTGGCGTTGATAACACGGATGGTGTCGCTGCGACGGCAAGAGGTGACGGCTGAACTCATCACGATCCTGGCTCGGAGTCTGGAGCCGGTCCAGGTCCGCGGCGTGATTGAGGCACTGCTTGCAAAACTGTAGACACAGCCAGCTGCGAAATCATCCAGTGCGTCAAGGGCATCGAATGGCGCCGTCAATGCGATCGAGGATCACGTTGGCCCTCGAATCATGCAGGATCAGATCGCGACCCAGGAATCGATACCAGACGTCGTCCGGCAGGCGCGGCAGGACGTTCAGCATGCTGACGGGGACGCTCGAGAAGGGTTTGTCCTTGGGATACGCGCTGTTCACCGCGTAGGCAAACTCGCCGGGATTGTCATCTTTGACCACACTGCAAGTGCCGGCGTTTGTGACCGGCCGCAGCAGCTGCCTGAAGCCCCTTCGAATGTTCTCGGTGAAGATCGTCCCACGGCCTGCGCCGCGGCGCGCCTCGCGAATCCGCTCCGCCAGCAGAAGTTCGGCCTGGCGAATCTCGGTTGGGTTTCCCGTTACTTTGAGAGCCGGTAACCCTTCTTCGAGCGCGCGACGAAGCTCGGCGTAAGCATCCATCTTCGTGCTGAAGTCGGCCAGCGTGGTCCCGAAAACTTCAACGCTCAGATCAACCGTTGGAACACCGGCCGGCTGTTGCTGAGCGATAGCGGCGTCGGGCAAGAGCAATCCCAGAGCTACAAGCGCTATCAAGAAAACCATGTCACCAGTGTCTCACTCATTTCACATCGCTGCGTATCCGACCTTGATGCAGGCGGTGTCGGTGTAATGCTGGGCTTATCTATCGTCCGTGCGGACTGGTTGACTCATGTATCATCGGGAAACCCCCCATTTCGAAGCGAGGATTCAACTTGCACTCGCGGGATTATCGCTATGCCAAGGCGTCGGTCGCGGTCGGCGCGACGCCTCCGCTCGACGCCGGCCACGAATCTGAACGACACCGGCGAGTCGTCCTCTCACGACGTCCGCGGCCGATCCTTGTCCGAATTCTTGTCCTGCTGCTGATTACCGCTGGCCTGTACGGGCTGGTCCGCCTCAAACGCGACGAGCTCATTGACTTCACGGTGCCGCACAGGGCGGCGGTTCGCTTCGTGGCTCACGAACCGCTATACCGTCCGTCGGACGGTCACTATCAGTACAAGTACTTGCCGACGTTCGCGGCGGTCATGGTGCCTTTCACGCTCGTGCCCAAGCGGACTGCGGAAGTGGCGTGGTTCACGCTGACGGTGATGATGACCTGGGGACTCGTTCGGCTGTCGATCGCCGCGCTTCCCGATCGACGGCTGTCGGTGCGGGTGCTTTTCTGGCTCGTGTTGCTGCTGAACGGCAAGTTTCTCGTCAAGGAGCTGGCGTTCGGGCAATTCAACCTGCCGGTGGCGCTTCTGCTCCTGGGCGCGGTGATTGCCGCACGACATAACCGTGGACTGGTGGCCGGCGCTGCCATTGGGGCCGCCGTGTTCGTCAAACCGTACGCGCTCGTCATGCTGCCGTGGCTGGCGTGGACAGTCGGGGCGCAATCGTTGTTCGTGTTCGGAGCCGTCGCGGCAGTCGGGCTGCTTCTGCCCGCCGTATGGTACGGCTGGAACGGCAACCTGACCCTGCTCTACGAGTGGTATCGCACGGTCGCCGACACAACGGCGCCGAACCTGCTCGGGGCTGACAACATCTCGTTTGCCTCGATGTGGGCAAAGTGGCTCGGGCCCGGTCCCATCGCTTCTCGTCTTGCGCTCGCCTCAATGGTGATCGCGGTCGCGGCGGGCGTCGCCATGATGGCGCGGCGGAAACGGGTGGCCGAGCCCAACTATCTCGAGGGGGCGTACTTCATGTTCATCGTGGCGCTGCTCTCGCCGCAGGGCTGGGATTATGTGCTCTTAATCGGCCTGCCCGCCTACGTGTGTCTCGTCGATCGATGGAACGACTTGTCGCCGCCCTGGCGTGCCGTGGCCGCGACTGGCATCTTCCTGACCAGTTTCACGATTTACGATCTCCTTCGCCGTCCGCTGTATATGCCAATGATGCAGTGGGGCGCCGTCAGCGTCGGCGCTGTGCTGATTGCCGCGACGCTCATCCGGTTACGGTGGCGGGCGATCGCCTGATTGACGGCGGTGCAGTTCCTGGCGTGGGTGGGCTTGGGCTACGATTGACGGATGCGAAACCTCACTCTCACGGCAGCAGCCGTCTTCCTCGTTGGCGCCTCGGCATCGGCGCAGACACTCGCCATCACCAGCCCGGAGTTCAAGGCGGGCGGTGTCATTCCGTCGAAGTTCACCTGCGATGCGGGGAACACAGCTCCGAATCCGGCGCTGATGTTTTCCGGCATCCCGCCGAAGACCCAATCGCTGGCGCTCATCATGGACGACCCCGATGTGCCAAAGACGATGATTCCCTCCGGTGAGTTCGTGCACTGGGTGCTGTGGGACGTCGCGGCGGATGCGAAGGGGATCGCCGAAGGCGAAGGCAAAGGAGGGGTCAACGGCATGGGCCGCCCTGGCTACATGGGACCCTGCCCGCCGGACAAATCGCATCGCTATTTCTTCAAACTCTATGCACTCGACACCAAAGTCGCCGGCCCTTTCAAGAACAAAGGGGAGCTGGTCAAGGCGATGGAAGGGCACATCATCCAACAGGCTGAGTTGATGGGCAACTACGAGCGCGTCAAGAAGTAGCTGTCAGGACTCCACCCATACGTGGAGGTCTTCTGTGTCCGATCAGCAGCGCGACATCAAGGCGTTCCGCGACGCGGTGTCTCACGGTGAAGTCACCACCGTCAGGCAGCTCCTCGGATTGCCGCATGTCAAGGAACACGTCAACGCGCCGACGTTCGCGTTCGGTCAGCGTGCCTCGCACATCGCCGCGAAAGACGCGGCGATGCTCGAGGTGCTGATTGCTGCCGGTGCAGACCTCAACCTCGAAAGCGAGTGGGCGAACGGACCGTACAAAGTCCTGGACAACGCCACCGCAGAGACGGCGCGGTTTCTCCTCTCGCGCGGCGTGAAACTGACGCCGAACGTGGCTGCGAGGCTGGGCTGGATCGACGAGCTCCGGCAGTTGCTTGCCTCGGATCCCGCGCTCGTGCACGCGCGCGGAGGCGATGGGCAGCAACCGCTTCACGAGGCCGCAACGGTTGCGATCGCCGAGGTGCTGCTTGATGCCGGCGCCGACGTGAATGCGCGCTGCATCGACCATCAGTCTACGGCCGCGCAGTACGCGCTCGCCGAACGGCCGGAGATCTGTCGCCGGCTTCTCGAGCGCGGTGCCACCGCCGACATTTTCATGCCGGCCCGCCTTGGCGACGTTGCCCTGGCGGCGCGCGTGCTGGCCTCCGATCCGCAGGCGATCGCCGCCCGCATCAACGAGCCCGGCTACGCGCCGGTGCCGCCGCTCCACATCTATTGCTGGACGCTCGGCTTCGGCCTGTCGCCGCACGATGTGGCCCTGAAATTCGGGCACCGCGATGTCTACGATCTGCTCGCGCAGCGCAGTCCGGCGCACGTGCGCTTCATCAACACGGTGCTGGCGGGTGACGAAGCAGGCGCGCGGGCATTCATCGATCAGGATCCGTCGATTCTGACCTCGCTCACGCCGGCCGATCACTCGGGCCTGGCGCGCGCCGTTTTCGATGGTCGTCGAGCGGCGGCGCACTTCATGCTCCGCCTCGGTTTCGACGAAACCGCCGGTGGTGTTGATGGGGGCACGGCGCTTCACGCCGCATGCTGGATGGGCGATGTCGAGATGGTAGAGGCGATCCTCCAGCGCGGACGCGTCGCGGTCGAAAGCCGCGATCCCGTTCACCTCAGCACGCCGCTCGGTTGGGCAGCGTTCGGATCGGTCCATCGCCGGGCGCGCAGCGGCGACTATTCCGCAGTCGTCGATCGACTCGTTGCCGCTGGAGCAGACATTAATGCGCCCGGGAACGGCGAACCCATGTCTCTCATCGCAATGGCCGAGGGGAATCCGGAGATCCAGGCGACGTTGCGCAAGCATGGTGCCCGGGGATAAATACGGAGCACGCCGTAATTTTCCACCGCCGGGCCCATGGCCCGATGGTCGTAAGAGATTCCGACAGTCTCCGCGATCGCGGTCGACTAGTACGTTAAAAGTCCAAACAATTCTCTTGTTACCCGAAGGGCACCAACCTTGCAGCGTGGCGCGCGGGCCAGCTCGTACGCGGGTCAATCGATTGGGAGGATGAGGACATGGTCCGAGGAAAGGCTTGGATTGCGAGCGTTGCGATTGCGCTCAGCCTGACGGCTGGCGTCTCTACGGCGCACGCGGATGCCATTGAGGTGACCGTGCTTGGCACTGCCGGCCCGTGGGATTGGGCCACTGGTGGTCTCAACGCTGCCTACCATTACGGCCCGGAAGTGCAGGATTTCACGCCGCCGACCGTTGTCGATCTCCAGACCCTGGGATTAGCTGCGGGGGATTCCATCTACATTAGCTATAAGAGCGGTCTGACCAGCGCCTTCGGCGGCGAACCGTACGTCGACCAGGCCGGCCACGTCGGTTCCATTTTCAAGGACGACGTTCCCGGTTCATCGGGACAACCGTTTCCGAGCCTACATATGCCCGCTCAGTGGGGCAGCGGCTCCGCCGATGCCGCGAACGATTGTTCGATGGACCCCCTCAAAGATTGCCGATACGGCATCTTCCTCAATTCGCTCGTGGCCACCCTGACCGACGCGAACCACGTGATTGTTGGTACTCCGTTCCCAATCGGCTACGTGCTTCCAGTCGAAACTGCGCCGGGCTCAGGCATCTACACTCAAGGATTCAATGTCGGGCTCGACTTCCAACTGCCTTCGAACGCGCGATACCTGCAGCTTGGGATGAATGACGATCTCTTCAACGACAACACCGGGTCGTTGCAAGTCTGCGTTGGTTCGAACCAATCTGACCAGACCGCGTGTTTGCAGAACGTTCCCGATCAGGCGTCGACGGTCGGCCTCTTCGCCATCGGACTCGTGGGTCTCGCCGCACTCGGCCTTTACCGGGGACACGCGTAAGAACGACGTTCACAACGCAGCGCAACCGCATTTACAAGAAGGGCCGGACTGTTCCGGCCCTTTTCTTTTGCCGTTCGCTACCGGGCCGAATCCAACTTCACGGCCCATAACATGGCGTGCGGCGTCTTCTCGATCGGCTCGAGCCAGGAAGGTGCAGTGCCCTCGCCGCCAAGCATCCACCTCGGCCTCGACCGCAATTCGGCGTCGCTGATCGCCACGAACTCCACCTGATTCGTTCGGAGCCACTCTTCGAGGCGGTCAAAGTCACCGGTGCCGGAGGCCTCGAACTCGGGAATGACGACGTATCGGCATCGCACGTAGCGCTGCGCGAACGGCGCCGCACCGGCGGCTGCATGGCCGGCGCCGACGCGGTCTTGCACGCCCTGAAGCAGCGCGATTTCTTCATAAGGATGCGACGAGATGAACTCCGGTACGCGCGCTCCGAATGTTGTAGCCGCCGTCGTCGCGATGGCAATTAGTAGCACGGCGGATCCGATGAGACGCGATCGCGAGCCTGTTCGCCAGGTGTCGAACGTGGCCAGAACGGCCGCCGCACCGAGTGCAGCAGCGATCGGAATCCAGATCAGCATGAATCGATCCCACGGGAAGAACACCACCGCCACCGCCAGTGTGAACAGGCCAAGCGACACGACGAGATAGGCCCAGAGCGTAGACCGCCGCCGCGTGGTCTGCACGATCGCCAGCGCGAGGATCGCCATTCCCAGCCAATTCCCGACGAGCGACGGGAGGACCCGGCGGCCAAAGAACAACACCTGGTTGAATGCTGATCGCACGACGAGCGCAGGATCTTGACGTGCGACTTCCAGGATCCCGAGACGAGGGGCCGCATCCAGCAGCGCCGGGTCCAGCTGGCCGTGCAGCTTCCACCAGAAGTTTCGGTAATTCTCGTCGTAGAACGGGTCGCCGAACACGTGCCAGCGAATGATCCAGACTGGCGAGAACACGACAACAGCTGCGACGAGCGCAGTCGCGGCGTGTTTCATCGATCGAGACGCGGCGGACGGCTGCGCGAGCAAATAAACGGCAGCCAAAGACGGAAGCAGAAAGAGGGCATTCGCACGCGTGAATGCCGCCAGCCCGTAGGCCACGCCTGTGGCCAGTGCGACGGGCGCTGAGGGCCGCTGCATGTAAGCAACCGCACAGAGGAGGGTCAGCGCCGCGAGACATGCAAACAACATGTCCGTCGAGGCCTGCACGCCGAAGAGCCAGACATACGGATTGACCGCCGTCCAGGCCATCGCGAACAATCCGGCTCTTTCGTCACCGATACGTCGGCCCAGCGCAAAGGCGATCAGGCAGAGCCCCACGGCAGCGACGCTCGACACCGTGCGCGCAGCCGAGAAGCTGTCAGTGTGGAACCCAGCGCCGGCGGCCGCGACGACCAGCACGTAGAGCGGCGGACGAAACCGGTCGCGGGGCCACGCGCCCGCGCGGACCCGGTCCGCTCGTTCCACGAACGCATCCCGTTCCGGACCGCCTGCCGATTCGACCCAGTGGTAGGTGTGGCCGAACCAGATCAGCGCGCACAGGATCGCGAGCGCACCCAGACCGGCCGCGAGTGACCACGTCGATGCGGTCTCGGCAGCTTGCGGCGATGTGGAGGTTGGTCGGTTGCCGTTGATCGGGGGCGGTATCACGTTCGCGCGGGCATGGGCGCCGGCAACCTCGCCGGTTAGTATAGGGCGGCACGGCTTGATCGCCGGTTCTCAGTAACTCCGGCTCGCGCCGCCGCCCCCCGAACGACCTCCGCCAAAACTGCTGGAACTCCCGCCTCCCGAGGACGATGACGACTGCGAGATGCGCGGCAGGGTCTTGGTGAATGTATGGGTGTATGCGCAGAACGCGCACGTGTTGGTGACGCGCGCGGAACCCTCGCTACTGGTGGTCGCAGACACGATCGTTTGGCTGGTCGACTGCAGCGTTCGGTTTTGACACTGCGGGCAACTGGCATACCGGCTCAGCCACTTGGGATACCGCAGCGTGAATCGATGCTGGCATGACGGGCACTGCCACACGTCGTAGTCCACGCTGCCGACGTTCTCCTCGGCCACTTCGCCCTTGCTCAAATGCGCGTCGTCATCCGCCTCTCCTAGCCGGGTCATGCGCGTTTGGCATTGCGGGCAGCGTCGCGGACGCCGCCGCTTCCACTTGCGGTAGGCGACAATGGAGGCTATGCCGAAGGGCGACAGGCTGAGAGCCTGGAGCCAGATCGGCCAGCCCTCGGTGAAGTCGTTGTAGGACTGGGTCAACGGCGAGGCCAGGGCCACCGGTTCGTTCTTTGCCGCCGCGATCAGCGCGTCGACACCAGCAAGCACACCCTGATCGAACTGATTCGCCTTGAAGTGCGCGATCACGTACTGATCGAGTATCGCGCCCACCTTGCCGTCCGGAAGCGTGCCTTCGAGGCCGTATCCCACTTCGACCCGCACACGACGATCGCCGGTCGACCACAGGAACAGCAGCCCGTTGTCGCGGTCCTTCTTGCCGATACCCCACATCTGGAACAGCTTTTCTGCGGCGTCCTCGATCGTGAGTCCATCGAACGATCGAATGACGACGATCGCGATTTCAGCGGTGGTTTCGCGTTCGAATGCCGCGGCACGCTCGTTGAGCAGCGCAATGGTCTTGGCGTCGAGGGTGGCGGTTGTATCGGTGACCCACGTGCCGTTCCGCAAGCGCGGGTTGGGGATGCTGGCGAGCGATTCGGCTCCGAGAGCGGCAGTCGCAAGTAGAAGGGCGAGACACACCGCTGACATGAGGCAATCGCGGAGACGAGTCACGCGCCATTCTAGCTCAGCCGCGATCGTCAACCGATCTGCCCGGCTGACTCTATACTTTCGACCGTGATCGAAATCAGTCGAAACCAGCGCGCAGCATGTTCTTCCGCCTTCTGTGGGCGTTCGATCTTCTCGTGGCCGTCGTCGTCAGCGTCTTCTTCGTCTGGGGCCTGGCCGACGGGTCCGTGTCATCGTTCAACATCGTGCTCTGGCTGGGTTTGCTGGCGCTCGTCGGTGGAGTCGTGGTCGGAGGTCGAGCGCTTCAGCGCGCCGGCCACTCGGTAGTGGCGACGCTCCTGTTGCTGGTGCTGGCGATTCCCGGTCTCGGGTTCACGCTGTTCCTCGTCATGGTTCTCATTCTTCAGCCGCGTTGGAACTAGCGGGCGTTAGGCTGAGCCGCATCTAGAGCGTTTTCAAGTACGCCAATAATGCGCCGACCTTCGAATTCAACAGACGCTCTTCGATCGCTTTTCGATCGGCGACGGGATCGAGGCCGCTTGTATCGGGGCACATGTTCGCGCCGAACGCGTGTCCGGTGTTGGCCTTGCCGGGCACGGTCGTGTCGTACTCCTTGATCAGGATCGTGTCGTTGGGACCGTACCGGGCCGGGGGTCGAGTGGACCATTCGAACCCGACCAGGGCTTCGTCGTAATACAAGTTTCCACGCAGGAATTTTTGTGGGCGCGTCGGCGCGCATATCAGCTGGCCCAACGTCGGTACCGAGCCGTTGTGGAGGTACGGAGCCTGCGCCCAGATGCCGTTCAGCACGTCCGCCTTATAGCCGTTGGTGCCCTCCGCCACGCGCCGCGGGGTGTCGCGGAAGTACTCGTCGAGCCGCGCCTGCCAGTCGCCCTTCGGCACACACCAATCGGCACCGGGCTTGCCCTTGTTGTTCAGGCCATAGATGCTGCAAGCCTCCGTCACCAGCGCAGACAATCCGTAACGCGACACACTCGTATTCACCATCGTCCGATTGGGATCGACTCCAAGTGTCGAGACCGGGTAGATGGTCTGGTTGCGGGACGCGTGGCACGTACTGCAGTGTTCCTTGAACAGCGCCTTGCCCTCGCGCGCCTGCGACAAATCGACGCTGGTGAAGGGATAGGGCGGCGTCGGCAGGTTGTCGATGAACGGGTTTAACGGCTCGTGAATCCGCACGTTGACCATGCGCGGATCTCCGGTCGCGGAAGCTCCCGAGGCCAGGGTGCGAGACGAGGCGCCCTGATTACCGTCCCAGTTGGCGTGGAAGCGTTCGGTCGCCCAGTTGATGCTCTTGATGTCGATGGCGGCCGGGACCGGCGGAGCCCACGAGGAAATATTCTTGAAGATGCGGTCGGCGGCGGCTTTGGGATCCGTCACCGGCTCGGTCATACCGGCAATATCAGCCGGCAAGCCATTCGCTTTCGAGAATCCTGAGAAGAGCGGGCTGTTCGGGTTGTCGCGGCGCACGAATTCCAGAAAGCTGTTATCGGGGCGACGCGAGTGAATCGCGACCAGGCCGGAGGCGATTCCAAACGCGTCCATTTGACCAGGACGATCTTCGAACACGTCGGGGAGCGGCCGCTTGTAGCCATTGTTCCTCGCCACGACGTGATAGATGAAGTGTGTCTTCACGCCGACGGCGATGAGATCCTGCATGACTTTCGGGAAATCGCTGGCGATCGCCAGGGTCTGAATTTTTGCGCGCGCGATTTGCGAGGGAGACGAACCGTACAGCGTTTCAGGCCGTTGACGCGCCTTGTCCAGCATCTCCGTGTACAGGGCGCGAATCGCGCTCCGATTGGGCTTGATGTTGGCAGGGCTCACCGGAGCGGTGGACGCCGGGTCGAATCCCGATTCGGTCAGCGCTGCGCCGGTGAGCATCAGCAGCTTCGAGTAGTACTGCGCCTCGATTTCGGTATTCGGCATGCCGGGCAGGAATTTCATCTTTCCAGCCGTCATCACGCGGCCGACGTGGCAGGCTGCGCACGAGAAGAACACGCGATCCATCGCACCCGGGCTCCCAAAGCCGGGCCGATCGCGTTCCCAGTTGTCGTCCTTGTCGACGGTTTGCAGCTTGGCGATCAGCAACGTCGTGTTTGGAAGGACGCGGCGCGCAAGTAACCGGGTGTCGTAAACGGCCGTCTCGGTCGCCGACAGCGGCTCGAACGTGCGCGGGTTCTCGAACGCGAAGCCGTAGGGCAGCGGTGATTGCCGTTGATCTGCGGGGCGTGCCACACCGTCTACATAGTCGGATGGGCTGGGTCCGACGCCGATGTGATCGAGAGTCCATTTGGCCTCGGGCGTCCCCGATCCCGACGGCACGGTTGCCTGGCGCTTCCAAATCCTGGCAATGGCGCGCAGCGTCGGATTCTGGTGGTTGGGATCGAGATCGAGGATCGTCTTTAACAGCACGAACGGAACGCCGTTGAACCCGACCGGGTTGTCGCGGAACCAGCTCCAGGCCAGCCGAGGATTCTGGCCGTCGCGGAAACCGTACGTTGCAGCGTGGGCGGGATCGGCGTCGTTGAGATATCCGTTGAGGGCCCGGTCACGTTTCTCGATCTCTGCGGCCCAGTCAGTGACGGTCTTCCCATCGACCCACGACACGATCTCCTCGCTGGTATCGTTCTTCAATGGCGCCACGAGGCCCGCGTTGGCCCTCTCTGCGGCAGCCGCATACTCGGGGTTCTGATTCGCAGGACCGCGTCCGCATGCGCACACCGCCAGAGCTAGCAACGGGATGCAACTAATCACACGACGAGCTGAGGCAGGCATCGCCGGAATAATACCCAACTCCCGTGACACGCGAAGGCGTTGGTTGCACGCGTACTTCGAACCGCCGGCGCTCAGAGGGAACGCCCGGGAGGCTACGACCGACGTCCGCGCATCACGCGCACATGCGACCTGGCGAAGTGGTACACCACCGCGCCGTACGCGGCGCCCCCCGTCGACAGCAGCGCGGCCAGAAGAGATGCACCTGGACCGGCGAGGAAGCCGAGTAATGTCTCCAGCAACGCCGTCAGTAACAGCGCGCAGCCGGTGACGAATGGGAGATCAGCGGCCACTGTGAGTTCGCGCCTGCCGCGCCACTCGGCAATGGCATAACCCAACAAGGTGAAGCCGCCGATTTGCTCCAGTAGCAGCATCACGCCCATCACGCTCGCGTCCCGCACCCGTCCGACGATGCCGAATGCCCCGTGCCACGGCACGACCTCGCGGAACGGAGGCCATAGCGCGGCAGTCATGAGGTAAAGCCCGAACACCGGCATGAAGCGTCGCAGGGTCTCGACTTCGAAGCGCCGATCGCCAGAGCGGCGGTTGGCGCGCGACAGATCGAGCAAGACGATCGCGCCGGCGGAGAGCAGCAGCAACGTCGTGAGGATCCTTTGGCGATCCTCGACCATGCCGATGCAGCTCAACCACAGTTGGGGCATCAGCAGATAGAGGAGACCTACGACAGGGATGTCGAGTCCGATGCGGCCAACCGGATCGCGACGCCAGAAGGATGCGCGCTCCAAACGATCTCGAATCCATACGCCTGCCCCAGCGCCCGCGGCGTTGGCGACGAAATCAACAGGACTGGGAAAGCGGCCTGGCAGGAAGAACTGGATCAACTCGATCAGCGCGCTCAGCATCGAGCCGACCGCCACGACTTGCCAGGCGGCACGCGTTCTCGCCACGGGAACGCTCCGCAGCAGGAATCCGATCGGCAGAAACATGGCGATGTTGAGGATGGTGCCGAAGGCCGGCGATCCGATTGGCACGTACGGTTGGCGCCACGCGAACTCGAACGGACTCAGCGTGATGACCAACGTCACGAACGTGAAATATCCAAGGAGGGCGAGCGGCAGGCGCATGCTGACCGTTCATCTTTTCGGCCGTTTCCGTCACCGCTGAAGGGGTAGATAACGACCGGCGTTGGGATTTGTTGCACGGTTGCAACGTTCGTGTGTCGACGCTGAGCACCAGCAGGGCACACTATTCGGAGACATGCATAACAGTTCTGGCCCCGCAACGTTCTCGGCGCTGTTCGATCGATTGGCGTGGCGCCCGATTCCGAATTGCCCGGGGCGCTATGTGCTGGCGGCGGGACCAGTTGCCACGCCGCCGGAGGACATTGTCCCGGGCGTGAACGACGGTTCGGAACATGTGAGCGCGGCCGCCAAGGATCCGGTGATCGTCACGCCGTTTGAAGATGGCGGGCTGATTTCGTATCGGAAGGCGAACGGCATGTTCCTTCACACGTTGAACACGCGCGAGGGACTTGAACGCAAGTTACGTCAGCTTGCCATTCGTTGAACCCGCACCTCTTGCGGCCCGGCTTGGCCGCGCGCACGACGGGGTCGATGGGCGTATACTCTCGCCCGCGGGGCAAGCGATGTCCCGGTGCCCTCATTTGCGAAGGAGCAACCCATGGGTTCGAAACGACCAGATCGACGGGGATTCCTGAAGAGCGGCGCCGCGCTGGCCGGCGGGTTCACCTTCGGGGCCGCAGCACCCGCGAGCGGCCAGGAACAACATCACGCCCCATCGATGATCAAGGAGCAGAAGGATCAGATCGCCTACGGCGATCGCTCCAGTCATGTCACCTCCGTGCGCATCGCCCACGGCGGCAGGCCATCACCCGATAATTGGGGACTGACGTTTCACGTCGCGGCCCCGCTTCAGGATTCGGTCGGCGTGATCACGCCATCCTCGCTCCACTACATGGGCACGACTCGCGGCGCCTTCCTCCCGGACATCGATCCTAAGGAGCATCGCCTCATGATTCACGGCCTGGTGGACCGCCCGCTGACGTTCACCATGGACGACTTGAAGCGCTTCCCGTCCGTGACACGCTTGCATTTCATCGAGTGCGCGGGGAATCGATCGTCGCGCCGGGCGAAGAACGTTCAAGAAACGCACGGCATGACGAGTTGCGCCGAATGGACCGGCGTGCTCCTGTCGACGCTGCTCAAGGAGTGCGGACTGAAAGGCGGGGCATCCTGGTTCGTCGCGGAAGGGTCGGAGGAAGTGAAGGGCGCGTCGAGCATGCCGATCGCCAAGGCGATGGAAGACTGCTTCGTGGCCTATGGCATGAACGGCGAGGCCGTGCGGCCGCAGAATGGGTTTCCGCTGCGCCTGATGGTTCCCGGCTTCGAAGGCATTTTTCACACCAAGTGGCTGCGGCGCATCAAGGTGGTCGATCGCTACTACATGAACTACAACGACTTCGGCCATCTCGATAAGGATCCGAAAGTCGCGGCACTGGACTACCAAATCGGACCCAAGTCCGTCATCACGTTCCCCTCCGCTGGACAACAATTGCCAGGCAAGGGCTTCTACGAAATCAGCGGCCTGGCGTGGTCCGGTGGCGGCGCGATCAAGTTGGTGGAGGTCTCCACCGACGGCGGCAAACGCTGGAACAAAGCCGAGTTCAAGGGGACGCCCCAGCGCATGGCGCACGCGCGGTTTGGCCTGATGTGGAACTGGGACGGCAAAGAGTCCGAGATCCTGTCACGCTGCACGGACGAAGTCGGCCAGGTGCAACCGTCGAGGGAACAGATCGCGAAGTACTGGAACAAGCCCTACGACCAGACGTTCAGCGTGCCCGGTCTCGACAACAGCATTCAGCCGTGGAAGATCGCCGCGGATGGGAGCGTCACCAATGGCTTCGCTTAGAGCGCTCGCGCTGGCGTTGCTGATGGGCGCCACCGTGCTGGCGCAGCAGGCGACGTACGGTGTCGGACGCACGCCGACGGCAGAAGAAATCAAGGCTTGGGATATCTCCATCGGTCCGACCGGAGAGGAACTGCCCCAGGGCAAGGGAACCGTCAGAGACGGCGCTCAGCTGTATCGATCGAAGGGCTGCGCGGGCTGCCATGGGGCATCAGCCGTTGACGGCAAGGCTCCGATTCTGAAGAGCAAAGCCGCTCCGAACGCCGACGTCTGGGCACGTGGGCGAATACTGCCGCTTCGCGCGCCGTTCGCGACGACGGTGTGGGATTACATCAATCGCGCCATGCCTCTCAACCGGGAGGGAACGTTAACGCCCGATGAGGTCTACGCGCTGACGGCGTATTTGCTCTTCATCAACGACGTTATCAAGGAGGACGAGGTCCTCGACGCCAAGACCCTGCCAAACGTGAAGATGCCGATCGGCAGTGATTACGCGTCACTGCCTGAGTGGAAGCCGAGGACGCCAAGGCTGAAGGGTTACCCGCACTAGTCGGAAGGTGAGGGCCGGGAGGAAAGGATGGGATGACGAACGTCAATCCCATTATTAGTATGCGCTCACCCCGCCACATCTTCAAGACTGTTTCTTGATCCGCAAGGCCGGTATTATCGCCGGCCCATGTCGACAACCACGAATCGCGAAACGGCGCCCCGCGATGGGGGCTCGGTGGACCATCGGCTCGCGCGTCTCCTGGACGCGCCATTCTTCGCGCGGGTCGTCCCGCACCTCGCGCCGGAGACGCTGCATCAACTGATTCACCGCCGCGGGCTCGATGCGTGCGGCGAGCTCGTCACCGCGGCCACGCCCGCGCAGCTCACCTCGCTGCTCGACCTCGATCTGTGGCGCCATGCGAAGCCGGGGCGCGACGAACAGTTCGATGTCGAGCGGTTCGGCGAATGGCTCGAAGTGCTGGTCGACACCGGCGAGGCAGTAGCGGCACGCACCGTTGCTGCCCTCGACGCGTCGCTGGTGATCACCGGCCTCTGCCGTTACTTGCGTGTCTTCGACCCTGGCACGTTCGAGCCGATCGCACAGAGCGATGACGAGGCGATCGAGCGCCACGACTTGATGAATAGCGAAACGAGCGCTGACGTACTCGAGTGTGAAGTGGGCGGTTACCTGCTGCGGGCGCGGAGAGTCGATGCGTGGGATGCGATCGTCACGCTGCTCGTCACGCTCGAGACCGAGCACAACGACTACTTTCACGCGGTGATGCACGGATGCCGCGATCTGTCCAACTCCACGCCGGAGTTCGACGGCCTCGACGATCTGCTGCTGGCGCCGGAGCAACACCTTCACGACACCGCGATCGAACGGGAGCGACGGCGATCGCGGCACGGCTACGCGACGCCGGCCGACGCGCGCGCATTCCTGCAAATGGCGAGGCAGCCGCAGCGCACGCCAGGTACGATCAACCCCATCGCCACGGCCTACTTTCGCGCGGCCGAAGAGGAAGCCGAAGAGGACTCCACACCTGCCAAGGCTCCAGCGCCGCAGGCCCGCGAAAACGAAAACATTCCCACATCGATCGAGGCGGTCATGGAACTGCTGGCCGAAGCGGGCGTGATGCCGCAACGGCCGCGGGCGCTGCTCGCCGCTGGAGACGAGGATCCTGGAGCCGCCCACCTTCGCCAAGGCTACGGCGGGCAAGCGAAACTCGCGTTGTTGAAGCGGCTGATGAAGTTCGCGCTGGAACTCGACGAGCCCGCGTACCTGGCGCGTACGCGCGACCTGGCCTTCCTCGCGAATACGCTGCTGGCAGGATCGTCCGTTCAGTCGCGGCCGTTCACGCCCCAGGAGGCGTCCGATGCGACGGCATGCATCTGCAACCTGGGTCTCGAATGCCGGCTCGACACCGAAGTGCCCGATTCGTTCCTCGTCGAGCACGACCTTGTGACCGTGTTCGAAGCAGGCTGGTCGGTGCTGCATCAGGACGTCAGCTTGTTCGTGGCGGACCAACTCGTGTCGACGCTGGCCGGGCTTCGCTGTGCCGACGCCGACACCCGCCGCGATCTCCTGCTGCTGCGGCGCAAGCTCGAGAAACACCGCGAGGCCGGGACCCCGTGGCTCGCACGCGATGCGACCGACGTGCTCGCGATGCTCGACATGACGGCCTGGATCGGTGTGGTCGGATTGTTGAACGAGTGTCCGATCTTGCCCGCGGCGCTGACCGCCGTCCTCGAACGCCGCACGACGCTCGTCAGCCCAACCGCGTTCGAGTTCATCTCGACGAAAGCCCAGATCGGCGACATTCGCCTGTTTGTGAGGACGCTCCCCGTCGTGTTCTCCGGTTGATTCGATGGCGCGATCGACTGCGGCACCACCTCATCTGTCGACGTCAGCCTGTCTTGAAATTTCCGTGCAGAGGTTGGTTGCGGCGCGGGTTGCACGCGTGTATCGTGGCACGCGCAAATTTACCCGAAGGAGACGCCATGAACGCCAACTGGACGCGCCGTGATGTGCTGAAAACGATGGCCGCAACCGTCGCGACTCCGGTGCTGGCACACGCGGCGCCACGGCGCACCGTGGCGATCATCGGCGCCGGCATGGCGGGCGTCTCGGTGGCGTGGCTGCTGGATGGACAACGGGATGTCGTGCTGCTCGAGAGTCGTGACAGCATCGGCGGGAACGTCCGGAGTCTCGACGTCGACCTCGACGGGCATCAGTTCGCCGTCGATCTTGGGGCGCAGTTCTTCCATCCCGGACCGTATCCCGTCTACACGGCGCTGCTCGAGTCGCTCGGGCTGTTTCCACCCACCGTCTCGCCGGCTTCGCCCTCATCGGCGTTCCCGGCGTCGATCACGATCGAGCAGCCGGGCGAAGCGACGCCGCGGTTTGTCTCACCGATTATTCCCACGCGCCTCTGGCCCCTCGGCGAGGCATGGAACCAGCCTGGTCTCCTGGCCTTCTTCACCGCCTTCAACGCTGCCAAGGCTCGAGAAGAGAACGACGAGAGCTGGTCGCTCACTCTGGGCGACTGGCTGCCGACACTCGGCCTGTCGCAGCAGCAGTGGGAAGGCATCATCCTGCCCTGGGCGGCGTCGCTGTTTTCGGGCAACATCGAGCAGGCGCGCGGCATGTCCGCGCGCGCGGCCATGTTGTTCGCGGCGAAGGCGCTGCCCGACAATCTGGCCGAGCAGGTCGTGTACTACGTCCTCAGGAACGGCCTGATCGAACCGATGCGGGAAATGCTCGATCAATGTTCGACGGTCGAGGTGTTCACGAACACGGCTGTCTCCAGTGTCTCTCGCGGGGGCGGCCGCCGCTTCACCGTGCGTTGCGCGGACGGCGCGAGCTTCGCCGTAGACGATGTGGTGTTCGCGGCGTCGGGTCCTGGAACGCTGCAGCTGTTGGAGGGCATCCCCGCATCGCATGCCCAGCGGTCGGCGTTGGGTGGCATCGAGTTTCACCACGCCAGTCTCGCGCTGCACACCGACCCGATCTACGCGCCCGCGGATTCGATGCACTGGTCGTTCCTGAATTGCCAGCTGCACGGTGCAGGCTCCTGCGAAAGTTCGATGTGGCTCGCTGACGTCGTGACCGGCGCTCCGCCGGCCACCGCGGCAAAGCTCTGGAAAAGCTGGACGACACACCGGCTGCAGCAGCCGGCGCAGGTGCTGCATCAGGCGGATTTCATGCACATGCTGCCGACGCCGGCGTCGATTCAGGCGCAGACGGACACGCGCCGGCTCCAGGGCAGAACCGGTCTTTGGTTCGCAGGCGGTTACCTGTACCCCTACGACGCCCAGGAGACCGCGCTACTGTCGGCGCTCGAGGTGGCGAACGGCCTGAACGGCGGCAGCACGCCACGCGGCGCGGCACTCCTGGCATCGGTGTAAGCCCCGAGCGCCGCACGACACCCTGATCCGCTCGGGAGCAGACCTGTGACGAATTCGCCCCGCCGCGCTTTCCTTGCCGATATGGCGCGGTGCTCCGCAGCACTTCCGTTGATCGATTGGTCACGCCGTATTGCGCAGCAGCGCGTGCCGCGCATTGGGTTCATGAGCGGCGCCGAGCCGTCACTGATCTCGTCCTTCGAAGACGAAATGCGCAAGCTCGGTTATTCCGAGGGCAAGAACATTCATCTCGAAATCCGTATCGGCCGGGCGAATACCAACGACTCGGCTGTCCACGCGGCTGAACTCGGCGCGATGGACATGGCCTTCGTCATCGTCGCCGCGTTGCCGCAAGCCCTGGTGATGCGGCAGGCGAACCCGAAAATGCCGATGGTGATTATTACGTGCCCCGGGATGGTGAGTAACGGGTTCGCGGAGACACTCGATCGGCCCGGCGGCATCTACACCGGCATGGACGAACTGCCGCCGGGTGTGACGAGCAAGCGGTTGCAGCTGTTGAAGCGCGCGGCACCGTCGGTATCGCGTGTCGCACTGCTTTCGACCACGCCTGGACGCGGCGGTCACGAGACGCAGCTCGCCGACGCGGAGCGAGCGGCGGAAGAACTGGGTGTCAGCGTGAAAGTGTATCGCGCCAGTTCGCTCGGCGAGATCACCGCGGCCCTCGATGCGATGCGAACCGATCAGATGAACGGGCTGGCGAATTTCCAGGGCGGTCTGTCATTGGCGAACCGGCAGGTGATTGTCGATTTCGCCGCGGCTCACCGATTGCCGGCTGTTTATCAGTCCACCTTCTTCGTCGAGTCCGGCGGACTCTTGGCGTGGGCGCCGGATCAGCGGGATCAATACCGCATGGGTGCGCGCATGGCGGATCAGATTCTCAAGGGGAAGAAGCCGGGAGACATCCCGGTCCAGCATCCAGGGCCGTATCAACTGCATGTGAGTACGAAAGCCGCGGCGGCAATTGGGCTGACGCTGCCGTCCGATCTGCTGGCGGAAGCCGACAAGGTCTGGTCGTGATTGGTCGTCGACCGCGACTCATTGGACGTTATTCGCGGAGCACCTTGTGAACAAAAGTGACCGCGGTCGATCCCTCTCCGACAGCCGAGGCGACACGTTTGATGCTGCTGCCGCGGACATCACCAACGGCGAACACGCCTGGCAGGCTCGTTTCGAGAAGATAAGGCGCACGTGCCAGGGGCCAGCCTGCTGTGACCAGCTCGTCGTGTGACAACTCGGAGCCGGTCTTCACGAATCCCTGCGCGTCGAGGGCCACACATCCTTCCAGCCAGTGGGTGTTCGGCACGGCGCCTGTCATCAGAAATACGTGCCCGATGTCGCCCGTATCGACGTGTTGATTGCGGCTGTCCCGCCAGCTCACTCGCTCCAAACGTGTCTGACCCTCGAGGGCGATGATTTCGGTATGCGTGCGAAGGGTGATGGCTGGATTTTCGTCGATGCGCTGGATCAAATAGCGCGACATGCTCTCGGCCAGGTCTCCGGCCCGGACGAGCATATGCACGTGCCGAGTGGTGTCCGCGAGGAATACCGCGGCCTGACCGGCGGAGTTTCCGCCGCCGACCACCACCACCTCTTCGCCGCTGCACAACTGCGCCTCGATCGCCGTCGCTCCGTAATACACGCCGGTGCCTTCGAACCGCGTCAGGTTCTCGAGTGATGGACGCCGATATTCGGCACCAGTGGCAATGACGATCGCTCGCCCAAAGAGGCGCGGTCCCTCGTCGATCTGGACCGCATAGGGCCGCCGGTCGCACGTGAGTTGCGTGGCCCCCTTCGCGATCAGGATCTCGGCGCCGAACTTCTGCGCTTGCGTATATGCGCGCGCGGCCAGGTCCTGTCCGGAAATGCCGGTGGGAAATCCGAGATAGTTCTCGATCCGCGAGCTCGAGCCCGCTTGTCCGCCCGGCGAATTCGATTCGACCACCAGGACATCGAGACCCTCTGAGGCCGCATACACGGCTGCGGCCAGTCCGGCCGGTCCGGCTCCGATGACAATCACGTCGCGAACATGCTTTTGATCGATCGCGTCATTGAAGCCGAGGCAGGCGGCGATCTCCTGATTCGTCGGGTTGCGAAGGACGGATTCGCCGCGGCAAATCAGGACGGGCACGTCGGTAACGGCGACCTTGAAGCGGTCCAACAGGTCCTGCACGTCGGCATCGCGATCGAGATCGATGTAGGAATACGGGTGACCGTTGCGGGTCAGGAATTCCTTGATGCGAAGCGTTCCGGGAGAATGGCTGGAGCCAACCAGCGCGACATCGCCAAGCCCGCGCGCGATCAGTTCGATTCGCCTCAGGATGAACGCTCGCATCAGGATTTCGCCGAGTTCGGCATCCGACTGCACGAACGAGAGCAGCTGCGCACGCGTCAATTCGATCACGTCGCTTGCTTCCAGCGCCTGCAGCCGCACGAGCGACCGTCGTCCGGACAGCATGTTCGCCTCGCCCGTGAATTGGCCAGGGCCGAGTTCGGTGATCAACGTTGCCGTCGCGCCCTCCGGGCGCCGTATCTCGAGGCGGCCGGTGCGCACCATGAAGAACGGCACCACCGGGTTGCCGGCGTCGAACAACAACTCTCCGGCCTGCACCGTACGCTTCGTCCCGTGTGCTGCAGCCCGCGTCACCTGTGCCGGTGTCAGGGTTGGGAACATGCTCGCGCTGACTGTCCCAGTCGTCACAGTTTCATCATCGGCAGCGGATTCCATTGGTGTGATCGTAGTCGCGTGAACCCAGTTGCGACAAAGTCCTGTTGTGACTGGTCCCAGTCATCGGGGCATGGACGAACCAGGGAGGATCAGGGTTCGCGTTGATGACCCTTCGATCAACTGACGAAAGTGAACCAGCACGCTGCCGAATCGAATCTGCGAACCATGCACCAACACGACCGGTGAGATAACCCGCACGCCGTCGACGGTCGTTCCATTCTTGCTCGACAAGTCGTGGAGTGTCGCCACCGTGTCGGCCACAACGATCATCGCGTGACGCCTGGAGATCCCCTCCGGATCAGAGCGGAGATCGGCGGCCGGATCAAGGCCGACGCGAACCGTCGCCGTCGGTCCGCGCCCGAGAACGTTGTCGCCGAGGTGGAGGGGGATGCGCTCATGGCCGCTGGCGAGCCAGCACGTGGGCGCGCTCCGCTCGCGCGTCGTCGACCTTTCGACCTCCGCCGCCGCGGCCACAAACGCGTAGCCGAACCGATGGATCGTCCGTACAAAGAGCGGCCGCCGCGCGTTGTCGCCGAGCGCGCGTCTGATGTCAGCTACGAGCACCGCGACATTTCCATCAGAGACGAATGTGTCAGGCCACAACTGCTGATGAATGGCGGCCTTGGACACCGCCGCCGGCCGCTGTTCGACCAGCATCGCGATCAGCTCGAGTGCCTTTGGCGAGAGGGGCACCGGGCGAGTGCCCTGCAGCAACTGCCGCGTCTGCCAGTCGAGAGTGAACGCCCCGAATGTGATCGGCATGGTCAGGGTAACGAGATGCGGTAGAGATTGCGCTGGCTGGTGTCACGGTAAAACGCGTACACGTCTTGTGACGGCCCAGGCACCATCAGGGTTTCGATGCGACGGGCGCCCGGCAGGCGGGCGACGTCCTCCTCGGACCTGAGTCCTCCCGTCGGCAACGTAGGGAGCGCAGCGCCTGGCGGAAGTGGAATCAGGTAGCTCAGGCCCGCTGAAATAGGACCATCCGAAAGCGACACCGATCGCCCGTCCGGCGACCAGGTCCAGATAATGTCCCGCGAGATCTCGATCGGCGCGGCGCCGCTGAAGGAAAACGCCTGGTAGGCCACCGCATTCTCGCCACGCACTGGAGACCACGCGACAAGCCAGCGCCCATCCGGCGAAATACCATTCAAGAGAAGCACGGGTTCCTCAATCGCTTTCCTGAGCCCGGCTCCGTCCGCGCCGACACGATAGGCTGACCCCGACGCCCGAAAGAAAATGCTGCCGTCGGGTCCGAATCGTGGCTGCCTTCCCTCGACGTTGGCGATTTGTCTGGCCTGTGCGCGCCGATCGAGCGGAGCGAGGTAGAGACGGAATTTGCGGTCGGCATCGAGGGCCTCGATGATGACCTGCTGACCGTCAGCTGAGACGTCATAGTCGAACGCCTCGATGCCCGGAGCGACCGGCGCCGTCGATCCCGTGACGAGGTCAGCGACCCAGACTTGCCCTGGCTGCGTCGCATAGGCGGATGGATATTCTTTGACGATCACGTAGCACAGCCTCTTGCCGTCGCGGGTGAACTTGGCATTGGTCGCGGTTCCTTCCAATGCCGAAATCTGACGATCGCCCTGCGGCTCACGCAGCCAGATCGATCCATTCTGCAACGCGACCGACGCGATCAAGGAACGGCCATCTGGCGCCACGGTAATCCCATCCTCCGAGGTCGGTCCAAACGTCACTTGCTCCGGTTCGCCGTCCGCAACTCGCTGCCGCCAGATGTGGCGCGCTCCGCCACTGTCCGAGATCACAAAGATCCAATTGCCGTCCGGCGACCACGCGCCGGACGTGCACCCGGCATGTGGCGGCCCCACCTGGCGACCGGCCGAGCGGCCGTCCATCGGCACGATGCGGCATGGCGCCCACGCGTGATCCCTGTCCATTTCAACGACCAGCAGCCATTTGCCGTCGGGTGCGGGGTACGATCGATGCACCATGTCGTGACCGTGCGGCGGGAAGTACACGTCGCGCCGGTGCAGACCGTTTTCATCGGCCGCCACGATGCCCATATGCGGAGTGGCCCGCATTTCAGAAAACAGCACCTGCCCGGGACCCGTCCAGACCAGCCCTGAAGCATTGCGAAGCCACTGTTTTGCCGGGCCGCCTGACGTCGGGACGATCCAGGTGTCCCACTCGAACAGCGAATTAACCGTCGTGTACGCGATCCGTGACCCGTCAGGGGAAAAGGTCGGGCTCATTTTCTTCAGCGAGTCGTTCGTCAGTGCGACAGGCTCGCCGTCGGGCAGTGTCTTGAGATACACCTGGCCCGGTCCGTAAAAAGTGTCCGACCCCCGAATGAAGGTGACCTGCCGCCCGTCAGGAGACAGCGACGGTTGGCTCACCGCGTCCGGAAGCCTGGTGATGGGAACCCACGGTACTCGTTCGGGGACCGGTGGCACCGCGGTCGACCATACGATCAGACCGATCACCGCCGCGAGTGTCATAGCGCCGACTGCCAAGGCCGCTCGCCCGGGGAACCACGGTCGCTGGGCATCCTCGAGTGTGCGTCGCAACTCCGTCATCGAACGAATTCGACGAGAGGGGTCCCTTTCGAAGCAGCGTCTCAAGCACTCTCGGACGCGCACCGGCGTTGCCGACGGTAATGCCGCCCAGTCGGGTGTGCTCACCAACGGGGCGGGCGTCCTTGGCGTGACGTCGCCGGAGAACGCACGGCGCCCAGTAAGCAGCTCGTAGAGCACGCACCCGAACGCCCAGATGTCGGTGCGCTCGTCGACCTCACTTCCTCGCGCCTGTTCGGGACTCATGTACGCGACGGAGCCGACAACGAGTCCCGCTTCCGAAGCGACGTCGCCGGCCGCGTCGAGTGACGCTGACGCACCTGCGACGGCGCGCCTGAGGGAGACGGGCTTCGCCAGGCCGAAATCGAGAACCTTCACCGTGCCTTCCGGCGTCACCCTGATGTTTGACGGCTTCAGGTCGCGGTGGATGATGCCCCGGCCGTGCGCCGCCTCGATCGCCGTGGCGATTTGCCGGCCATACTCAAGCGCTGTGCGAACGGGAAGCGGGCCGCGGAGGTTCTCGCCCTCGACCAACTCCAACACCAGGTGGTCGGCGTCGCCACAGCGTTCAAGGCCGTAAATCGCTGCGATGTTCGGATGGTTCAGTGAGGCGAGCATGCGCGCCTCGTCACGAAATCGCGCCAGCCGGTCGGCACTCGCCACGAACATCGCTGGGAGCGCTTTGATGGCGACATCACGACCGAGCCGCGTGTCGTGGGCGCGAAAAACTTCTCCCATGCCCCCGGCGCCCAAACGACCGGTGATCAGATAAGGCCCAAGGCTTGCACCAGGGTAAACCGATGGATCGGAGGTTGGGCACGACTCCGACGGCATGACGGCCGTCTCCCCGAACTGCTCGCCATCATTCGCGAGTAGTGCGTCGACCTCGAGGCGCAATGCGCGGTCGCCCTGGCAAGCTTGCGCGACAAACCCCTCACGCTCCGCCGGTCCGCATTCACGGGCGGCCCGCGCAATCACGGTGATCTGCTGCCAGCGTTCACGCGTCACATGGAAGGCATCCCAAAAGTCAGGGAATCTTAATCCCTTTCTAAAGACTTGGCCGTCGCCCGACGCCAACAATGCCCAGGTCAACCAGCCCGAACTAAGGAGAAACCATGATTAATGGGATTAACGGCAACTGTGCGCGGTGGCGGATGTCAACGCCGTGGAACTCACTCGCCGCCATGCTGATGGCGCTGCTCATCGTCGCATCGGCTCCGACTCCGGCTCGTGCCGACGACCGCGTGCGTGTCGAAGGAACGTTTTCGGTGTTCTACGCCTACCCCTCGGCGGTCAACTACTGTGCGGGCGGTGCCGGGGACGATAACGTTTCCATTCAAGCGCAGGGGCTGGGGAATGTGCCGAGCCTGGGTGCGCTATTCCTCACCGTCAAGAAGTGTTTCACCTTCTCGGACGGAACCTATGCGGGTGGCTTCACGATGTCGGCTGCCAACGGCGACGCACTTCGAGGCACGTATGAAGGCACGCAGGGCTCGTACGACGAAAATGGATTCGGTCCATTTCAGGGCGTGCTGACGATAACAGGCGGGACCGGAAAGTTTCGAAACGCGAGAGGACAGCTCACGTTCCAGGCGATCGCTGGCCCGGACTCGGTGGGCGCAATCGCAGGGTTGAACGGAATGGCGTTCTATCTGGTCCGGGGAACCCTCGTCTCGCCTGGCGACCGCTAGTAAGGCCAGGCGAATCGATTTGAATCCTCGGCATCGAGGACGTGGCGCGTCGGGTCAGATTACTGTTGCCGCACGCGCACCGACGAGACGCAGTCGTTCAGGCCGCGCTCGTCGCAATCGTGTTCACGGACCAACTGCAGGTTCGCCACGTCCGCCGTGATCTCGAGCGCGTCGTCGTGATAGTTCGGACCGCGATAAAGCGTGGCGCGCCATCCCGGCGCCACGCGAACCGAGGATACGCAGTCGTTCCAATCGCGCGCCGAGGCGTCCTCGCCGTGGAGGCACGGTCCGCGGAAGTCCCGAAGGTCGGGGAGATCCGCAGTGAGATGCGCGGAGTTCCCGAGGAAGTTGGCGTGTTCGTAAAGGATGATGCCGGTAGTAAACGGCGTCGGGGCCATTGGCAGTTCCGAGGGGCTGCAGCCATGGGCCAGGACAGCGAGGGCGATTGCGGCGACCAGTCCAGAGGCGCGGGAGTCAGCGGCCATGGGACATCTCCGTTCAGCAGGCAAGGATGATCATAGCAAGAACGCGAGATGAACCCGGGAGTCGTTATCTTTGCGGCCGCTTTTGCGCCTCGGTGAGTGCATCCGACCGAACCTTCTGCAGCACTTGTCTCAGTCGCTCCGCGCCTTCATCGATCTGGAATACCAGGTAGGCGCGTTTATCGATCCGGAGCGCTTTGACCAGGTAATGAAATTCCCGGCCGCTGCCGTCCTGGTCGGCGCACGGTCCCCACTCGTATAATCCGTCGGCCCCCGCGTTCCAGAAGATGTTTGCTTCTTCGAGGATGTGACCGAGGAAGGGGAACGTCCCGTCGCGAGACAGACCCTTGAACCACGGCGGCACTGGTGCCAGCGATTGGAAGCCACCTTCGGCGTCTCGTTCGAACGCGGCGAGGCCGAGAGCAGTCACGAGGGTCGACAGGGCGTTGTCACTCATGGCGGTCCTGCGCAGTGTGGATGAGCATGGCGCGCGCGAGGGTGACAAACGCGCCCTCCACCATGTCGCCGGTCTTGGCGCTCGTCTCGACCACGTGCCAGCCGGCGAGCCGGCACGCTTCGATCGCGTCGCTTTCAATCTGCCACTGGTCGCGCAAATCGACCTTGTTCAAGGCCAGCACGAACGGCACCCGACCGATGTGGTCGTCCGTGAGACGGCGCAGGTCCTCCGCGGTCTCCAGGGTGGCTCGACGCGTCCCGTCAGCGACGAGGATGTAGCCGGACGCCCCGCGTAGGTACGACGAACGCATCTTCTGGAAATCGTCTTGACCGTAAATGTCCCAGATCACAAGCTCGACTTGGGTCTGATCCACGGTGACGCTCTTCTTGTCGATCTTGACGCCGATGGTCGTCAAGTACTTCTCCGAAAAAATACTGTGAACGAACTGCGCGACCAGGCTGGTCTTGCCCACGCCGAAGCCTCCGAGCAGGCAGATCTTCTTCTGAATCATCGCGGGTTTCTCGATTGGAGGGGAGCATCGGTCAGCTGCACGCGGAATGCCGTGCGGCGGTTGCGCTCATGTTCGGCTTCGGTGGATCCCAACAACACCGACGCGCGGCCGAGGCCCTGCGGCGACAATTGAATCTGGGACAACGGTTCCGCGGCGAGCGCCAGATGCACGCGCTCAGCGCGTGCCTGACTCAATGCGACGTTGAGATCCTCCGGGCCGTCGCTGGAGGCGTATCCGAGGATCTCGACGACGGCGCCTCGCCGGCTTGACGCCAGCGCGGCGTTCAGTTGCCGGAGATTGGTGAGCAAGCCGTCAAGTGCGGGCTGCTGCGGCGCATCGATCGTCGATTGACCCCTGGCAAATGCAATCTGGGCGCGTTCGATCTCCTCGACGACCCGAGCTTCGACACTCTGGCCGGCGAACGTGAACTGCCGAACCCCCGCAATCGCCGGCGCCAATCGGCCGCTGTCGTCGATCCACTGCTGTGGAGCAGAGCCCGTGGCGGTCAGAAGACCCTGGTCATAAGTCAGCGACACGCCCGGAGGCGGCCTCAGCAGGAGCGCTGCGCGGGCCGTCACAAATTGCGGATCCAGCGCTTGATACGGTTCCCAACGGCTGCGGACCGACGCCGGTGCGATGCTCGCCTCGGCGACGAAGTCGGCGGGGTCGCGAGCCAGCGGATCGCGCAAGCCGGTGACGAAGTAAGCGCCGTCCCGCTTTCCGCTCGCGAGCACCACGACGCCAGGTTCCGCGGCGACACGATCGAGATACGCGTTCCAGCGCTGACGCGCCCGCATGTCGGCGTAGAGCCAAATGCCAAGAGCGACCACGACGATCGCCGCAGTGATCGCCCATCCGCGGTACGACGGACGCTGCTCCTTGCGGCGCCGTTGACTGACCAGGCACGCTTCGAGCAGCGGGCGCGCCGGCTCGAACGAAGACGCGTCGCCGTTGTACGCCTGCAACGCCGAGCCGAACTGCCGATGAACGCTTTCAAGTGCGGTCTCGAACGACGCACGCACCGGCGGCGGAATCGACCCACGCACCACTGCCGCCAGGATGGCGTGCGGCCCCTGCGCGATGGTCACGGCGAGCTCGCCGACGCGCATCGACTCCAGTGTGTCGGCGCGCTCAACGTGAAACGAATCGCGGGCAAAGTCGGTGATCGCGGTGAGCATGGCCGAGATCTGGTCGGCGTCCTGTCCGCTGCGCAGGTCGATGGCAACGTGCTGCAACAGCAGCCCGGATTCGCGGTGAATGAGGAAGATTTGCTCGACGCGATAATCGAGCGTATTCGCAATCAGGACCTCGGCGAACGGCCTGCCGGTGCGCCATGCGGTCAACCGCCACTGGAGGGCCTGCCACGACACGCTCCGCTCGATCGTCTGGTTGACGGAATCGATCATCGCATCGAAAGAATGCGCGACGGCCTTGCGGATCGCGGGTCCGATGACGGGAAAGAGGGCATCCGCGAGCGCCTGCGGGTTCTTCTGCACCGAGGTGGCGATCGCATCTTCCACCGACGGCGCCAGTGCGCGCATCAGCTGCGGATCGCGCGCGCGCAGCTGCAGCGCGTCGGGCAGCACGCGGCTGACGTCACGGGTCTGCGCCGCCGGGTCGCGCAGGTGCCTGCGCAGTGCCCGAAGCTTCCGCTGTTCCGGTCCGAGAATAATCGTTCGCAGCTGCGCGAAGCTGTCCTCGGATGGCCGGCTCTGCTCAGCCATTCCCGTCCTCGCCGCCGGGCAGTCTGAATTCGTCGGTCAGCCGCATCGCCATCTCTTTCAGCAGCGACGCCAGCGCCATCCGATCGGTCTTGTCGGTGCGCAGTTCCTGCGTTTCGCGCGCGAGCGCGGCCAGTACCTCGTCGATTCGCTGACGCATCTCTTCGCTCAATCGTTGCTGCTGTTCGAGAATCTGCTGGCGGACCTCGCGCTGGCCCTTGCCGAATTGCTCGTCCAGGCCGGCGCTGCGCCGCTCGAACGTTCCCGCCATGTCGGCCAGTTCGCGGGCCAGGCGCGCGTTGGCGTCGACGCGGTCACCGCGTTCCTGCCTGAGGTCGCCGGCCAGCGTCTCCGTTTCCTTGATGGTATGCGCCTCGAGCGCATCGAGACGGCGCTTGATGTCGTCCTTCAAGTCGCGAGTCTCCTTGATGATGCGCTCTTCGAGGCGGGCGAATCGCCGGTCCACCTCGCGCATCTGGTTGCCGAAGAGAATGTCCCGGACTTTCTCGAGGTTGCCGGTGCCGGGCGAATCGGTGGCGACGACGCGTTCGGCGTCGCTGTCAGGTGCGATGCCGGAAATGGTGTGTTGATCGTTGTCGGCTGTCATGGCACCTCCTTACGCGATCGAACGGTGGGTTCCGCCCGGGTTCTGATTAGGAAGACGCCCTTGCGGCAGGAGAGCGGAGGCTAACACAGCCGGTGGGGACACGCAATCAGAGCACGCTTAGCGGCGAAGTCCGAGTTGAGGATCACCTGAATTCACCGGGTGTCGGTGCACGAATTACAATCGCCCACATGAATCGGTCGTTTCTCGTGCGTTGGCTTGGCGTCACCGTGCTGCTCGCAGGCCTCGGAGGAAACATTCCAGCGTGGTCGCAATCGCGGTCGCTCCCCGACGCACCGGGCACGTGGAAACCATGGAAGCCTCTGTCCTCCACCACCGGCACGGGGAAAGAGCAGGCAGCCACACCAGCGCAGGTGAAAGCCTTCGAAAGCGAATTGCTGGCGCTCAACGCCATCCTGCGCCGCGCCACGGGCGTCGCGTCTCCCGTGGGATTCAGCGTCGAGACGTGGGGATACATGACCGGATACCACATGGCCGAGCACGCGCCCGGTCAGCCTGCCCCCGGCAAATTGCCGATCGCGGGCGGATTCACGTTCGGTGCGTTCCCCATCTTCGAATACCAAAAGAACGGCAAGACTGTCCGTGAGGACACCGGAGAAACCGCCCTTCAGACGTTTCTGGTCAATCAGATCGACGGCAACCTCTTCGACCGCGTCAGGGTCGAGGATTGGGGGCCGCTCGACCACGATGCGTTCCAGAAGCCCATGCCCCAAGGCGAAGTTGCGGGTCTGCCGCGCTACGGCGATGGCTTGATCATCGCCAGGGATCCTGCGGCACTGTGGACCCCACTTCCGCAGCGCGCCGCCCTCGACCTGGTAGTGAAGGCCCGGCAGCTCGTAGTGAGCGGGTTCGAGGAGAGCATGGCGGCGTATGCGGCTCGATTAGCCGTCGTCCGCGATCCCGCGTACCGCGCGAAGCGCATGAAGGAGGCGCAAGAGGCCGTCGCCGTGGCGAAGATGCCGAATGCACAGGCATTCCTCAAGCAAGTCGAGGAATCCGTCGGCATTGAAGAGGCGTCGCTGGTGAAGGAGATGGGCCCGGCCACGGGAACCGGCAAGAACCTGGCGGACGCCAAGCGCGCACTGAGCGAGGTCACCGACTGGATCGCGCAGCTCTCGCCAGCGGAGTTGGCAGCGCCGTCATGCTACGTCGAAAAGGGCGCGACGCTTCGCACCAGGTTCACGTCGATCGCCTCGGCCGGCTGTCGACCTCTCGTCCGACCGAACTACGGATATTTCAACGCCGCACTGCCCCGATCGGCGCCGCAGGTCGTGATCATCACGGGCATCAAGCGCTGCTTCGACACCGCCGACAAGTACAACCGCGACGCCAACGACCCGTCTCCTGCCGGCTGCCGCGCCAATCGTGCGTTGGTTGAAACGATGGACAAGGCTGCGATCCGCGCCTGGTTGCGATGAACACCTAGTCCACGTCTTTCGGTCGCCAGGCATCGACGACCGCCGCGCCGACAGAGACGTCGAGGTCGCTCCAGGAATCGGTCAGTAACTCCAGGTGCACGAGGGCGGCCGTCGGCAGGTCGCGATCCTCACCGGTGAGCTGCTCGATCAGATCCTCGAGCCCGGGATTGTGGCCGACGATCATCACGCTGCGCGCGGCATCATCCGGCACCCGACTAATGACCGCAATGATGTCCGCAGGCGTCGCAAGGTACAGCGAAGGCTCGACGCCAAGCTCTCGCGGATAGCCGGCCGACGTTGCCACCGCTTGCGCGGTGGTGCGCGCCCGTACGGCGTCGGAGGTGATGATCAGATCGGGGACGAGCGATTGTGCGCGCAGCCATTCACCAACGCGAGGGGCGTCGCGCAGTCCGCGTTCGTTCAGCGGCCGATGCCAATCGTCAAGTGAACTGCTGGCCCAACTCGATTTGGCGTGCCTGAGAATCAGCAGCTGTTTCACCAGACGATATTACGCCGCAACGTCGATTGCGAAAGCCTGAGCGCACGAGTTCACCGCATCAGCTCGCGAACAGCCTGGTGACGATCGCTTGCGCTTCCGTCTGAATCTGTTCGAGATGGGGGCGGTCACGGAAACTCTCGGCGTAGAGCTTGTAGACGTCCTCCGTGCCGGACGGGCGCACGGCGAACCATCCCTCGTCCGTGACTACCTTCAGGCCGCCGATCGGCGCGCCGTTGCCGGGCGCCGCGGTGAGCACGGCGCGAATTGGTTCGCCTGCCAGCTCCCTGGCGTCGACCTGGTCACTGGACAGCTTCAGGAGCAGCCGTTTCTGTTCCGGCGTCGCGGCCGCATCGATTCGCTCGTACACCGGCGCGCCGAACTCGCGCGTGAGTTGTTGATAGCGCGCCCCAGGATCGACGCCGAGGGTGGCCGTGATCTCCGCCGCCAGCAGGCCAAGGATGATGCCGTCTTTGTCCGTCGTCCATGTCGTGCCGTCGATGCGCAGGCAAGAGGCGCCGGCGCTTTCCTCGCCGCCGAATCCGAGCGTTCCGTCCCGCAGGCCGTCGACGAACCACTTGAACCCGACGGGCACTTCAAGAAGACGGCGGTCCAACCCTTGTGTCACGCGGTCGATCATGCTGCTGCTGACGACGGTCTTGCCGACCGCGGTCCCGGCCGGCCACTTCGGCCGATGCGTGAACAGGTAGGAGACCGCGACGGCAAGATAGTGGTTGGGATTCATCAATCCCGCGGTTGGCGTGACGATGCCGTGGCGATCGTGATCGGCGTCGTTCGCAAACGCCACGTCAAACCGGTCGCGCATGGCCATCAGTGGCGCCATGGCGTACGGCGAAGAGCAGTCCGTCCGGATCCTGCCGTCCCAATCGACGCTCATGAAGCGGAACGTCGGATCGACCGCATCGTTCACGACCGTGGCCGCGATTCCATAGCGCGTGATGATTGGATCCCAGTACCGCACGCCGGCGCCGCCGAGCGGATCGATGCCAATGCGGACACCCGCGCCGCGAATGGCCTCCATGTCGACCACGCTCGCGAGATCGTTGACGTACGGACCGATGTAATCGTGGAGGTGTGTGCTCGCCGCCCGGCGTGCGCGCTCAAAGGGCATGCGACGGACGGCGCGCAGGCCTTCAGTCAGCAGAGTATTCGCGGTCTGCTCGATCCAGCCGGTGATGGCGGTATCTGCCGGGCCGCCGGTGGGCGGATTGTATTTGAAGCCGCCATCTTCCGGCGGGTTGTGCGACGGCGTGATCACGATCCCGTCGGCCCACCCGGATTGACGGCCGCGGTTGTAGCGAAGGATGGCGTGCGAAATGACGGGTGTCGGTGTGTAGCCACTCGCCTGGTCGATCATCACCTCGACGCCGTTTGCGGCCAGCACTTCGAGGGCGCTCGCAAAGGCCGGCTCAGACAGCGCGTGGGTATCGATTCCGAGGAAGAGCGGACCGTTAATCTGGTGTGACTGGCGATACAGGCAAATAGCCTGTGTGATGGCCAGGATGTGCGCCTCGTTGAAGCCGCGTTCGAGCGCCGAGCCGCGATGCCCCGACGTTCCGAATGAGACGCGCTCGACGGCGACGGATGGGTCAGGACGTTCCGCATAGTACGCCGTCACCAACCTCGGGACGTTGATCAGCATCGAGGCTGGAGCCGGTTTGCCGGCAAGGGGACTGATCTTGATCATTTGGTTGGACGTACCCGTAACTCCGCGTCGATACCGCGGCCGACGCGCGCGACGATTTCGGCGGTCGCCTCAACATCGTGCCGGTCGGTGTGAAAATTGACGATACACGCGCGCAACAGATAACGCTCGTTGATGACCGCGTTCGACAAGAACACTTCGCCGCCGCGCTGCAACCGATCCAGGAGCGTGCGATTCAACGCATCCAGGTGCCGTTCGGTCTCCGCGGCGCCGATCTGCGATCGCAGGTCGGTCGGCACATAGCGGAAGGTGGTGATGCTCAGGTCCTGGGTCTCGAGCGCCAATTCTGGATGGGACCGTACAGTGTCGGCCATCAACCGCGAGAGACGGATGTCGTCGCCGATCATCTGGCGATAGCCGTCGGCGCCGATCTGCTTCATCGCCAGCCATACCTTGAGGGCGCGAAAGCCGCGGGAGTTCTGCGGGCCGTAGTCGAGAAAGTTCGTCGCGTGCTCGTCGAAATGATAGTACGGCGGGTGATAGGCGAACGCTGCGCGGAGGGCCGCCGCATCGCGCACCAGCGCGCAGCCGGCTTCAAGCGGCGCGTAGAGCCACTTGTGCGGATCGACCGCGACCGAATCGGCAAGGCCAATCGCGCGCAAGTCCTCTGGTGCGTCCGGTAACGCTGCCGCGAATCCACCATATGCGCCATCGACGTGGAACCACACCTGATGCTCGCGGCAAAGGGCCGAAATCTCTCGCAGCGGATCGATCGCCCCGGTGCTGACCGATCCCGCAGTGCCGGCCACCAAACACGGGATGTCGCCCGCCGCGCGGTCGGACTCGATCTGACGGCGCAGCGCGGCCACATCCATCCGCAAACGTTGGTCGGTAGCAATCCATCTGATCGACGCCGTGCCCAGGCCGGCCATGTCGGCGGCTTTTTGAATCCAGGTGTGTGCTTCGGTCGAGGCGTAGACGCGCAGCCGGCGAGCTGACGATCCGGCAACACCGTCGGCCCGAATGTCCCAGTCCGCTTTCGCCATTCGTGCGGCCATCAGGCACACGATGTTGGCCATGTTGCCGCCGCTGACCAGGATCCCGCCGCTCGCGATCGGGAAGCCGATCAACTCGGCGATCCAACGCACGGTCTGCGCTTCGATCTCCGTGGCCGCCGGCGACAGGCGCCACGCGCCAACATTGGGATTGAGTGCCGCGGCCAGCAACTCGCCGAGGATGCCGATTGGCGCCGGCGAGGAAGTGATGTAGCCGAAGAAGCGCGGGTGCCCGTTAAACAGCGAGTGATCGAAGAGGAGTGGGGCCATCCGCTCGAGCAGGGCCGCGGGATCGGTGCCGGACTGCGGCAGGCCGCCATCGAGGTCCAGCGCCTCGCGCACCATCGTCGGTGACTCATCTCGGGCGACTGGTCTGGCTGGCAGCGATTCCAGCAAGCCGGCCACCTGGTCGACCAGCCGATGGCCGAGCTCGCGGAACGTCGCCGCGTCGATGTGCGCAGGAGAGGTTCGGGTCATCGGTCAAATCCCTCGAAGAGGTCAGCTTCGCGTTCGCGCCCGCCGTTGACGAGACTGAACGCGCGATAGAAGTGCTGCCATTCCCAGAGTGCCCGTTGCTGATTCGGAGGCAGATTTAATAGCGTCGCATACGCCGCAGTCTGAGATTCGTGACACGACACCGCACGCCAGACCTTGTCCGCCACGTTTCGTGTATCGATCACGGTCGTGATCGACCAGTCCGGCCAGGCTGTCGCTTGCCGCTCGACGCCGTCCACGACCGAAACCAGCCGCTGCACCGCTGCCTGATAGGCCGCCCACACTGTGGCCGGCCACGCGATGTAATACAGCTTCGAAACGGTGTGTGACCGCCCGGTTGCCACGACACCATCGTGCGCAAAGCCGGGATCAGCCGCGGCCACGATCGCCGCCGTCGTCGATTGCGAGATGGCCACGTGATCCGGATGGCCGTAGGCGCCATCCGGACCAAAGGTCACGATCACGTGAGGACGGACGCGGCGGATGTGCGTCGCAATCCCGGCGATTACCTCGCGTGGTTCGACGCGATCCAACGCCCCGTCGCGATGTCCAAGCAGCGTCACATCGCGGACGCCAAGGGTGGTGGCGGCAGCGCGTAACTCCGTTTCGCGGATCGCGGCGAGCGCCTCAGCGCCGGGATGCTCGGGCGATCCCGGCCGATGACCGCGGAAGCGGCCCGCATCGCCGCGCGTCGCGGTCAGCAGGAAGACCTCGATGCCTTCCTCTGCGTACTTCGCCAAGGTGCCGCCCACGCCCAGCGATTCGTCATCAGGGTGTGCCAGCACTGCGAGCAAACGCAGCGATCCGGGCTCGATCATCGGGTGACGACCGTTTCGAGGTGACTCTCCGTACGGGCTACCAGCCGGCGGCCTGGCCGTCCTTGCGGTGATCCGATCCGCCGCGATACACGCCGTTGACCGGCCGATCCTCGCGCGCCCACGAGGCGTCGAAGATCGGCTGCGGTAATCGTGGATCGCGCGTGAACAGGATGCCCTGATAGCCGCCCACGGCGCCGCCATTGACGCTGCGGACCTCGTGACCCTTGGCCTTCAACGCCGCGCCCACGAGATCGAACAACGCTGCTTCAAGCGACAACATGTTGGACGACTGGTTGTGCGTAAACCGCGCCGCATCCGTCGTCATCTGCACGTTCATGCCGTGGTCGATCAAATTGACCATGTGCTGCGCGTGCGTTTCCGGCTGCACGCTGCCGCCCATGTTGCCGAACGTCATCAATGGCTCGCCGGCCTTCATCACGAAGCCGGCGATGATGCTGTGGAATGGGCGCTTGCGCGGCGCGACCACGTTCGGGCTCTTGGGATCGAGTGAGAATGCCGAGCCGCGATTGTGGAGCACGAATCCGTACGGACCAACGGTGGCGCGGCTGCCGTACACGCTGAATACGCTGTGGACGAGCGACACCATGTTGCCCCAGCGATCCGCGGTGGTCAGGTAGATCGTTCCGCCTTCCGTTCCGCCAGCGACGCCCGGTTTGCCGGCCTTATTGGGATCGATTCGTCCGCACAGCGACGCCGCATGTTCCTTTGAGATCAGTTCCGCGACCGGAACATTTGCGAACTTCGGATCTGCATTCTTCGCCAGTAAGTCGGAATAGGCGAGCTTCTTGGCTTCAACCATCAGGTGCCAATACATCGGGTTCGAGGGTCCGAGGGCTGTGAGGTTGAGGCCGAGTTTCGGTGCACACACCTCGAGGATGTTCAGCATCTCGAGCGCGGCGAAGCCTTGTCCCGGCGGCGGCAGTTCGAACACGTCGAAGCCGTGATAGTTCGTCGAGATCGGCTCGACCCACTCGCTCTGGAATTCGGCGAGGTCGTCGAGCGCCATGACGCCATTTCCAGACTTCACCTTGGCCACGATCGCTGACGCGATCTCCCCCTTGTAGAAACCGTCCTTGCCACGCGCTTGAATGAGGCGCAGCGCCTTGGCGAGATTCGGATTGCTGATCACCGAGTAGAGCGGCCACGCCTGGTCGCCGTCGAGGAAGACCTGCTTCGAATCGGGATCGTTCTTCAACCCGTTGACGGCACTTCGCAGATCGTTGTGACGACGTTCCGCGATTCCCCACCCCTCTTCGGCGATCTTTGCGGCGCGCTCGAAGGTCTGATTGAAGGTCATGCTGCCGAAGCGCGAGAGCAGCGCGTCGTAGCCGGCCACGGCGCCCGGCACGGTGGCGGCGTTGACGCCACTGTTGGGCACGCGCGTGGCCTTCAAGGTATTGGTGAAGAACTCCGGCGTCCATCCCTTGGGCGCCCAGCCGCCCGAATTCAACGCGTAGAGTTTCTTGTCCTTTGCCGAGTAGACGATTGCGAACAGGTCGCCGCCGATGCCGGTGTCGTTCTGCGACGTGACGTCGAGCACCGCGCCGGCGGCCACGGCTGCATCGATGGCGTTACCGCCCTGGCGGAGAATCTCGAGGCCGGCTTCCGCCGCGAGGGGATCGCTGGTGGCCACCATGCCGTGACGCGCCAGCACTTCGGACCGTCCCTGGGACAGCCAGCCCTGCGCGCGCGACCCGGGCACCGCCGCAATGCCTGCGCCGGGTTGCGGTGTCTCGGCCGACGGAAGCCCGAATGGATTCTTCGATTGGCCCAGCATGCCGACGGTGCCGAGCGCGAGGATGATGATGACGACAGCTGGACGCATGGTTTTCATGGGCATTCGCTTCCGGCCATATCTTACTTGTCCCGCGCGAATTCAGGCAGAATGGGGCGCCATGCGCTTGCTCATTACCGCCTCGATTGCCCTTTGCGCGTCAGCGCTCGTGCACGCGCAAAATGCGCCGGCGCCCGCCGCCATTACGCAGCGCCTCGACACGCCGCAGGTTCGCGTCTATATGGCCACGCTCCAACCGCACACGCCTTCGATCGCCAGGACCGGGCATGCCACGCATCGTGTCCTCATCTATATGGACGACGGCGTGATGACGCGGAAGGAAGGCGACGCGACGGAGACAATTACCTTCAAGCGTGGCGACGTGCGCTGGCGGCCCTCGAGCGGTGCCTACACGGCGGAAAACATCAGCGATCATCCGATTCGCCTTCTCGAGATCGATCTCAAAGGCAAGCCTTCAGGGCCGCTTCCCGTGACGAAGCTCGATCCCGCCGCCGTCGACCCGCAGCACTATAAGGTCGAGTTCGAAAACGAATTCGTCCGGGTGCTCCGCGTCCACTTCGGTCCCAACGAAAAGGGCGCCACCCACGAGCACATCCTGAATCGCGTGGTCTTCTACGTCAACGATCAGCCCAATGCCGCCGCAGACGACGTGCGGATGTCGGGCGCCGCGACGCACGCCGAGAGCAACGATTCAGCGCGACCGGCCGATCGCATCGCCGTAGAAGTCAAGTGACAGCCGTGCAGGAAACAGTAGCGCCCAGTCCCGCCAGGGGGCGGGCTCCGCGATTCGCAATCAGCCGGCACACCCGGGCCTTCCGCCGGGCGTTCTTTCCCGAGGCTGACGATCACAGCTGGAACGACTGGCGGTGGCAGTTACGGCATTCGCTACGCGGACTCGAAGCGATCGAGCGCGTGCTGCAACTCTCGGACGACGAGCGCGCTGCGTTGCAGCGCAATCGCAACAGCCTGCCGAATGCCATCACGCCGTACTACGCGAGCCTGCTCGATCGCTCTGACGCCAGTCATCCGCTGCGCCGAACCATGGTCATGGCGACGCAGGAATTCGAGCGAGCACCGGAGGAATCGATCGACCCGTTGAGCGAGGATGCCGACAGCCCCGTGCCCGGGCTGGTGCATCGCTATCCCGATCGCGTGCTCTTCCTCGCCACCGGAACGTGCCCGGTCTACTGCCGATACTGCACCCGCGCGCGCATGGTCGGGTCGCAGGACGGAACCTACGAATTCAGCACCGGGCAATGGGAACGCGCCATTGATTACATCGCGAAAACGCCCGCGATCCGCGACGTGCTGTTGTCGGGCGGCGATCCGCTCGTCCTCTCCGACGATCGACTCGAGTGGTTGCTGTCGCGCCTTCGGAAAATCCCGCACGTCGAGTTCCTTCGCATCGGCTCCAAGGTTCCGGTCGTGCTGCCGCAGCGCGTGACGCCGGCGCTCACGAGAATGCTGAAGAAATACCACCCGCTGTGGATGAGCCTGCACTTTATCCATCCAGCAGAGTTGACGAAAGAAGTGGAGCAGGCGTGCGCGCGACTTGCTGACGCCGGGATTCCGCTCGGCTCGCAAACGCCGCTGCTGGCGGGGGTCAACGACGACGTGGACGTCTGCCGTCAGCTGTTTCACGGCCTGCTTCGCTTCCGCGTCAAGCCGTACTATCTCTACCAGGCCGATCTCGTTGTCGGCACCTCGCATTTTCGAACCGCCGTGAGCAAGGGGTTCGAGATCATCGGCGCGCTGCGCGGGCACACGACGGGTTACGCCGTGCCGACATTCGCCGTCGACGTGCCCGGCGGCGGCGGCAAGATCGCGCTCCTTCCCGACTCGCAGCTTCCGCGCGAGGACGAGCACGTGCTCCTGCGCAACTACGAGGGCCGCGTCTTCCGCTTCCCCGATCCCCAGCGGTAAGCGCGGTGCGAATCGGGTTCACCTACGACCTTCGCGACGACTACCTGCGTGAGGGATACACCGCCGAAGAGACAGCTGAGTTCGATGCCGTCGAGACCATCGAGGCGATCGAGACCGCGCTGGTGGCGGCAGGACACACGATCGACCGCATTGGTGGCGTCAGGAATCTCGTCGCGCGTCTGGCCGCCGGCGATCGATGGGAGATGGTCTTCAACTACGCCGAGGGGATGTTCGGCTTCGCGCGGGAAGCGCAGGTGCCCGCCTTGCTTGATGCTTTTCAGATCCCCTACACATTTTCTGACGGCCTGGTGTTTGCGCTGACGCTGCACAAGGGAATGACGAAGCATGTGGTCCGCAGCCTCGGTATTCCCACGCCGGACTTCGCCGTCGTGTCGAGCCTGGAGGATGCGGCGCGCGTCATTCTCCCGTATCCGCTCTTCGTCAAGCCGGTCGCAGGTGGATCAAGCGTCGGCGTCACCGCCGCATCGCACGTGATGGATGCGCCGGCGCTGGCGGCCGCGTGTCGTGACGTCCTCGACACCTATGGGCAGCCTGCGCTGGTCGAGACCTTCCTCCCAGGCCGCGAATTCACCGTCGGCATCGTGGGAACCGGCACGCGAGCGCGCGTGATTGGCGTCCTCGAGGTGACCTTGACCAGTGGTGCCGAGGCTCACGGATATTCGTATGCGAACAAGAAGCAGGTGAACGCGCGATACCAAATCGTCAACGACCGGCCGGCCGCCGAAGCGGCGGATATCGCGCTGCGATCGTGGATCGAACTGGGGTGTCGCGACCTGGGCCGCGTGGACTGCCGCTGCGATGGTGACGGCCGCCCGCACTTTCTCGAGGTCAATCCGCTCGCCGGCCTGCACCCGGTCCTTGGCGATCTCGTCATCCTCGCGGATCTCGTCGGCGTGTCGTACCAGCAGCTGATCGAATCGATCATCACATCAGCCTGCGAACGCCTTCCGCATTAACTCATTCCACGGACGCGGAGCGATGCTGCGCCTGCCATAGGTCGGCGTACACTCCGCCGAGCGCAAGCAGGTCCGTGTGCGAGCCGTCTTCCACCAACCGCCCATCGCTGAGGACGAGGATGCGATCGGTGGCTGCCGGCGCCAGCCGGTGCGTGACGGCGATCACCGTGCGCCCCTTCGCCACCTGTCGTAGCGTGCGATTGATCGCGGCTTCGGCCTGCGCGTCGAGTGCGGATGCCGGCTCGTCGAGAACCAGAATCGCCGGCTCGCGGACGAGCGCGCGAGCGATCGCCACGCGCTGGCGCTCTCCGCCTGAGAGGCCCGCGCCGCCACCGCCAAGCCGCGTATCGTAGCCGTCGGGCAAGGCGGCAATCACATCGTGGATGCCGGCGTCGCGCGCGGCTACCTCGATCGCGGCGTCGGTTGCTTCCGGGTTCCCGAACCTGATGTTCTCCCGAACGGTCGTGTCGAAGAGAAAACTGTCCTGGAACACGACGCCCATCCTCGTTCGTAGTGACACCTGCGTCACATCGCGCAGATCGTGGCCGTCGACGGAGACCGAACCGCTGGTCGGGTCGTCCATGCGCAGCAGCAGTGCAAGGAGCGTGCTCTTGCCGGATCCGCTGGGGCCGACGATGACGATCGATTCACCACGGTGAATCGTGAGCTGAATACCATCGAGGACCGGCGACCCGTCGTATCCGTAGTGCACGTCATCGAACCGGATGGTTTCAGAGAATGGCGGGAGCGCCGGCGCACCGGGCCGGTCCGCAACCCCTTCGCGTGCGCTGAGCACTTCCTGGATGCGAGCCATGCCACCGGAGGCGCGTTGCATCGGTGACACCACTTTGGACAACGCGTTCAAGTTGGCGACCACATACCAGAGAAGGTCGAACACCGCGACCAGGCCGCCGACCGACAGGCTTCCGCGCACCGCCAGGACCGCTCCGCCGCAGATGGCCAGGATCAGCAGGATGGAGCCGCTGCCGCTGATCGACGTCCCCTGCAACCCGCTCAAGAGACTGGCGCGAACGGTGCTGCGGTGGAGCGTCGACAGCTTGCGCCCGAACCCCGCGATCAGGATGCCTTGCAGATCGAACGTCTTGATCACCGCGTGCGCGGCGATGCTCTCTTCGAGCGCGCCCATGACGGTGGCGGCATCGCGCTGCCGGACGTAGCTCGCCTGGCTGGCCCGTTCGCCGAGCCATCGAGGGCCGACAATTACCAGCGGTAACAAGGCGCAGAGGGCGAGTCCCAGCCGCCATTCGACCGACAGCATCAGCGCCACGCCGACGCTAATGCTGAGCAGGCAAGACAGCGCGAACGGCAATTCCGTCACGATGCTGCGCTCGACGGCGTCCAGGTCCGAGCTGAAGCGCGATAGCAAGTCACCGCGCGACCGGCCGCGATGATAGGCGACCGACAGCGCTTGCAGCCGCCAGAACGCGGCCATGCGCAGGTCATTGCTCACCGAGGCGCCGACGCGCGACGCCATGTACTCGAACATGAAGTTCCCGGCGATGTAGATCGGAATCAGCGCGACCAGTCCGAAGACCGCGGTCCAGACTCGCGTAGTGTCATGCGCCACGATGGCGTTGATGAGCACCATCAACAGGATCGGCTGCGCGGTTTCGAGCGCCACCTGTGGCACGCTCGCCATCACGACGATGGACATTTCCTTCCAGTAGGGACGCACCTGCCGGATGGCGGCGGCGAAGAATTGCCTGAGGCCGGAGAGCGACGCGTGCGTGGGTTCTGGCCGTCCCTGCCGCGCGTGTTCGTCGCCGAGCGGTGCGCCCGGGGCGTTTGAAAGGTCGTCGGTCAAGGAGCGCTAGCATATCGCGGCGCAACTGGGGCGAGATATGTTGCCGGGCCTTCTGCTGTCAAGGATGGCCGCGCTGATCTAGACTCCGGTCTGGGTGCTTACATGAGACAGACACGCGGCGTCATTCTTCTCGTTGGATTGGTTACGGCGTTGACCGGCAGTGTCGTGGCCCAGCAGCCGGCCGTCGGCGCGATGTATCTCGACGATCAGCAGCGCGAGCGCGGGTTGTCGGCCAGTTTTGCGACGGCAGATCTCCCGGCGGCGGGCAGCGCGCCGACGGCGCGGGTCTATTTGAGCGCCGGCGACCTGGAGCGCGCGTTCGACACCGTCAAGTTCCGGCCGAGTGCCGCGATTATCCCTACGAACATCGAGTTGTCACTCACGGCGGCGTCACCGGCGACGCAGCGCGTGTTGCTGGATCGTGTTGGCAAGCGACCCGAAGTGTTGCGCGATCTCGACGATCAAGCCGCGGCCCGGCGGCGCCAGTTGCCGGCCTCGGCGGATGGTAAGCCCGCGACCCTGCAGATTGGCACCGATACGTTCGTGGCGCAGCTGCCGCGCAGCGCTCCGGACAAGCTGGGTGCCTTTCCGCGCTCGGTCTGCCTGATCGCCACCGACTTCGCCGACGGCCGTGCCGTCGACCGCCGCGAACTCTTCACGCAGGACCGGATGCGGAAGGGAATTGCGGAGTGCCTGGCCGCGCTCGATCGGGCCGGCGCCGAGACGGTGATGATGCCGCTAATGGGCGCATCAAGTTCTGAGGCGCAGTCGAAGGATCCGATCTTCGAAGGGCAGCGCCTACTGAAGGAATGCCGCTTGATCAACTCGGTCGCCGGGATCGCACTGGGCATCCACGATTTCGCTCCGGCGCGTCGCGCCATGCGCGAGATCGGTATCGTGCAGTGGAATCGGGAGATCAACGACATGTTCGATCTCCCCAAAGCGAGCAAGATCGCCCAGGCGTCCTATGGCATCTATGCGGCGCAGATCGACGCGGCGTGGCGCAAGGGCCTGAAGGGTGAAAAGACGACGCCGGCCGATGTGGGCGGCAGTTGCGCGCTGACCTTCAGCGGCGGACAGTGAACGTCATCCTTTCCGGAACACCGAGCGCGTCATCGTTGCCGCTCCACCAAGCACGCCCGAACGCGTCACTTCGACGATCATCGTCGTCGGTGATTCAAGCGAGAGCTTTCGCGACACTTCGACGGTGAACGGCTTGGCGCCGCCGCTATCCGTCACGCTCGATGTCGTCGTGATTGTCAACGTCTGCCCGTTCCATTGAGCGCGCGACACCTGGATCTGCTCGCCGCGTCCCATCATCACGGTGTTGCGCCCCTCTGATCCATCGAGGGGATACGTGAAGGCGAGTGGCGGCTGCAAGTCGTAACGACTAAACGCGACGTATTCGACGCGAAGCTGTTTCGCGTCCTGCGCGATGGTGAGCGGCGATCCCCAGCCGCTGCCCATGTCACCAGGCACGGCGGCGGCAGCGGGTGTTCCCGGGACAGCCGCGGTCGTGGCAATTGCCGGGGCTTCGAGCGTCCAGCGTCCGGAAAAATCGGCAGGCGCCTGAGCGGTGATGTCGCCGTGCAGGGCCGTCGCGATCGAGAGCGTGATCAATAGCGTGCGCATCGCGAATCCTCCCTACATCTTCGGCGGGACGTATGGATCAGGCGCGTTGGGCGCGACGTGCGGATAGCGCTTGGTCGTGGCGACGAATTCGTTGACGACGCGATCGGTGACGCTTTGCACCCACGGATTCTGGTCCTTGATGTCGGTCTCTTCCTTTGGATCGGACAGCAGATTGAACAACCGCATCAATGGTGCGACCGCGGGACCGCCGGCTTCCGGCGCGTAGACGTAGTGCAGTTTCCAGTCGTGCCACTTCACCGCGCGCAGCTGGGCGTTCGCATAGAGCAGCACCGATTCACGCGGTGAGGCTTGCTGCGTGCCTTCGAAGAACGGCAACTGGTTGAGGCCGTCGATGGCGCGATCGTGAGGAACGATGTCGGCGCCGACGGCGGCGGCAATGGTGGGGAAGAAGTCGATCTCGTGGACCAGTTCGTTGGTGACGCGGCCGGCCGGAATTCGTCCCGGCCAGCGGACCAGGCACGGCGTGCGGATGCCGCCTTCCATGACGCTGTTATAGAAGCCGGTCCACGGTCCCGACGATCCGCGCCACGGCCGCCGGCCTTCGGCGCCGTTGTCGGCGCACCAGAACACGATGGTGTTGCGCGACACGCCGAGCCGGTCGATCGCATCGAGCATCAGGCCGACGTTGTAATCGAGTTCCGCCATCGCATCGCCGACATCACCCGCGCCGGTCTTGCCGACGAAGTCCGGATGCGTGACCGTCGGAAAATGAATCTGGGTCATCGGGTAATAGACGAAGAATGGCTTCTTCTCCTTCACGCTGCGTTCCATGAACGCGATGCTCTTTTCCGCCGACTCGCGATCGACAGTACGGCGCGACTGCATGTCGAACGGCTTGACGTTGCGCGGCGGCGAGCCCTTCCGGCCTTCCCAGATGAACGAGGTGTTTGGTTCGGTTTGTCCCTGCGCGATCGTCGTCTGCGCTTCGTTGCTCGTGCGCGGGATGCCGTAGTACTCGCTGAAACCCTGCTGCGAGGGATTGCGATTCTCTGGCCGATCGCCGCCGAGGTGCCACTTGCCGAACAGGCCGGTGTTGTAGCCGATTGATTCGAGCGCTTCCGCGATCGTGACTTCCCACAGTGTGAATCCGGCCGCTTGCGTGGCGCCGGTTCGAATGGCGTAGCGTCCGGTCATCAGTGACGCCCGCGACACGGTGCAGGAGAACTCGACGTTGAAGTTGTTGAGGCGCAGCCCCTCGGCGGCGAGGCGGTCCAGGCGCGGCGTGATGGCGCCGCGCACGCCGCCGTAGACATTGACCTCGCCCCACCCGAGGTTGTCCGGAAACATCAACAGGATGTTGGGGCGGGTCGGCGGAGGCGTCTGCTCAGTCGCGACGCCGACGACACCGACCCACAACACCAAGCATGTGCCAGCGAGGGTGGCGAACCGTGCGTTCATGGCCGCGATTCTACGCCCGGTCTAGAGGGGGAATGGATGCGTGTGCGTAAGGAGACAACCTGCGTCCGTAAGTCACTGATTAATAAAGACTTAACATGTAAATCAGCGAGAGTTATCGGCGCGTCGTCGTTAGGTCTTAATCCGGCCGACAAGAGTCTTCCAAATCGCTCCCTTTAGTCTCGGGCAGAAGCCATAGATCCGTTGTTACACAATTGAAGTAACTAGCTGTAAATAAAAGAGTTACTTGGATCATGCCAGCTCGTCTGCCTTCTTACGGCACATCGCGATGGGCTGGCACCTCTTCTGCTCTATGTATCGCTGACTGACTGTAGTGATCAAAGAAGTAGCAGTCTTGGTAGTTCAGCTGCTGGAAAAGAAGGTTTGAAATGACAATCTCCCAACTGTTCTCACCGTGCCTTTTCGGCCACGGTCACACGATTCGGACGCGTGACGAGGATGGCCACCTGGCCCTTGAATGCGAGGCTTGCGGCGATACGATCCGCATTTTCGAGCAGCCAGTAATCAAAGGGCCGAAGCATGACGCGGCTCGCGTTGCCGGCGCCCCGATGATCAGCGCGAAACGCGTTCAGGCGCGGGACCGAGTCCTCTATCCGAGGTCTGCTTAGCTCAACCAGTTCGGTGCGAGGCGGTGCGCCGGCGCGTACGCCTCGCCGCTCTCGTCGCGATCAACAGGCCGACTCCCAGCAACAGCATCGTCGCTGGTTCCGGCGTAGTCTGCACTGGCCCCTGGAACCTGAAGCCACCTTGCGACTGAGATTGAACCGAGATGAATCCCCGGTCGACGTTAGCCAGCATGCCTGCCAGGGTAGGGGCGTAGACATCGGTGGGCGTCACCAACAACAGGATTTCGAAGAATGAGGGAGCACCCTGGGGTGTTCCAAAGTTCGTGAACAGGTGAAACTCAACGCCTGTTTGAACTGTCGATTGACATGAGCCATTCGGGGCGTTGACCTCGACCGCGCCGCCCGCATAGGGAACCGCAAAGTCAAGAAACGACAGCGTGGCGCTCAGGTTCGCCGGAAACACACCCGACCCTGACGGACAACCGGGAACGACATTCACGGCGGACGATTCCCAGGTCAGAGCCAGGTTTGCAGGGGTTCCAAGCGGTACCGCACCCACCCAGTTGCCATACACCAAATCTACTGGGCCACTGAGCGTCCATGTGATCGGAGCGGCGGGTGTGGCACGGGCCACGCCAAAGAGTGCGACTGACACGACTGCGACGATGCGAATCAGGGGGCGGATTCCACTCGCGTATCGATTCGCGGTGGTCATTTCGAAAATTACCTCCTCATTGAAATATCTTGATGCGCATTCTGAGCCGGGAGGAAAGCGCCGGCTCCACGCGATGCGCATCGCTGATCCACGCGCCAATCGCTGGCTCTTCCGCCGGCTCACGTGTGCCGACGTCTGAGTGGCCGAATACGGACGAGAACGCGTCGTTGATTCGCCGCCACGCTGTCGTCGTGGCCGTCGTGCCCTCGGTCGCCGCGTCAAGGATGGACCGGCGTCTGGCTCTGATCCAGTGTGCGGGACTCTCACCGAGTAGCGCGGTTGCAAGCGTGAAGTACGCCAGCGCGACGATCGCCGTTGCCGCCGGCAGGTTGATGCCCGCGACTCGCGTCATTACGGCCGACAGGAGGATGACGGCCACCGCGTCCAGCAGGGCGACCAGCAGGCGTGAGCGGACGGGTGCGTGTGGTCCGTGCCACGTCGTGTCAAACACCAGCCGAACATCGGCGGTTTGCTCGGCCGCGGTCGTCGATCCGGCTGCCGTCACCGCAGCTGCACAGGTCTCATCGGGAAACAATCGAACGAATTCTTCGCACGTCTCGTTCAATGGCAGGCCGATGATTCGTGCGTAGTCGCGGAAGAAGGATCGCCGGAAGAGCCCTTTAGGCCAGCGGCGGAGATCGCTGCGTTCGAGGGCTGCGAACAGGGAGGCCGGAATCTTGGTCGATTCCGCGATTTGCGCGAGTGAGATTCCTTTGCGCTCGCGCACAGCTTTCAACGCGAGGCAAAACTCCCGCCGCGCTTGAGTGGACAGACTGTCGCCGTTCAACGGCATCCGATCGAGATTCATCAGGTAACGCCTCGCGCGGAGCAAATGCGCTGCCAATGAATGAATGATTTGCGTTACGAGGGTGTTTTACTCCGCAGATGATGATCGCGGAGCGAATCGATGTAGGAAGTTCCACGCGTTTCTACACGTTGTGTGTGTTTCCTATACGGCTACAACGCGCAGGCTCTGCAGTTGATCGAAGAATCAAATCTCGCTGGCTTTGATCACTCGCGTTCCCGGAAGCGCCAGCTTCGCCTCGGCGATCATCCGGCCCGCCAGATGTTCGGCGGGCGTTATCATGGTTTTTCCGAGCCGGCTCGGCAGCACCTTCGACAGCGGCACCAAGGTCGCTGCGGCAATTCGCTCGGCCAGGCGAAAGTCGGGCCGCCGGCCGACGAGCAACGACGGTCTGAAGATTGTCAGTGAGCGAAACCCAAGGGCGGTGAGCTCCACCTCGGCCTGTCCTTTCACGCGGTTGTAGAAAAACATCGAGCGTGGATCCGCGCCCATCGCGGATACGAGGGTAAATGACCGAGGATCGCCAGCTCGTGCAATCCTCGCGAAGGCCATCATCGCGACGCGATCGACCGCGTCAAATTTCTCCTTGCTGCCCGCGGTCTTGATCGTCGTGCCGAGGCAGGAGAAATAGAGGTCGCCTTGGAGGGCGGAGGCAACCGACTGCAAGTCGCGCAGGTCGGGGAGCAGCACCTCAGCCAGTTTCGCGTGGGGCGAGGGCTGGGGGCTTCGCGACACCGAGATGACCTGCGCGATCGCGGGATCATCCAGCAACTGGCGAACCAGGGCAGACCCCGTGAGACCCGTGCTTCCGATGACGGTGGCTTTCAGCACGTCAGCGCCCTCGGTATTGGATCGCGAACTCGTCCTTCGGGAAGAGATCGCGATTCACGTCAACCAGCGTCGTCCTGTCGAAGTCCGGGCCGTACACCCTCGGATCGGCCTGGAGGCAGTGCATCATCGCCGGATCCAGCGCGACGTCGGCGCGTTGAAAATACTCACGCGTGAACGAATGCTGCAGGCGCGCGTTGATGGCCGCCCGGTCGAACGCAATCGGGGTGTCGCTGCCTGCGGCCAGACTGTCGAAGACGAGCACGTGTGGAAACGCCTTGACGAAACTGTCGACCACCCGCGGCGTTGGGGTCCAGGTGACGGCAAACCCGCCCGGGTTCAGGTGAGCACGAAGCAGTTCGAAGTACTCCACCGAGAACAGGTTGCCGGCGTAGGCGCTCGTCGGCCGAAGCGCGTCGGCTTCGATGATGTCGTAACGGCGCTGTCCCTTTCTGAGCAGCGCACGGCCGTCGGTGAACCAGTGATGTACGCGATCGTCGTTAAGCAGCGATCGCAGGCCGGGATAGTGTCGCCGTTGATCCAGTTGCCGCAACGTGTCGAGTTCCGGCGAGATGATTTCAATGCTGTCGATGGTCCGGGTCTCCGGACGTCCTCCGGCCGAGAACACCGTATCGCCAGAGCCGAGGCCGATGACCGCGATCGAGACGGGGTTGGGGTGCAGCATGGCGGGACAGGCGCCGAGCGCCGTATGGATCCCGCCGAATGGCAGGGTGCTCTGCCCCAGGCCATTCGCATAAACCGTCGTCGTTGGATTCCCGGCGGGTGTCTTCAGCACCGACAGTCCCGAGCCATCTTCGCTCACCACGATCCCACCGGCCTGCGTTCCGTGCAGCCGCGCCCAGAACCTCGGCGCCGATGGAATGATCCACCCGACCACGATCACGAGCAGGAGAGCCAAGGCGCGCCGCGATCGCGCGGGTTTCGATGGCGCGAGGCTGGCGTACAACAAGAAGAATATGGCGCCGCACCCGACCATTACGCGCAGCGCGCCGGTGGTCCCGAACGCATCGAGAAGCACGAGCCCGGTCAGCATCGCGCCAAACATGGAACCGACGATGTTTGCGGTCTGCAGCCAGCCGACGCGGCGGCCGAGGGCGGCAAGATCGGTTTGAACGGCGCGCTGAAGATGACCGAAGCTGAGGCCCATCATCAGCGTGGGCAGGCCAAGCAGCCAGGCCGGCAATGCAACGTAGAGCACGAAAAACATCATGGGCCGGTCACGAACCTGGCTGAGAGCGAACGGCTCGTACTGTCCCAGGTACTCCCAGAGCTGCGGGATGGAATCGACCGTCACCACCAGTAAAACCAGCGTCGTCGCGGCGACCAGTGGAATGGCGCCCTGCAGCAGGAGAAACGCCCCGGCTGGTTGCGAGGTGCGCGCTCGTCGCGTATTGCCGAGCAACGCACCCAGACCTACGCCCGCAAGATAGACGCCGAGCAGATGTCCAAACGTGAAGCTATTCGACTTCACCAGCACGCCGAGGATCCGGAACCAGATGATCTCGAGTGAGAGCGCGACGAAACCCGACAGCGCATAGATCGCAATCCAGGTCCGAAGACCAAAGTTCGTCGACGTCTCCGTGCTTCGACTGTCAGCGACGCTCTCCAGGTCGTTGGCGTCAGGAGTGCTGGTGTCGGACTGGCGATGCTTCTGAACGTAGGGCAACGCGATTAATGCGCCGAGCGCACACCCGAAACTGAGGAGTGCTCCCAGCCTGACTCCGGTCGTGAAGTCGACCATGCGAAACAAGACAATCGCTGCCACCAACGAGCCGCAGGCGGCGCCGAGGGTGTTCCAGCCGTAGAGCAGGGGCACCCAGCGCGCCGGCTGACGCGCATCATGAGTCAGCGCCGTGGCGGCGAGCGGCAGCGACATGCCCATGAAGAAGGTGGGCCACAGCGTCACCCCGAAGATGATCGCCGCCAGTGCGACTCTAGGTAAGGCCCACGCGCCGAGACGCAGATAGAGAAAGTCGTAATAGATGTTGGTGCTGAAGACGGCGAACAGTGCGACGGCCAGCTCACACCCGGCGAAGGCGAGGAGCCGGCCGCGCCCGCTCAGTCGATCCGCGGCGTATCCCCCGGCGAGGCTGCCGAATCCAAGGCCGCCCATGAATGCCGAGACGATAATCGTGACCGAGTAGACGTCGGCCCCGCCAAAGAACGTCAACAGGCGCTGCCAGATAATTTGATAGAGAAGCGCGGCGAAGCCGCTGACGAAGAAGACGAGAAGAAATGCGACGCTCATCAGTTGACGCGATTATGACCGCGTCCGAGCGCCTCCGTCACGCGCGCTCGCGCGCGCCGCATCACAGCTCCAAAGGCCTCGGCCGGCTCGAGTTCCGCGACCCCGCCTGAAACGGCGACCCGATGCCGTCCGCCGGCCTGCATCGCCGCCCTGACTCGTTCCGCCACCGCGCGCGCATCGGTTCCAGATACGCCCGGCAGGACCAGGAGCAGCTCGTTGCCACGCCAGCGAATCGGCAGATCCGACTGCCGCACGGCGCGAACGAAGGTATCGATGACGTCTTCGAGGAGCTGTTCGTATTTGACGTCGTGGCGTGACGGCAGGCGCGGGTCCTGTTCACGCTGCGCTGGGTTTTCTCGCGGCGCAGTGTTTTCACGCTGCGCGATGTCGAACAACACGATGCTCATCTGCCGCTGCTCCCGGCGCGCGCGGGCCAGCTCGCGGGCGAGTTCGAATTCGCCACGCTGCCGTTCGAGTAGCGTCGGTTGCCAGTCGAGATTTTCGCTGTTGTCGAGGTCCACCTCGGGGGTGCTCGTCGGCTCGGGTCCGCCACTCACGGTTTGCGGGATCAGATCATCAAACGCAGGTTCCGCAGCCTGATCGTGGTCCGGTTGCGGATTCAGCGCATCTGACACTTCGTCGAAAGCCGACGCGGCGAGCAGCTCGAACCTGGCGACAGCATCGGCATCAGCGGCGAGTGGCGCATCAGCGAAGACGCAGATTGCGCCGACCACTTCGTCGCCTTGCTTGACCGGCGCAGCCGCAATCGCGAAATCCGAGGCTGGCTGGCCGTTCGTTACCGAAACGCCGTTCGAGGGACCGACATCTCCGGCCATGACCGAGGTCCCCGTTCTCATCACCCGTTCGACGACATGCGGCAAGTACGAATGCGCCCGCGTCATCAGCGCAGACGACGACCAGTTCACCCGCGCATGCAGCAAGCCGTCTTCCGGCTGCCGCAGGTACACCGCCACGCCGGGCGCGTCGAGCTCCTGGCGGACCCGCGCGCTGATTTCTTCGACGTCGAGGTCGGGGCCGGCATGACTCGACACTTGCGCCGCTGGCGTTGCCGCGGTGTCGCGGCGCCGCAATGCGCGTTCGATCACCTCCATCAAGGTGTCAGGCGAGGCGGCGGGCCTCAGGACTTCGAGCTGCAATCCGGCCGGACGCATCAGCGCGTATTCGCGAAAATCGCGCGACGCCTCCAGGGCGACCGTGATCGCCGGCCGGCGGCCATGGACCGACTCGATCAGCGAAACGCCCCGCATCTCCCGGGCGCTCATGTCGACGCACAACACGGTCGGCGGGCCAAATTGCTCGATCAGCTTGACCGCGTCATGTCCGTCACGGGCGATCAACAGGCCGAGGCGATGCCGTTCAGCGAGGATTCGATAGGCGTCCGCGCGCGCCGGCTCGTGATCGGCGATCAACATGTAGGCGAGCTGCATGCCAGCGGGCGCAAGCGCGAGGACCGGTCGAACTGGGGGGGCGCCGGCCCCGTTGGCCGCCGCGAACGACAGGTCCCCGCGCTTGAGCTCGTGCACATGAACGCGGTCTTTGCCGCCGTTCTTGGCCTCGTACATGGCGTGATCGGCACGCTCGATCAGCGTCATCGGATTATCGAGCGGCTGCGCCACCGCAACGCCGATGCTGATCGTGACGGGCGGTGTGCCCTCCACGGCGGTATCGGCCAGGTATTTCGACGTCCGCACGCGAATGCGTTCGGCGCACGCCAGCGCGCTGGCGCGGTCGGTGTTGGGCATCAAGACGGCGAATTCGTCGCCACCATAGCGGGCGCACACGTCGAACACGCGAACGGCCGATCGGATGATGTCGCCCACGCCCTTCAGCACTGCATCGCCGACGGCGTGGCCGCGGGTGTCGTTGATGGTCTTGAAGTCGTCGATGTCGGCGATCAGGACCGCGAGCTCGGCGCTCTCGCGCTGGCTTCGCGCTACTTCCTGCTGCAGGCGGCGATCGAGATAGCCGCGGTTCAGCAGTCCCGTCAAGGCATCGACCGACGCGACGTGTTCGAGCCGCTTCACTTCAGTCGCCGCCTGGGCACCCGCCAGGGCGGCGGCCGCCAGCGCACCGATCGACGACAACGCGGTCCGTTCGGCCTTGCTGAACGTGTCGCGATCGCGCTTGTCGGTCACCGACAACACGCCGATGCAGCGACCGGCATGAATCAGGGGCGCCACCACGAATGACGAGGTCCGGTAACGATTGCGATGCGAATGCGTCAGGGCGACGGTGCGAACATCCGTGACCGTCAGCGCCTTTCGCTTGGTATACACACTGCCAATGACGGACTCGCCGGGAGCGATCTTGATGTCGTTGACCGCCGACAACGGGAAGCCGATCGCGGCGCGGATGCGCAGCGTCTGGCCGTGCGCGTCGAACAGCGCGAGCGACACGCGATCGGCGGCGAACATCGACGCCACGTTCTCGACAATGGTCTTGCACAGCACGTCGAGGTCGGCCTTGTCGCTGAAGGCGCTTACCAGGCGGTAACCGCGCCTCAACAGGCGCGCGCTGTCGCGATTCACGCTCCGCGTCCGGGCGGCCTCGAGGGAGGCGCTCACCACTCGCGCGGATGCGTCGAGAACCTCGGCGCTGGACATCCAATCGCCCTCGATGACGAGAGCGAGCGGCTGGACATCGGCGATCGCGATCGCCGTGGCGTACCCTTCACCGCTGTCGTCCAGGCGGACCACAGCGGGAGGTTCATGAGCAAGCCGTCCGAGCGACTGACGCCACGCCTGATCACGTGCAGCGCCGACCCGCCCCGCGACGTGCAGCCAGCCGGCTTGGGTCTTCACGAACACCGCGCATTCCGAGAGAACAGCCGGAAAAACCGCAGTACACAAAGCCTGCAAGGCGTCTTTGTGAGTTGGAGCCCCAACCACTGCGTCCGCCAGATCGGCGCACAGGCGGCAAGGCAGCTGCGGCTTCATAGTCGAGCCAGCACGTTGCACAACTCGCTCCGGATCCGGATCAGCTTGTTGTCAGGAATCAGGCCTGAATCTGCGAGTTGGTTCCCAAATTTCGTCCTCCGGGCAGACTTCTTTCGGCCTTGTTCAGTGAACTTCCGGAAAACCCGTGCAAATCGAAAGTGCCTGTTTGGAGGAGCTATCCTCTACGTCTGATGACCGACGTTCGTGGAAGCCAGGAGTATTGGGATCAGCACGCTGCCGCCGATCCCTTGTGGACGGTGCTGGCGTTTCCCGACAAGAGCGGCGGCCGCTGGACGCTGCCGGATTTCATGAAGACGGGCGAGCGCGAAATCGCATTGCTCTTTCATCGCCTCGCGATGCTCGGACTGCGGGCGCCAACACGACGCGCCCTCGACTTCGGTTGCGGTGTCGGGCGCCTCACGCAAGCGTTGGCTCGCCGTCATGAACAGGTCATCGGTGCCGACATTTCGCGCGGCATGATCGACCTGGCCCGGCGTCTCAATCAGTATCCGGATCGCGTTGATTACATGTGCACCGCCGAGAGTGGCCTGGAAACCCTGGCGGCCCGATCCTTCCAGTTCATCTACTCCAATATTGTCCTGCAGCACGTGACTCCTGATCTGTCGGTGCAATACCTCGGCGAATTTTTTCGCATCCTCGAACCTGACGGACTGTTGGTGTTTCAACTTCCATCACACAAGGAGACACCCGTTGACGCGGAGATCGTCGCGATGCCGGACTCGGCCTACCGTGCGGCGATCGAGTTGGTCTCAGCCGCTCCGGCCACCGTCGCGGCCTCGTCAGAGTTTTCACTGACGATGAAGGTGCGCAACACGAGCGACCACACCTGGCAACAGCCCCTGGTCGGCCCGCTTGCCGTTGGCAATCACTGGCTCGATGTGAGCGGCGAATTGATGCTGGCGCAGGACGATGGCAGAGCGCCGCTGTTGCAGGTGGTGCCTCCCGGACTCGAGTGGCCGGTGCTGTTGACCATGCGTGCACCGTCCCAACCTGGTAAGTATGTTGGCGAGATTGACCTGGTGCACGAGGGCATCAGTTGGTACGCGCACAAGGGTTCGCGCACGTTGCGTTTCACGATCGACGTCACTCACAACGGTGCCGGCGCCGGCGACACCAGCGCAGCCATGATGACGGAGTACCCGATTCCCCACTATCCCGCCGACGTACTGCCATCTCCGGCTGCGGCGGCATCGGCCCCGTCGATCAAGGCTGCGTTCCCGATGCACGGGGTGGATCGGGAGTCAGTGATGGAAATCATCCGCACACACGGCGGGCGGCTGGCCTATCTCGAAGAAGATCGACGTGCCGGACCTGAATGGGTCAGCTACCGCTATTTCGTCGTCGGCCGCTCCTAAGGACACCCCAATGGATTTCCGCGCCAGGGTTCCGCCGCCGCCGCTCAATGCATTCGTTGCGATGGTCTGGGCCTGTCGCACCGAGCCGCGGCCGCATGGGCTCGAACGCGTCCTGCCGACTGGTGGCGCGCAGCTGATCGTCAATCTGAAGGAAGACGAAACGCGCCTTTACGATCCCGAGCGGCCAGAAAAGCCGATGGTGACGGCCGGCAGCGTGCTCTCGAGTGCGCAGACGCGATATCAAGTCATCGACACGTCGGAGCAGGAATATGTGGCCGGCGTCGCATTCAAGCCCGGCGGATCGTCGCTCTTCATGCCCATGCCGGCGCAGGATGTCAGCGACATCGACGTGCCTCTGGACGAGATCTGGGGTCGGGCACGAACTGTAAGACTGCGCGAGCAGTTGCTGTCGAGTCGCACGCTCGACGCCATGCTCGACGTCCTCGACGCGGCGTTGTGCGAATCATGGACGCGGCGAAGCCTCCATCCCGCCGTCAGCTATGCGCTCGACGCCTTCGATCACGCCCCACAGGCGATCAGCGTCGCGGCCGTGACCCAGCGCGTCGGTCTCAGCGCGAAGCGATTCATCGAACGCTTCAAGGCCGAGGTCGGGATTTCGCCGAAGCGCTATTGCCGGGTCCACAGGTTTCAGCGGGCCCTCACCGAAATGGACCGAGGCCGGCAGGTCGAATGGACGTCGGTGGCGCTCGATTGCGGCTATTTCGATCAGGCGCATTTCATCCGCGACTTCCGCGAATTCTCGGGCATCACGCCGACTGCCTACGAGGCCGCGCGAACGCCGTTTCACAACCACGTCAAATTCATACAATCCACCGACGCAGACCACTGACAAGATCGCGGCATGGCTGATTCCATCAATACCTACTCCACCGTGACGCCCTATCTCATCATTCCGGATGCGGATGCGGAGCTGTCATTCCTCAAGTCGGCGTTCGGCGCCGTCGAAGTCGGTTGCCAGCGCAACGCTGATAACTCCGTGATGCACGCCGAAGTCAGGATCGGCGATTCGCTGGTCATGCTTGGGCAATCCAGCGTGCGATGGCCGCCGAAGGCCGCGGCGCTCTACCTCTGGGTTGACGATGTCGACGCCACCTACGCCAGGGCGCTGCAGGCCGGCGGTTCGTCCGAGAGCGCACCCGAGGACAAACCCTATGGGCACCGTAACGCCGGGGTTATCGACCCCAACGGCGTGACCTGGTGGGTCGCCGCCCCGGTCAAATAGGGCCCGAAAGCGGGGAGTTGACGCTCGGGCCGTCGAGGCCTAAAATCACCCTAGCAATTAGTTTGCTATGGCAAAGTATCGACTCACGGCGATGACGATGGCGGCCCTTGCGGCCGCATGGATCACGGTGGTGGACGCGCAGCAACCAAGCGTCCTCCCAATGGGACCGGCGCGCGAGCGCGGGGCCAGCATCACCCCGGCCTTCGAGGGCTGGTACAAGAATGACGATGGCAGCTTCAGCCTGCTGATCGGCTACTACAACCGCAATTCGAAGGAGCCGATTACGATTCCAATCGGCCCCAACAACAAGATCGAACCAGGCGATCCCGATCAGGGCCAGCCGACCTATTTCGAGACCGGCCGCCAGTGGGGCGTCTTCGTGGTCAAGGTGCCGAAGGACTTCGGCACCAAGACGATCAAGTGGACCATCACCTCGAACGGCGAGACGCAATCGATACCGTTCGGCCTGAACCCCGGCTATCCCATTACCCCGTTCAAGGAACTCGGCATGCTCAACGAGCCGCCGGTCCTGACCTTTGCCGCGGACGGCCCCAAGTTCATGGGACCACCGACCGGCGTGGCGACCACGCTGACCGGCGCGGTCGGACAGCCGGTGCCGTTGTCGATCTGGGTCTCAGACGTCAAAGAGCGCGATAAGGAGACGGCGGCGACGGTCGCGAACGTGTCGTTCCACAAATATCGCGGACCGGGCGACGTGAAGTTCGACAGCGTCAGGATCGCGGCGAAGAAACAGGGCGACATGATCACCGGCAACGCCACGTTCTCGGCGCCGGGCGAATACATGCTGCGCGTGCAGGCGAACGACGAGTCAGGCGAAGGCGGCGGCGGGTTTCAGTGTTGCTGGACGAATACATACGTAAAAGTCACGGTGAAGTAGAGGAAATTATGAAACGAGCCTTATTCGTGATGGGTGGTGCGCTGCTGTTCACCGCAGTCACGTCGAGCGCGCAGACCGCGCCGGCCGCTGCGGCTGCGAATGCGCCGACGTTCACCAAGGACATCGCGCCGATTTTCCAGGAGAAGTGCGAAGCCTGCCATCGGCCCGACTCGATCGCGCCGATGTCGCTCGTGAAATATGCGGAAGCGCGACCGTGGGCCAAGTCGATCCGCGCCCGGGTGGCCGATCACACCATGCCGCCATGGAGCATCGACAAGACCGTCGGCGTGCAGAGCTTCAAGAACGATCGGTCGCTCGACGAGAAGCAGATCGCGACGATCCTGAAGTGGGTCGATGCCGGCGCGCCGCAGGGCAACCCGAAAGACATGCCGGCCGAGAAGACCTGGCCCGAAGATCAGGGCTGGAATTTCGCGCCGCTGTTCGGCCAGAAGGAACCGGACCTGATCATCAAGTCGTACGACTTCACCATGCCGGCGGTCTCGCAGGATGCATGGGACAAGCGCGTGACGCCGTCCGGCATTACCGAGCCGCGCTGGGTGCGCGCCGTGGAAATTCGCCCGACCACCGTCAAGGGCCGCAAGATCACGCATCACGCCATCGCGTATCTGGAGCAGACCGACCCGGGTGCCACGGGTGGCTTCGGGCTGCCGGCGCCGTTCATGGAATGGGCCGTCGGCAAGCAGGGTGAATTGATGCGTCCCGACACCGGCAAGCTGTTGCTGCCGGGATCGAAGTTCCGCTGGGACATCCACTACTCGCAGGCCGGCGAAGAGATTACCAACCAGGTCGAGATGGGCATCTACTTCTATCCCAAGGGCCAGGAGCCGAAGTACCGCAACACCCTGTCGCTCGTGCCGGCCGCGCTCGGCACGATGGACATTCGCCCCAACACGTTGTCGCTCGTCGAGGGTTTCACCGTGCTGCGCGACAACGCGCGTATCGAGAGCTTCCAGCCGCACATGCATCTTCGCGGCAAGGCGATGATGGTCGAAGCGATCTTCCCGACCGGCCAGCGCCAGGTGCTGAGCCTCGTCAGCGACTTCAACTTCAACTGGATGACGACCTACGTCTACGGTGATGACGCGGCGCCGCTCCTGCCAAAGGGCACGATCCTCAAGGTCACGGCGTGGCACGACAACACCGCGGCGAAGAAGTCCAACCCCGATCCGAATCAGTGGGTCGGCTGGGGCGATCGCACCGTCGACGAAATGGCCCACGCCTGGATCAACATCGTCTATATCAAGGACGAAGACTTCAAGGCCGAGCAGGCGAAGCGTCGGGCGCCGGCGACCTCGGCGGCGGCGCCGCAGCAGTAATTGGCAGTACGAAAGCGCCAGGAGGCGACGACCGAGCTCCTCGAGGTCGTCAACCTCGTCACACAGATGTTCTGGGCGGACCTGCGCCGGTCCAACCATTCGATCGAACTGACGCAATGGGCGACGCTGCGGCAAATCAACCGCAGCCCGTGCACGATGAGCGAGCTCGCACGCCATAAGGGCGTGGGGCTGCCGACGATGTCTAAATCGATCGAGATGCTCGTGCGCAAGGGCTGGGTCGAACGATGGATCGACAAGACGGATCGGCGGCAAACGCTGGTCCGTCTGACGCCAAGCGGCCGCCGTGTCTTGAGTGAGTCACGCGCCCACCTCGAAGAACTTCTCGATCAGCGACTGGGGAAAATGACCGCGACCGAGCGAAGCAGCCTGGCCGCACAGCTTCGCCGCGTCCGCGACGTTTTGTCGCCGCCCGACCTGTAACCGCGAGGCGGCCGACGCTGCGGCGATGGTGCTGAGACTGTGATTCGACGTACGATGATCGGATGCTTCGTACCGGAATCGTCGGACTACCGAACGTCGGCAAGTCCACTCTCTTCAACGCCGTCACCCGCACTCGCAAGGCGGAAGCGGCCAATTATCCATTCTGCACGATCGACCCTAATATCGGCACGGTAACCGTCCCGGATACACGGCTCGCCGTGCTCCAAAACATTGCCGGCACGAACGTCGTCATTCCCGCCGCGATCGAATTCGTGGACATCGCCGGCCTGGTCAAGGGTGCGAGCGAAGGTGAAGGACTCGGCAACAAGTTTCTCACCCACGTGCGTGAAGTCGACGCAATGGTCCAGGTCGTGCGCTGCTTCGAAGATGAAGACATCCACCACGTGTCCGGCACCGTTGATCCGGTGCGCGATATCGAGGTGATCAACACCGAGCTGATGCTGTCCGACCTCGACTCGGTGCAGCGCCGCCGCGAGCGCCTGGTCAAGGACATGAAGCGCGGCGAGGGGACCGCGGCCGCCGAGGACAAGGTGCTGGCCAAGATCGAAGAAGCGCTCAACGCCGGCAAGCTGGCGCTGACGGTCGATCTCACCGCAGAGGAATCCGCGCTGTCCCGGCCGCTGTTCCTGCTGACCGACAAGCCGACCATTTTCGCGTGCAACGTGCGGGAGTCGGATCTGGCAACAGCCGACGACAACCCGTTCGTCAAGCAGGTCCGCCAGTACGTCAGTACCCACCTCGCCTGTGAAGCCGTCGTCATCAGCGCGCAGATCGAAAGCGATCTCGTGGACCTGTCGCCGGATGAGGCCGTGGAATTCCTCAAAGAACTCGGCGTTGACGAGAGTGGCATCGGGCGGTTGATCCGGGCGACGTATCACCTGCTCGGACTCCAGACCTACTTCACCGCCGGCGAAAAAGAAGTGCGCGCCTGGACGATTCACCAGGGCGATACCGCGCCGAAGGCGGCCGGCGTGATCCATTCGGATTTCGAGCGGGGCTTTATCAAGGCAGAGACCGTGGCCTACGACGACCTCGTGACCTGCGGCTCCGTTGCCGGTGCGCGCGAGAAGGGTCTCTACCGCATGGAAGGCAAGGAGTACATCGTCAAGGACGGCGACGTCCTGCTGTTCAAGTTCAACGTGTAGTTGTTCGTGATTCGCCTCACCGGCGTGAGGTTTGCAGCCTCATCATTCCCGTCGGGCCCACTTGCTCGACGGGGAGAGTGAGATGGCCAAGTACGGAAAATCGGCACAGAAAAATGTGGAATCGGCGATGCACCGCCGGAAGAAGGGCACGCTGAAAAGCGGCTCCGGCGCGACCGTGAAGAGCCGGAAACAGGCGATTGCGATCGGCCTCAGCGAAGCTCGGGAAAAGGGCGGCAAGGTGCCTCGCAAGGCCGCCAAGAAGAGCGCCGGCAAGCGAAAGGCAGCGAAGAAGCGCTAGAATTTCAGCGCATGTCTCTTAACTCGACGCTGAAGCCTCTGGTCCAGTTCGTTCTTGTCCTGATCTTGTCCGCGGCCGGCGTCTCGGCCCAGGCGCCCGACGCCCGTCCACAGCGTCCGCAGCTCACGCCCGAGCAGCAGGCGGAGGCGGCGAAGCGGCGGGAAGCGGAAATGAACGCGCCGCGGCCGATTGCCGCGGTCGACAGCGTCTGGACCGAAGAGCTCACGTGGATGGAAGTCCGCGATGCGATCAAGGCCGGAAAAACCACCGGCCTGATCCTCACCGGCGGCGTCGAATCGAACGGCCCGCACCTCGCCACCGGCAAGCACAACTTCATCCTCAAGGTGATGGGCGAGGCGATCGCGCGCAAGCTCGGTAACGCGCTGGTGGCGCCGATTCTCACGCTCGAACCGGGGCGTCCCGATGGCGATCGTGTTGCGCCGGGCAGCGTGGTGTTGTCGGCGGCGACTTACCGCGCGGTGTTGACCGACATGGCGAGCAGCCTGCGGGGGATGGGCTTCACCAACGTGATCCTGATGGGCGACAGCGGCGGCAATCAGGGACCCATGAAAGAAGTGGCAGCGGCGCTCGATGAGAAGTACAAGGCCACGGGCACGCGCTTCTACTTCATTCCCGAGTATTACGATTACGCGTCGGTGCAGAAATTCCTGCAGGCCAACGGCATTCCCGAGAAGATCGAGATCGGCGCCAGCCAGGGTTCGGACGGCCTTCACGAGGAATACGGCATCGACGCGCTGATGGCTCTCTACAATCCCAGGACGATCCGGATCGACGAGCGCACGAAAGCGAATCGCGCCACCATCAACGGCGTGAGTTTGTTGCCGATGAGCAAGACCCTCGAGATGGCGGCGAAGATCGTGGACCTGCGAGCCAGGCTGACGGTGGACGCGATCACCAAAGCGATGGGCGGCAAGTAGCCCCCGCATGACACGCTACAAGGTCGGCTACTTCGTTGGCAGCCTCTCGAAGGCATCGATCAATCGGCTGCTGTCGAAAGCACTGGTGAACCTGGCTCCCCAGGAACTCGACCTGGTCGAGATCCCGTTCAAAGACCTGCCGATCTACAACTACGACTACGACGCGGACTTCCCCGTGGTGGCGACGGCGTTCAAGCAATCGATCGCGGCGGTTGACGCCGTGCTGTTCGTGACCCCGGAGTACAACCGCTCGATCCCGGGCGGATTGAAGAACGCAATCGATTGGGCCAGCCGCCCGTACGGACAAAACGCGTTCACGCGCAAACCATCGGCGGTGATTGGCACGTCGACGGGAAAGATCGGTACGGCGATCGCGCAAACGCACCTGCGCAGCATCCTGGCGTTCTGCAACTCGCCGCAGATGAACGCCATGGAGGCCTACATCCAGTTCGAGAAAGGCCTGATCGCCGAAGACGGTAAGGTGACCAACCCCTCGACCGAGCAGTTCCTGCTCAAGTTCATGGCGGAGTTTCACGCGTTCATCGCCCGGGTCTATACCGTGCTGCCGCGCAATTCCTGAGGCGCTGTCCCGTCGCCGACCGACGGTGAGACAATCGTCGAGACATGAACGCAAATTGGCCGGCGTTACCGCTCGACGAGTGGCGCGACACCTATGCGACCCTTCACCTGTGGAGCCAGGTGGTGGGGAAAGTGGCCCTGGCGCAGGCGCCGCCGCTCAATCACAGCTGGGGAATATCGCTGCAGTTGACGTCGCGCGGACTGTCGACCCCCGTCCTCCCGCATGGCGAGCTATCCTTCACGATCGAATTCGACTTCATCGGCCATCAGCTCATCATCCGCGTGTGTGACGGCGATCCGCGTGCTGCCGCTCAGGCCGCAGCCGGTGGCGGATTTCTATCGAGAAGTCATTGCGGTGCTGGCAGAGATGTCGCTGCCGGTGAAGATCTGGCCGGTCGCCGTCGAGCTCCCTACGCCGATCAGGCTGGATCGCGACGTCGAGCACGCGTCGTATGACCCCGACGCGGCGCATCGCTTTTGGAGGGCCACCACGTCCATTGCCCACGTCCTCACAGAAGCGAGATGCGAGTTCATCGGCAAGTGCAGCCCGGCGCATTTCTTCTGGGGCGCCTTCGACCTGGCCGTGACGCGATTTTCAGGCCGTCCGGCGCCGCCGCGCGACGGCCCTGCCTTCATGCGCGAGGCCTATTCGCACGAGGTGATCAGTCACGGCTTCTGGCCCGGCAGCGGGCCGGTGCAGGAGCCGGCGCTCTACGCTTACGTGGCGCCGACGCCGGACGGCTTCGCCGACGCGCGGGTCAAGCCCGATTCGGCGTACTATCATCAGGAGCTCGGCGAATTCATCCTGCCCTACGACGCCGTGCGCAACGCCCAATCACCGGAACAGATGATTCGGGATTTCGTGACCAGCACCTACGACGCCGGAGCCGCGCTTGCGCGTTGGGATCGCGCCGCTCTCGAGCGCCGCGCTGACCGATAAGAAGGAGCCTTATGCCGAATCCGTGTGCCCACCTTGAAGCCATCACTGACATCAAGCCGGCGAAAGCCTATGAATGCGCGGAGTGCGTGAAGATCGGCAGCCGATGGGTCCACCTGCGCACCTGCCAGGAATGCGGCATCACGCATTGCTGCGACAACTCCCCGAACAAACACGCGACCAAGCACGCGAAAGCGACCGGCCATCCTGTGATCGCGTCGGCGGAACCGGGCGAGCGATGGATCTACTGCTATCCAGACGACGCCTTCGCGGAATACTGAGGCCCGGAGTCGGCGGCGAGAAACATTTCGTAGGCGGGGTTGCGCTCCTCCCGTTGATGGCGGTAGCTGAGCGAATCGAGGAACTGATCGAATTGTCCGGCATCTTCGTCCGGCACTTCAAAACCCGCGAGCACCCGCCCGAAGTCCGATCCGTGGTTGCGGTAATGAAACAGGCTGATGTTCCATCGGTCGCCGAGACGTTCGAGGAACGCCATCAACGCGCCCGGACGCTCGGGAAACTCGAATCGATACAGCCGCTCGTTGCGGACATCCGACGAGCGGCCGCCAACCATGTAGCGCACGTGCAGCTTCGCGAGTTCATCCTCCGACAGATCCACGGCCTCGTAGCCGCGAGAGCGGAGCAGGGCCGTGAGATCGATCGCGTTCTGGCGTGAATCGGTGCCGATGCCCACGAAGATGTGCGCGCGGCTGCGGCCGCTGAGCCGATAGTTGAACTCCGTTACGACCCGTCGTCCGATTGTCGCGCAGAATTCGCGGAACGCGCCGGGGCGCTCCGGGATTGTCACTGCGAAGAGCGCCTCACGGGCCTCGCCGACTTCCGCGCGCTCGGCGACGAAACGCAGTCGATCGAAGTTCATGTTGGCGCCGCTCAGCACCGCGACCAGCCGCTGATTCGGCTTCGACTGGGTTGCGGACCATGCGTGCAACCCGGCCACCGCCAGCGCTCCAGCCGGCTCCATCAGCGATCGCGTATCGTCGAACACGTCCTTGATCGCCGCGCAGATCTGATCCGTGGAAACGCGAACGATGTCGTCGACATTGTTTTGGGCAATGGCAAAGGTCAGGGCGCCGACCTCGCGAACGGCGACGCCATCGGCAAAGATCCCGACATGGTCCAACGTGACGCGCCGGCCCGCCTCTCGCGATCGATACATCGCATCGGCTTCAAATGGCTCCACGCCGATGACCTTGATCGACGGGTTGACCGCCTTCACGTATCCCGCGATACCGGCGATCAGGCCGCCGCCGCCGATGGGTACAAAAATGGCGTCAAGATCGTTGCGGCCCTGCGCGAGGATCTCCTGCGCCACCGTGCCTTGCCCTGCAATCACCAGCGGATCGTCGAACGCGTGAATGACGACGCGTTTCGATTCGAGGGCGATCTCGTCGCAACGCTGCTTGGCATCGCTGAAGCTGTCTCCGAAAAGTTCGACCGTTGCGCCCAGCTGTCGCACTGCGGCGATCTTGATCGCGGGCGTCGTCTGCGGCATGACGATCAGCGCATCGAGGCCGAGATGGCGCGCGGCATAGGCGACACCCTGCGCGTGATTGCCGGCACTGGCGGTAATCAGGCCGCGTTGCCGGTCTTCCGCAGTCAGGTGCGCGATGCGATTGTAGGCGCCGCGAATCTTGTAGGTGAAGATCGGTTGCAGATCCTCACGCTTGAGGAACACCTCGTGGCCGGTGCGATGCGACAGCCGGCGCGCTGCGTCGAGCGGCGTCTGCCGGGCGACGTCATAGACGCGGCTCGTCAGGATCAACCGCAACAACTCGTCGTTGGTCACGATGTCCCCAGCGAACAGATGTCGTTGAGCAATCCGGCAGCGGTGACATCAGCACCCGCGCCCGGCCCGCTGATGACCAGCGGCTCGCGCAGGTAACGGCGCGAGTGGAACGTCACGATGTTGCGAGTGCCGCTGGCCGCGCCCATCGGGCTCGTGGCCGGGACCGCGAGCAGGCCCGCGGACACTTTCCTCGGCGTGGCCGAGACGACGTAGCGGAGCAGTCGTCCGCGCGCGGCTTCCACCGCGACCCGCTTTTCCCAGGCGGCATCGAGCTCGGGAAGGCGTTCGAGAAACGCCGTCAACGGCAGATGCCGATACGCCGCGGGCACGAGATCATCGGCCACCGGCCCCGCGCCGCGATAACCGATCATCCGCGCCAGGATTAATCCCTTGCGAGCGGCATCGCGTCCCGACAAGTCGTCGCGCGGATCCGGCTCGGCGTAACCGCGTTCGACGGCTTCACGGACGGCGCGGGAAAATGGCCGGCCCGCGGATACTTCGGACAGCACGTACATCAACGTGCCGCTCACGCAGCCGTCGATGCGAAGAACACGGTCGCCGGTCTCCGCGAGCTTGCGATAGGTATCGATGATCGGCAAGCCGGCGCCAACGGTGGCTTCATAGCGGATGCGCCGGCCGCGCGAATCGGCTTCGCCGAGGAGCTTCGCGTAGTTGTCGAAGGTGCCGGCGAGCGGCTTCTTATTGGCGAGGACGACATCAAAACCCTGCGTGATCGCGGTATGCAACAACGTCCCGGTGTCGTCGCTCGTCACATCGACGACGACCGGACGCGAGACGGCGTGATCGGCCATGAAGGCAAGCGCCTCGGGAGCCTTGGCTGGACGTCCACCGAGTGACGAGAGAAGGGCACCGCCGTCCTTGTCGCGCGCCAGCCGCCGCAGCCGCGAGCGCGACAGTCCGCGGGCGTCGAAGAGGTAGCCGGATCGATCGAGCAGGCCGACAATGCGAACACCATCACGAGTGCCCGTCGCGATCTGATCGGACAGCGCGCGGCCGACGCGTCCATATCCGAGCAACACGACATCCGTCCGCGGCTTGACCACTGAGCGCCCGCCGCCGATCTTCGAGAGTTGAAACGCGGCATGGACCCGGCGCGCCGCCTCCGGCGCATCGCCGGACGACACCACCACCGAGATGTTGCGCTCCGATGATCCCTGCGCGATCGCGACCACGTTGATGCCGCCGGATTCGAGCGCGGAAAACACCCGCGCGGAGATGCCCGGGGTGCCGACCATGCCGTCGCCAACGACGGCCATGACCGCCAGCGGCGCCCGCGCGCTCACGCCGTCGATCAGGCCATGTTCGAGTTCATGGCGAAACGCCCGCCGCACCGCGGTGACCGCGAGGTCCGCCTGCGCCTCCGGCACGGTGAACCCAATCGAGCTTTCCGACGAGGCCTGGAAGATCGTCGAGACCGAAACGCCGGCGGCATCGACGGCTGCAAACGTTCGCGCCGCGATGCCGTGGACGCCGACCATGCCTTTGCCGGCGACGGTGACGACCGCCTGGGCCGGAAGAATGGCCAGCGCCTTGACGGGATAACCCTTCAGCGACTGGCGTGCCGACACTTCCGTGCCAGGCAGACTCGTATCCACAAATGAGCGAATGCGCAGCGCGATGCGAGTGCCCGACACCGGGATCAGCGCGCGCGGGTGGAGCACCTTCGCTCCGTAGTGCGCGACCTCCGCGGCTTCGCGATGATGTAAGTGCGGGATGACGCGCGCATCCGGGACCAGGCGCGGATCCGCCGTAAGGATGCCGGGCACGTCCTTCCAGAACACCACGGTGCGTGCACGCAGCGATCGCGCGAGGAGGGTGGCCGTCAGATCAGACCCACCGCGCCCCAGCGTCGTCAGACTGCCGTCCGGTGCGCGGCCGATGAAGCCCGGCACCACCGCCACTTTGCCGCCTGCGATCAGGGGACCGAGGATGCGTTTCGCATGCTGCGCGGTGCGATGCAGGTCGGGCGCCGCCCCGCCGTGCGCGCCATCGGTAAAGACCACATCGAGCGCATCGACGTACACCGCGCCAAGCGCCGCCGCGAGCAATGCGGCGGAGACCCGCTCGCCTCGGGACACCAGCAGGTCCTGCGCGCGCGGTTCCAGATGTCCGAGCATTTCGAGCGCCTTGCAGAGATTCGCGTACTCGCGCGTCGCTTCGTCGATCGATGCGATCAGCCGTTCGCGCGCCCTGCCGGCCGTGATCGCTCGCGCCACGGTGTGGTGCTTGTTCCGGAAGGTGTTCGAGGCGCGAGTGACCGTTGCCGGGTCGCCCGCCACCGCAGCGTGCGCGCCCGACAGCAGCAAGTCGGTCACGCCGGCGAGCGCCGAGGCGACGACGACGAGTGGACCGCGATGGCCGCCGATCTGCGCGGCCGCACGCTGGATGGCGTGTTCGTCCGCGAGTGATGCGCCGCCGAACTTCCAGACTTCAAGAGCTGGCTTCACTGTCGTCTCCCTGCGTTGGCGTGACTGCGTTCCCTAAACAGCGTTCCCTACTAAGGCGTTCCCTAATAAGTGAAAAGGCCATCACCCCTGCGGATGATGGCCTTGTAATTCGCCTCGTGAGCTGCTCACTCACCTCATCCGCTATACCCATCACGGGTAGTGGTAATGGTCGTAATCCAGGTGGTGATGATCGTGATGGCTGCCGTACACACGTCGGCCGCCTGCACACAAATGCATCGCGGCTGTTGGTCGTGAGTCGTCATTCCGCCGCCTACCCTATCACATCGACCTGATCGCGGCGGCGAGCATCACCGCGCCGGCCAGGACGAGGAGCCACAACACGGTCTTTCGAAACGCCGCGGCACTCATGCCGACGTAAATCTTCGAACCCCAGATCGCAGGCAGGACGAGTGAGCCCGCGACCACCGCCATCTGCGGCCACATGGTGTTGGGCTTGAGGCGTCCCGACCACACGTTCGACACGAGCGTTGCCGAGAGCACGATCAAGTTGAAATTCTGGATGACGGCGCGATGTTCGTCCTTGTTGTAGCCGCGCAGCGTCGCCCACAGGGCAGGCGCGAGGCCGCTGAATCCGCTGAGGGGCGCCATCACGCCGCCGAGCAGGCCGACGCCGGCATCCGCCGCGCGTCCACCCTTCGTGACTTTCGGCAAGCTCGCCGTCGCCAGCATCGCCGAGCAGCACACCACGAGGAGCGAGCCCAGCACCAGCTTGAATCGATTGGGATCGAGCGCCGTCAGCAACTGGTTGCCGAGCGGAATGCCGATCGCGGCGCCGACCACAAAGGGCCACAAGATCGGAAGGTGCCAGCCGCGTCGCACGCGCATGGCGGAAATCACCTGGCCGAACCATCCGCCGAACACCGCCATGACCGCCGCAAATTTCGGATCGAGCCCCCACACCCAGATGGATACGGCCACCATCGAAAACGCAAATCCCGAAATGCCTTGCACCAGGCCCGCGATGGCGGCGCCAAAAGCCAAAATCCAGAGTGGGTTCATGTAGGAGAGATTGTAGCGAACCTGCGGCACGGGCGAAACCGTTTGCTGCACTGGATCCGGCCGCTATACTCCACTCGGAGCGATCATGATGCCTCGAAGAGTCGTCGCGGCCGTCGCGATGGCAGCGCTCGTCGTTGCCCTGCCGCCCTCGATGTCGGCGCAACGCGCGGCCAAGCGGATTTTCGTCAGCGCGGTCGACGACAAGGGCGAGCCGATCGTCGATCTGGCCGCCAGGGATTTCCAGGTCACCGAGAACGGCGTCGCGCGCGAGGTCACGCGCGCCACGCTCGGCACCGCGCCGATGCGGGTGGTCATGATGGTCGACTCCAGCACGTCGATCCAGCCGATGATGGTGTCGTTCCGCAATGCCCTGACCGCGTTCGCCGACGCGTTGCCGCCGGAACACGAAGTCGCGTTCGTCACCAGCGGCGGCCAGATCCGGGTCCGCACCCAGCCCTCGACCGAGCGTGACAAGTTGAAGACCGCCATCGGCCTGCTCGCCGCGGAAGGCGGCGCCAATGCTTTACTCGAGACCTTGATCGAATCCGATCAGCGCTTCCTGAAGACCGCGCCTGAGCGCTGGCCGGTGTTCGTGATCCTGACGACCGACATGACCGATTCGCAGCGAGAGCCGGATCTCGCCCGCTACAACAAGTTCATGAACGACTTTCTCGCGCGCGGCGGCAACGCCCACGCCGTCCTGATGGCGGGCAAGCGGTCCGGCCCTGTCACGGACCTGACCATGAATCTCGTGCAGAACCTCGGCGGTTTGTACACGCCGCTGGTCGCTGACAGCGGCCTGCGGGAACGGATGACGGCGATCGCCAGGCGCCTGGCCGAGGATCACCTTCAGATGCGCGACCGCTACGAGGTCGAATTTGCCGGTGAAACGAAAGCGCTGCAGGCCATCGTCAACGTCGGCGTGTCCAGGCCCGGCGTAACCATAGACATGTCGGCGCGACGCCCGTTCTAAGCGGCGCGACGCATCTTGATGGCGCCGTAAAGGCCCGGCACGATCAACAGCGTCACCAGCGTCGAAAGCGTGAGCCCGCCGATCACGGCCAGGGCCAGCGGGCGTTGTAATTCCGCGCCGGCGCCAAGGCCAAGCGCCAGCGGCAACAATCCGAACAACGTGCAGAAGGTCGTCATCAGGATCGGACGCAGGCGGATGCGGCCCGCATGCGCAATCGCGACCTCGAACGATTCGCCTTGTTCGTGAAGACGCTCGGAAAAATCCAGCAGCATGATCCCGTTCTTGACCACTAACCCGATCAGCAGGATCACGCCCATCGCCGACGACACGTTCAGGTCAGTGCCGGTGAGCCGCAGGAGCAGGAGGGCGCCGCCAAGCGACAACGGCGCGGCGAGCAGGATCAGGATCGCCGGCAGCCACCCGCGAAACTGGATGACCAGGATGACGAATACCAGCACGATGGCGATGCCGAATACCATCAGCAGTTCGCGAAACGACTGTTGCTGCGATTCGTACTGGCCGCCGATTTCGTAGCTGTATCCGACCGGCAACTTCAGCTGGTCGAGTTCGGTGCGGATCTCGCTGACGGCGCTCCCGAGGTCGCGGCCTTCGAGGTGGCCGCTGATCAACGCCATGCTGCGGAGATTCTCGCGCAGCAGCTCCGACTGGCCATTGGAGCGCACCATGTGCGCCACGCTGGCGAGCGGAATCAGCTTGTCGTCGCCGGTCCTGATCAGCGTTTGCGGCAAACGAACGGGATCGAAACGGACCTCGTCGGGGAGCCGCACGCGCACCGGCACGCGGCGATCGAGCAGGCGCAGGTCGGTCGGCACATCGCCGAGCCACGCAGCGGACAGCTGCTGGCCGACGTTCTCGGCGTTGGTGCCAAACCTGCCCGCGGCGATCGGATCGACCGCCCACGTCACTTCGGGATTGCCTTCCTGCATGCCGACGACATCAACCACGCCGTCGATCTTCTCGAGCATGGCCTCGACCGGCTCCGCCAGTGTTTCGAGCACGCTGGTATCGTCGCCGAAAATCTTCACTTCGATCGGCGTTGGCGCACCTTCGAGATCGCCCAGCATGTCTTGCAGCAGCTGCACGAACTCGATTTCCGTGAGCGGCGCGGCCTCCTGCAGCTTCGGCCGCATGTCGCTGATCACCTCTTCGGAGGTGCGATCGCGATCGCCGCGCGGCTTCAGCCGGACGAGGATGTCACCGGTGTTCTGCGCAGTGGCGAACAATCCCAGTTCGGAGCCGGTGCGGCGCGAATACGACGCCACTTCCGGGGTCTCCGCAACGACCCTCTCCATCGCGCGGACCTGTTGATCGGTTTCACTGAGCGCACTGCCGGCGGGCGTCAGATAGTCGATGACGAAACCGCCCTCATCCGCGGGTGGAAGAAACCCCGTCGGGGTCGTCATGAACAGGAATCCGGTGCCCACGGCAAGCAGCAGCGCAATCGCCATCACGGCGACGCGGCTGCGCAGCATCGCGTCGAGCGCCCGGCGATACCCGCGATCGAGCCAGGAATCGTGATGCTGCGAGACCGCGCCCTTCGCCAGCGTCCACTTCGCCAGCAGCGGCACCAGCGTGACTGACAACACCAGCGACAGCAAGACCGCGACGGTCAGGCTGAGCGAAAGCGCGCGAAAGAACTGACCGGGCACGCCAGAGAGCAGGCCGAGTGGCGCGAACACCACCACCGTGGTCAGCGTCGAGCTGACCAGTGGCGCCATCAATTCAGACACCGCGCCGACCACGCCGGTCGTGCCTTCGTTGGCGCGGCGGTGAATATTCTCGACCACCACCACCGCATCGTCGATGACCAGGCCGATCGCGACGGCGAGGCCGCCCATCGACATCTGGTTGATGGTGCCGCCGAAGATCTTCATGAAGACGAAGGTCGGGATGACGGCCAGCGGCAGCGTGATCGCGGCGACGAGGGTCAGCCTGAAATTCCGCAAGAACACGATCAGCACGATGATCGCGAGCAGGCCGCCGATCAGGATCGCATCGCGCACGCTGGCGATCGCCTCAGAGACGAATTCGGCCAGGTCGTAGACGCGGCTGATCTTGATACCGCTCGGCAGAGTCGTCGCCAGCCGGGCCAGCGCATCGTCGACGCCCTGCTTGAGGGTGAGGATGTTGGCGCCGATCTGCTGCGAAATGCTGATCGAAATGGCATCGCGGCCGTTGCCGGTGACGAGCAAGGTCCGATCCGGCGACCCGGGTGTCACCGTGCCGAGATCCGACACGTGAATGGTCGCCCCATTCTTCGACAGCACGGGTGCCGCTGCGATGTCGGCGGGTGACGTCCACAAGCCCGAGGCCAGCGCCAGGTGCTGCTGGCCGGATTCGTTGAAGCGGCCGACGGGCGCGAGTTGATTCTGCGCGGCGAGGGCGGTGGAGACGTCCTTGACCGTGAGCGCGGCGCCGGTGAGTTTGACCGGATCGAGGATCACTTCGACCTCGCGCGTGTCGCTGGCCAGCACTTCGATCTTGCCGGCGCCGGGCACGCGCGCTAATTCCGGGCGGACCACGTACGTGGCGTAGTCGTTCAAATCCGCTGTCGGCAGCGCCCCGGTCATGCTGAGGATGAAGACCGGGAACACTGCCGGCGTGAGCCGCTCCACCTGCAGTTCCACATCGGCCGGTAACTCGCCGCGAACTTCCGACACGCGGTTCTGGACCTGCTGCAGGGCCACCACCATGTCGGTCGTGGCATCGAACTGCGCCGATACCTCGGCGGCTCCCCGGATACTCCGCGATCGGACCCGCCGGATGCCAGGCACTTCCATAATCGCTTGTTCGATTGGGCGCGTCACGGTCAGCATCATCGATTGCGGGGGCAGCGTGCCGCTCTTGACGATCGTGACGATGCGCGGGAATTCCAGCGGTGGATAGATGCTGCTTGGCAGTGTGAATGCCGCGAACGCGCCGGCGATGGCGAGCGCGACTGCGATCAAGACGACGGCGCGCGAATGACGACTCGCGATCGCGGCGACGTTCATTGTTCTTTCGTCGCCACCGTGGTCGTGATCGTCGCCCCGTCCGGCAATCCAGCCTGGCCTTTCACGATCACCAATTCGCCGGCCTTGATGCCGCTGGTGACCTCGGCATGCTCGCCATCGTTCAGGCCGAGCGTAACGACCCGTCGTTCGGCTTTGTCGCCGTTGGCCACGAACACGGCGGTTTCTTCGCCTTCGTGAATCACCGCCGCCGAGGGAATCAGCACGACCTTGCGATGCTCTTCGGCGTCGATCGTGATCTGGACGGGAGTGCCGACCGGCGCGATATCGGTGGCCGCGAAGGCGAGTCGAATAGGGACCGCCGCGGTCCCTGGATCAACAGCCGCGGGCCGGGACACCACCTTCAGGTCGATCTCGCCCTCGCCTGACGGATTGCGGAGACGTCCGGAGGCGCCAATCTTGACTTTCGGCACGTCGGGAATGGGAACTGAGGCCGTGACCTCGAGGCGCTTCGGATCGACAACACGGATCACGGGATCCGCTGACGTTGCGTCTACCAGATCGCCGGCGTTGTGGTACCGCTTCGCCACTACGCCGTTAAAGCGGGCACGAACCGTCGCCTGGGCAGCCGCGGTTTCAGAAGCGCCAAGCGTGGCTCGAGCCTCGGTCAGGCCTGCTTCCGCATCCGCGAGCTCGCGATCGGCGTCCTCGACTTCCTTGCGGGCGGCGATACCGCGATCGAACAGATCGTGTGCGCGCGTTCGCGCGGCGCGGGCATTCTCGATGCGCGCCTGGGCGTGCGCGACCTCACCGCGGTGAGTAGCGACGTCGGCGCTGAGCGTGGGAATCTCGAATCGCACCAGGAGATCGCCGGCGTTAACGCGATCGCCTTCCGCTCGTGGGATCTCGGCGATGCGCGCCGGGACTGGCGCCATGACGAGTTGATCGGCGCCCGGCGCCGCGGTCACGGTGCCGGTCACGGTCAGGATCGCGCGGATATCGCCGGTCGTCGCCGCCGCGGTCGTCACCGGAACGACGGTCTCGCTCTCAACTTCTTCGGCCGATTGTTTGCTGCACGCGCTGCCCGCAATCAATACGGAGAAACTGATGATCAAGAGGCGATTCATGGTTGCGGCGGAGCTCCAATCGCCTGTTCGAGGTCCGCGAGTGCGGACTGGAGATCGGACTCGGCTTGCAGAAAACGCAGGCGCGCGTCGCGAGTGGCCTGCAATGCCTGGATGTACGCGGCGATACCGGTCTGTCCTAGTCGATACGCATCCTCGGCCATCTGTTCCACCTGGATGGCCTGCGGAACGATCTCGTCGCGATAGCGAATGAACTGCTGTCGTTGCGCATCGGCAATCGCCACCGCCGCTGCCACGGCGGCGGCAATGCGACTGTCGGCGGCGTTCCGCTCCGTCGTCAACTGCGCAAGTGTCGATTCTTCCAGCGTGACTCCGGCCTTGTGCGTGGTGAAGATTGGCAGGGTAATGGCGAGCGCGGCCTTCCATCCGGTTTGAAACGGACCGTCTTCGGCGAAGCCGTGAGTGACCGATCCCTCTGGCGTGAGGTCGGGGCTCTGCATCGCCTTGGCGAGGGCGATGCGGGCGCGTTGTTCGTCAAGGCGGCGATCGAGGACCGCGAGCTCCGCGCTGGACGATCGCGCGCGCGACAGGGCCGCCTCCATTGTGACGACTGGCTCCAGCTCCGTCGGCTCGATTGCGGTGGCTGCCTCCGGGGGAAGCCCGAGCAGGGCGTTGAACCTCGTGCGGGCGGCGGTTGAGAATCCTCGTGCGCCTACCGATTCATTCTGGGACTGCGACAACGCCAGTTCGGCTTGCAGGACTTCGAGACGCGGTGCGCTGCCGGCCTCGAAGCGCTGCCTGGCCGCATCACGCGCGCGCGTCACGATTGCCTGCAAATCATCGAGAAGCGCGAGCCTGGCATCGGCGACCGCCCGATCAACATATGCCCGGCGAACGGCGTTCCTGGTTTCGACGATGACTTGCGCGATCTCCGCGTCGGCCGTACGAATCGACGCTTCGGCGACATCGATCCGGCGGCCACGCTTGCCGCCGAGCTCGAGTGGCACGGCGATCGTGTAGGCCTGATGCGGTTCATCGCGATCGAATTCAACGCGGCCTTCAGGATTCAGCCGCTCGCCGGCGACGGCGACGCCGGCGGTACCGATAGCGCGTCGGGCTTGCGCGGCGACGATGGCGGGATTGTTAGTGAGGGCGCGCTGCTGTGCCGCCGCGTACGTGAACCGCGTCTCCGTCTGGCCGAACAACGGTGTCGAGACGAACAGGAGTCCTGACACAACGACGGCGAGTCGCACCCCCTGATTCTGTGCCACGGCGCATGAACCGAAAATGACAGCTCATGCTCAGCTGGGTCCGGCTCTATGCTGGATGCGGCAACGTGATTCGGAATTGGCAGCCGCGTGTCGTATCGTCAAGCGTGAGTCGTCCGCCGTGCGCCTCCGCAATCCACCGCGCGATCGGCAGGCCGAGGCCGGCGCCGGCGCCGCCGCCCGCCCCCTCGAGGCGCACGAATCGATCGAAGATGCGATCGCGATCACCGGCAGCTATCCCGGTCCCGTTGTCGGCTACCACAATCTCAATACCCGTCGGACCCTGGACGATCGACAGCGCGATGGCGCTGCCGGCGGGGGAGTAGCGCACGGCGTTCTCGACCAGGTTCCACAGCATGTGTCGCAGGAGATCTTCGTCGCCTGTGAACGACACGTCGTCGCCAGTTGAGCTGTCGATGCTGACGCCCTTCTCGACCGCGAGGGGACTGGCATCGCGCGCGACGCTGTCGACGAGCTCGTTGAGGTAGAGCGGGGCACGCTGCAGCGGACGGCCCTGGGCGTCCACCATCGCGAGCATGAACATGTCGTCCACCATCTTGGTCAGCCGGAGCGATTGTCGACTGACAATCTCGAGCGACTCCCGGTATTCCTCGGCGGTTCGATCCGGCTGCGACAGCGTGACCTGCGCGGCGGTCCGGACCACCGACACCGGTGTTCGCAACTGGTGGGATGCGTCCGCCATGAAAGCCCGTTGAGTGCGGAGCGATTCGGATACGCGCGCCAGCAGTCCATTGAAGGATCGCGACAGCGAGCCGAGCTCGTCGTCCGGATTCGGCACGTGCAACTGCGCGTCGTTCAGGCCGCGATCGATTGAATCGGCCTGTCGCGCCATGTCGGCCAGCGGGCGCAAAGTGTTTCTGGCGATCGCCGATCCGCCGAGTCCGGCCAGGACCAGCGCGATCGGCACGCCGATCCAAATCGCCTGCTGCAGAGTGGCACTTTCGCGCGCGAGACCCTGCATCGAAGTCCATACGGCGATCGTGTAAGCATGCTCGCGATAATGATCGGGCGCGGCTTGCCGTCGCATCCGCTCCGCTCCGTCACTGCTGAAGTCTGGAGCGATCGCCGCGGCCTTGATGGCGGCATCGCTCAGTTGTGGCGGCCGTGAGGCGGTCGAGGCCAGGATGTCGCCTGACGTGCTCAGCACGGCGACACCGAAGCCCGGCAGGTTCAGTTCCTCGAGCATGTCTTCGGCCGCCTGCGGCAACGTCAAGCGTTCGTCAATTTCGTTGTGGATCACACCCCGCACCGTTTCTGAGGCGCTTGTCAGCTCCTCGTCGACGCGCGCCTGGCCCAGCCTGCGATGTACGGTCACGACGGCGAGACCGGCGACGATCAGCACGAGGAAGAGGACGACGCTGTACCACAGGGTGAGGCGCGCATGGATCGAGAGCCGCCGCATCGTCACGGCTCACCAGCCGTCAGGATGTAGCCTTCGCCACGCCGGGTCCGAATCAATGAGTCAACGGAGCCCTGGTCGAGTTTTCGCCGTAACCGCTTGATGTAGACGTCGATGACGTTCGAGAGCGGATCGTAAAACTCGTCCCAGACGTGCTCGGCGATGTCGGCTCGGCCCACGACCTCGCCGGCGCGGCGCGCCAGGTACTCGAGCAACGCATACTCGCGAGCGGTCAAGTCGACGGCACGGCCGTTGTTGGTCACCGCGCGAGCGCGAGTGTCGAGCTCGATGGTCCCGATGCGGATGCGATCGGCGATCGGTGGGCGGCCGCCACGGCGGATCAGGGCGCGCAGCCGTGCCAGCAGCTCGCCGAAGTCGAACGGCTTGGTGAGGTAGTCGTCGGCGCCGCTGTCCAGGCCGGCGATGCGCGCGGCGACGGCATCGTGCGCGGTCAGCATCAGCACCGGTACTGCGGTTCCCGCCGCCCGCCATTCGCGCGCGAGCTCGAGGCCGCTCTTGCCGGGCAGCGTGACGTCGAGCACCACCGCGTCGTAATTGGTGGTGGCCATGCGAAAGGCCGCATCGTGTCCATCGCCCGACACGTCGACGGCATAGCTCTGCTCGCGCAGGCCCTTGGCCAACATCCGCGCCGCGGCGGGTTCGTCTTCGACGAGCAACACTCGCATGGCGCTATTGTGCGCTGATTCGCTCGCAACTGGTCACGTTCGCGGTGTCATCGTCTGTTCATTCGCGAGTGCGTACCCTGTCTCGTTAGTGCTTGGTGGGCATTCCGGCACCGTTCGCGCGTCTACTTATCCTTGCAGCGATACCGCTTAATCGGAAAACTCATCGGCGTTGAACTGGTGATCGCGTCGCTGGTCCGCCTCGCGCTGTTCGCGGTTTATCGAGACAGTGCGACGATCACGGAAGTCGCGATCATCTTCGCTGCCGGCGTGCTGTTCGACGCCCTCGCCACCCTGACGGCATTCCTGCCGCTGCTGGCGGTCGTCTCGATGTTCCGCCTGAGGTGGCTTGGTCCGCGCGTGCGAACCGCGGTCGTGGCGGTGATTTGCTTTGTCCTATGCTTCGACGCGTTCGTGCAGTTCTTCTTCTTTGACGAATACAGCGCCCGCTACAACCACCTCGCGCTTGACTACCTGATGTATCCGGATGAGGTATTCGGAAACATTTTCGCGAGCTACAACGTGCCGCTGTTTGCGGGGATCGCCGTCGTCGCGGCGATCGCGTTGACCTGGTGGGCCATCCGAATGCCGCGCGTCGAGTCACCGCCGATGCCATGGCGGAGTCGTTTTGCCGGTTTCGCGACGACGGTGGGCTGCGCGCTGACGCTGTGGGGGGCGTGGGTCACGATGCCCTCGACGGTGACGCCGAATCGCACCTCGAACGAGTTGGCCCTGAACGGCTGGGCAGAGCTCGTTCGCGCGTATCTGACGGCGAACCTCGACTACGAGGCGTATTACGCGATGGTCGACCGCGACGACGCAGCGCGGCGAGTGGCGAAGCTGATCGATCAACCGAATCCAGAGGCCGGCTTGCAGCGGCACTTTGCGCCTCGCACGCGTCCGGCGCAGCCGCTCGACGTCGTCATCATTATGGAAGAGAGTTTCGGCAGCGTGTTCTCGCAACGCTTCGGCGGGGAGGCACAGCACCCGGTCACGCCGGAGCTCGATCGATGGAGTCACCAGGGGATCGCGCTGACCAATCTGATTGCGAACGGCAACCGGACAGTGCGGGGATTCGAGGGCGTCCTGTGTTCGTTCCTGCCGTTGCCGGGTGATGCGATTGTCAAGCGCGATCGCTCACAGGGGCTGGCGTCGATCGCGAACGTGCTGACCGCGCGCGGATATCGATCGACCTTCTTCACGGGCGGCTACGGGCTGTTCGACAACGTCAAGCCCTTCATGATGGCCAACGGATTTTCCCGTGTTGTGGAGCGGGCCGATTTTCCAGGCGAGGCGTTTCGTACCGTGTGGGGAGTCGCCGATGAATTCGTGTTCGACGAGATGCTGCGTCAACAACGGGACTCACACGCCAAGGGTCAGCCCTGGTTTGGCGCCGTCATAACGGTGTCGAATCACAAGCCTTTCGATGTCCCCCCGGGTCGGGTTGAACGGCCGGCCGATGGATCGCGCCGGCGCGGCGCCATGCTCTATGCGGACTGGGCCCTGGGCCGCTATCTGACGCAAGCAAAGCAGGATGGACTGCTCGATCACACCGTTGTCCTGATCGTCGGCGATCACGGAGCGCGCGTGTACGGCGCCGAAGAGATCCCGGTGGCGAGCTACCGCGTGCCGGCGGTGTTCCTGACGCCGAATCCCGCCGACCGCGACGTGACGATCGATCGCCTGGCATCGCAGGTCGACCTGGCGCCGACATTGTTGTCGCTCGCAGGCGTGGACTACGACGCGCCGTTCTTCGGCCGCAACCTCATCGGGCTGCCGCCAGACGGCGGCCGTGCCTTCGTCAATCACAACCGCAGCATCGGCCTCGTGACCGATACCGCGATGGCCGTGCTCGGGCTGCACAACAGCGTGCGCTTCTATTCGCGCACGAATCGCGCGAGCGACGCGTTTGCCGAGGGGACGACAACCGAGATGCTCGAGCTGGCGAAGGACGCTCAGGCGGCGTTTCAAACCGCGAACGAGGTCTATCGCGACAGACGTTACACATTGCCCCATTGAGTCGTCATGCTCCGTTAATGTCCTTTCTGCCAGCATCGCGTCGTTACGTAGCGAAAGACGGAGGTCTTATGCGAATCCGACGGACGTTCGGCGTCGTTCTGGTGTGCATCGTCGTTGCGGCCTCGGCGATAGCGGCAGAGCAGACCGCCAAGCCTATTCCCCCTCTTCCCGCGGCAATCGCGTCGGCCTTCAAGGCGTCGTACCCGAATGCGACCATCATGGGAGTGTCCAGGGAAAAGTACGCCGGCAAGGATGCCTATGAGGTCGAGAGTGTCGACAAGGGCAAGACGCGCGACTTGATCTACCTGGCTGATGGCACCGTCGCCGTCATCGAAGAGGAAATCGCCGCCGCCGACGTGCCGCCGCCCGTCGCCGCCGCCATCAAGGCCGACTATCCCAAGGCTTCAATCACGCGCTACGAGCGCGCCGTGGAGCAAGGCACGACGTCGTATGAAGTGCAACTCAAGGGCGCCAAGGTTGGATCGGCTGAGTACACCGCGGACGGCAAGCGTAAGTAAGACAGCGTTTCCTTGAAAGGCAATCTCATGCATTCACGATCGAAGCTCTTCGTGTTCGGCTGCTCCGCGTGTGTGTTGGCGTTTGTCGCGACCGGCATCGCGCAGCAGTACACCAAAGTCACCGAGATCCAGATCGGTGGCGCAGGCGCATTCGATTACCTCAACATCGATAGCGCCGCCCATCGACTCTACGTGACGCACGGCACCGAGATCGTCGTCATCGACACCACCACCAACAAGATTGTCGGACGCATTGCCGACACGCCGCGCGTGCACGGCATCGCGATCGTGCCGGAGATAAACCGCGGCTTTACCACTAACGGCGGCGAGAACAAGGTGAGCATCGTCGATCTCAAGACGCTCGCCACCGTCAGCAAGGTCGAGACCGGCGGCAATCCGGATGCGGTGTTGTACGAACCGTCGCGGAAAGAGGTCTATACCTTCAACGGAGCAGAGAAGGGCGGTTTCAACGCGACGGTCATCGACGCGACCAAGGGAACGGTCGTCGCCACGATCCCGCTCGGCGACAAACCGGAAACCGGACAGGCCGATCCGGCGGTGGGTCGGGTGTTCGTGAATCTCGAAGACAAGAACCTGATCGGCGTGATCGACATCGCGACGCATCAAGAGGTGGCCGAGTGGCCGCTCGCGCCGGTCACGGCGCCGACTGGAATGGCGATCGATCGCCTGTCGAAGCGGCTCTACGTGGGCGGTGGAAAATTCCTGGCGGTGGTGGACTACACGACCGGCAAGGTGGTCACGAGCGTGCCGATCTGCACGGGCACCGATGCCACATGGATCGATGATGCTCAGCGGCTGATTTTCAATTCGTGCAGCGATGGCAACATCACCATCAGCCACATCGACGGTCCTGACAAAGTCTCGGTCGTGGCGACGCTGCCGACGGCGCGCGGCGCGCGGACCATGACCCTCGATCCGGTCACGCATCGCCTCTACACCGCGGCGCAGAATTTTGCGCCCATTGATCCCACTGCGCCTGCGGGCACCCGGCCGACGGCGATTCCCGATTCGTTCCACGTGCTGGTGTTCGAGATGAAGCGATAGAGGAGAAGAGTCGTCGTGAAAAGCATCGCGTCGGTCGTTCTTGCCGTCACCCTGATTACGCCGTCGTTGGCCGCGCAAGAGGTGACCATCCCGGCCCCTGAGCCTGGCGCTTTAACCAGCGTCACCAGTGAACCACAACGGCCAGGTCCGCAGCCCGCTGGTCCGCCGCCGACACCCCGTCATACCGGGATCATGGCAATGATCAAGGGACTCGGACCGGAGGTGAAACAACTACCGTCGAAGGAAAACTTGTTCTGGGCCCTCGGTGGTGGGGCGGCCGCGCTTGCCGTGCATCCTGCCGACGAGTATGTCCAGCAGCACATGCTCGGCAACCAGCTGGCGGACGATGTTTTCAAGCCGGGCCAGGTGCTGGGGATCGTCGGGCCGTGGGTGGGCAGTATCTCGACGTATGCCTGGGGCCGCATGAAGGACCAGCCGAAGATTTCACACGTCGGGATGGACCTCATCCAGTCGCAAGTGATTGCGGCGGGACTGACGCAGGGGCTGAAATACGCCACCCAGCGAGAACGCCCCGACGGGTCGGGACCGACATCCTTTCCGTCGGGGCACGCGTCCGGCACCTTCGCATTTGCGACGGCGCTCGAGCGCCATCTCGGGTGGCGATACGCGGTACCCGCGTACGCCGTTGCCTCATATGTGGCGGCATCGCGATTACCGTCCAATCGACACTGGCTAAGCGATGTGGTCTTTGGCGCCACGGTGGGGATCATCTCGGGGCGCACGGTGACGAGCAAAGAGGCCCAACCGTATCCGTTGAGCGTGCACCCGCTGCCTGGCGGCGCGGTCGTCGCCTACTCGCCGGCCCGCTTCAATCGCCAGGGCTGGCGCCAGCGTCAGCGAATGACTGAGGGAGACAAAGCCGAGCGCAGGTACAACCGTTGATTCAATCCTGAGGCCGGCGTGATGTCACTGACCCAGAGACTCAGGCTGGCTTCCTGTTCAGCCTGCCCATACAGCAGTCCGTAGATCACGCGGCTGTTGTCGAGCCACTCGACTTGATCGTCGACATCCAGGCCGTCCTCGGTAATCGGCCACTCGCGGCGCGTCGCCAGGTCCAGGGCCCAGAGTCGCCAGCCGGTTCCTGACGATTGTTTCCGCTTGAACACCAGGTGATGCTCGTCGGGCGACAGCGACGGGCATTCAACATCTGCACCGACGACCTGCAACCGCCGCCCGCCGATATCGCCTTCAACCAGGAGGCGTTTGCCGCCGGTGCCGAGCGTGGCATAGAACCGATTGCCGTCCTGGAAGAAGGTCACGCCCCAGAAGTTGAAATCGACATTCCGGAAGGGCTTGCCATCGCGCTCAACGGCGAACTCTTCGAGGTTGGCGATGAGCTTCCTGGTCGCGAGGTCGATGATCGTCGTCCGCGTCGTGAAGTCGCCGCCATAGCTTTCGCCGGTGACGAAAACAGTCGCCGCTGCAAAGCGTTCATCCGGAGAGACGCGGGCACGAATCGGCAGGCCAGGGAGTGGAAAGCGCGTCAGCTCCTGGAAGTGTCGGTCCAGAATCACGCCGAATGCGCGCGGCTCCCGGCTCTTGTAGTTGAGTTCCAGGCACAAGCCGAACTGCTTGTTGAAATGGCTGCGCTCGCATTCTTCGGTATCAATCATCAACGAGGATTCGAGCGTCTCGAGCTTGGTCATCGCCACGCGCCCGAGCGCATCCAACCGGCGGCTCTGGAAAATGAGGTGCGGCGCTGAGCGAACTTCGTCGAGTTTGGACGCCACCTCCGCGTCTGCCGGGTTCAACAGCGGCGCTGTGGAGTGGGTTGGCGTGGTTCGACTCCGTCGCACCGCGTAGCTCGCGCTGCCGATGATGCAAGCAGCGACAAACAACACAAACAGGGTGATCCTGGTGCGGCTGTTACGCATGGCTCTCAGGATATCGATTCCCGATCAGGATGGGCCAGAGGAGTGCGAGAGCGACGATGATGCCGGCAACCAGCACCAACTGAAACTGCACGACCGCGTAGCCGACCGCTTCGCGCGTCCACAACCACCCAAAAGTGAGGCTGGCGGCCATGCGTCCCACATCGTTGAGGGTGCCGACAAGGCCGAGGCCGGTCGCGCGCTGGTTCGCTGGCAGCACTGCGCTGGCGAGCGCCGCGAACACACCGTCGGTCGCCGCATAGAAGGTGCCGAGCAGAACGACGCACAGCACGGCAGTCGTCGTGGCCGGCAGGGCCGAGGTCAGGACGAAATACAACGCCAGCATCGCCCCATAGCCCACCATGATGACACGCGCGCTGCCGACGCGATCGGCGAGGCGGCCGACAGGTGCGGCGAGCGTCAAGTAGACCGCGGGCGTCGCGATGTACAGCAGGGGAAGATACTCGGCGGTGAAACCGAGCCGGCGCTGCAGCGAGAGGTAAATGAAACTGTCGCTTAGTGATGCCAGGCCCAGGACCGCGGCACTGCCGGCGACTCGCCAGAACGCCGGTGGCAGCGCGGTGACCTTGCCCGCCGTTCGCGCCGGCGCGACCTCGAGCGCCGCCGTCGGCGGCTCGACGAACACCACCAGCACTGCGAGGCCAATGGCCGCCAGCGCGACACTGAACACGAAGATCACGTCGTAGCCGTCGCGAATCCAGCGGAGAACGAAGAATCCCAGTATCGGACCCAGCATCGCGCCGCAGGTGTCGAGCGCACGATGCACGCCGAACGCCGCCGCCAGCGCGCCGCGACTGACGCTGAGCGAAATGATGGCATCCCGCGGAGCGGTGCGAATGCCTTTCCCGATGCGATCCAGCGCGACGAGCGGCGCGAGCATCGCGGCGCTGGGCCCGGCGAGCAGTAAGCCGAGTCTCGACAGGAGCGACGCCGTGTAGCCACTCGCTGCCAGGCCTTTGTACCACCCCGATCGATCGGTGAACCAGCCCGACGCCAGCTTCGCGAGCGACGCGCCGCCTTGTTGAAGTCCGTCCACCACGCCAAATGACAAAGGCGACAGGTGCAGGAAATAGATGGCATAGAGCGGCAGCACCGCGGTCACCATCTCCGAGGACATGTCGGTGAGGAGGCTCGTGATTCCGAGGAGCCAGACATTCCGCTGCACGTGGCGGCGTCCGAGATTGTTCGTGCCTGAATCCCTGGATCGCGCTCGCAGCTCGGCACCGATGTTCGACTGATACATGAGTCAATACCTGACGTGCGAGGTGGCAACCAGCATACGCCGATTGCACGTGTCGTCGCGATTGCACGGAGAGTTCATCGTGTGTTCATTTGGCGTGGGGCAACATTACGAAGGGGTTACCGTGAACTCATGAAGGCTTCGCCATTCGCCGTCCTGGCTGTGCTGGTGCTGCTGTCTCCCAGCACCGCGCTCGCGCAACAGTCGTTCATCAAGACCAACGTTACGAAGTTGATTCGGAAGGTGGGCGTCCACGCGAATGTCAGCTTCCGGGCCCCGGTCGATAACGACGTGACCGAGGGGCAGACTTATGGGGTCTCAATCGGCTTGAGCCCAGGCGACACCAATGGGTGGCGCTACCCGTTCGCACTCGCGTTCTTCGGCGAAGATCTGCATGGCCCAACCGGCGCGCAGTTCGCCAGGCTACGGGCCCGCGCAATCCTCGGGGGGATCGGTTACGGCTGGCACTTCGGCAAGTTGAGTACTGGTGTCGCGCTCCAGGCTGGCTACGGTATCTACCACCTTGACGGCGAGGGCGATGTCTTTACAGCGCTGAACCAGACGAGCGGCCCCGTCACGATGGACGTCAGCGACACGTGGCTGCTGCGTCCGCAGATCAAGGCGGAGTATTTCCTGACGCGGAAAATCACCGTCCGAGTGTCGGGCGACTACATCCAGACCCGCCCGGACATCGTCGTGACCACACCGGCCGGCCAGATCAGCAGGCAATGGGATGCGAGTAATTTCCACGCCAACTTCGGCATTGGCGTCTATCCGTTCCACAAGTAGCGGCGCGTCAGCCTCGAAACTTACCGACGACGAAGACCAGGACCAGGACGATTGCCACTACGGCGATGGCGCCGACCCAGAAGCCTGCCTTGAAGATCCCGCCGACGACCTCACAGCCGGCGAGGCTGACCCCGAGAAACACCAGCAACGCGATCCGCGACAGGGTGCTCGATTGAACCATGACTCTCTCCCAGCGGTAAGCCAATGCAAGCGAAGTGCCGTGCTGGACGGGGCTGCTAGGACGGACTGACCGCTTTATTTCCGGGAATAACCCGCCGAGTGGCGGATATTTAGCAAGAGAATGGCTCGCCGCCTGCGTGAAGAGTTCAACGACGCCGCCATGCCGCACGTGGCGGCGCTACTGCGGACGGCGACGCGGTTGTGCGGTGCCCGCGATGCGGCCGAAGACCTGGTGCAGGAAACCTACCTTCAGGCCTGGCGATCGTTCTCGAGATTCGAGCCCGGCACCAACTGCCGTGCCTGGCTGTTCAAGATTCTCGTCTTCAGTCATTCCAGGATGCGGCGCGATCAATCGCGGCGGCCTCCGATCACCGACATTGACGCCGCCACCGAATCCGCGATGCTGTTCGATCCGCAGACGCCGGACTCCATCACGGCCGCATCGGTGAGCGCGGCATTCGAAACATTGCCGGAGCCGTTTCGCGTCGCCGTGCTGTTGGTGGACGTCGAGGAGCTGACCTACCGCGAAGCGGCGGAGGCGCTGGACGTGCCGATCGGAACGGTGATGTCGCGCCTCAATCGCGGCCGGAGGTTGATGCGGCTGGCCCTGGTCAACGAGGCCGCTGCGTATGGAATCACGGCGGACGGGGCGAAAGAGCGGAAACGCGGATGACGACTATGAACGGTGAGTGCCGGCAGGTTCGCGATCGGATGGACTCGTACATCAGTGGCGAGCTCACGGTCGAAAGTAATCACGACGTGCTGCGCCATCTCGAACGGTGCGAATCGTGCCGTGCCGAACTGGCGCGGCGTGAACAGACGCGTGCGCTGCTGATCGAAAGCTTTGGTCCGGCGCCGGATGCGACGGCGATGCATGCGAGAGTCGTACAGGCGATTGACCGCGAACAGCGTGGATGGAGCGGGATCGCGCGGTATGGCAGCCTCGCCGCCGCCCTGGCGGTGATCGTCGGACTGGCGGTGTGGTTTTCGCGGCCGGTCGATGCGGCCGCCTTCGATGACTCGGTGGACGATCACATCGCGTGTGCGCTGACATACGGGCCGGAGGCGCGCTACAACGCCAATCGCGCGGCCGAGAGCCTCGAGCCCGTCTACCGCAAGATTCTCGATGCGGTCTCGCATCGAGCGGGTGACTACGAGCTGATCGATGCGCACATGTGTCCGTATCAGGGCCGCAACTATGCACACCTCGTGTTCAGGGGTAATGGGCGGCCGTTGTCGGTGTTTGCGGAAGTGGCGACGCGAGGACGGCTGCCGATGACGCATGAATCCCCGCGAAAGGGCTTTGTGACGGTCGGCACATCGACCGGCGCGTATCAGGTGTTTGTCGTTGGCGACAGCAACGCCGAGCCGCCGCGGGAGGTCGTCTCGGCATTGATGGATTCGACAGTCAGGTTCGTCCGCACACTCAAAGAATAGCGATCAGCCTTTCGGCTTGTCGCCCTTTGGCTTCAGTTCGAGGGTTGGGTAGTACGGCTTCTCCAGCTTCTGGAACTTGTCGAGCCACTTCGCGCCGGCCTCTCCTGGCGTGAAGCTCCAGTCCTGCCGGTGGTAGTTCCAGTCATCGGGATTCAGGGCCTGCGCACTTTCGAAGTACTTCTTCGCGAGCGCTGCGTTGCCAAGGTGATGGAACCACACGGCGAGCGCGAAGCTCGCGTCGGCATCCATTTCGTTGGGCGATCGCGGCTTGACGCGCGCCGCGAAGTCGGCGTCCGACAGCGCGTAGCTGCTGCGCTCTCCGTTGGCCACCCAATCGCGAATGCCGGCGATGTATTCAGCGCCCTCGGTCACGAGCGGCTTGCCCGCGAACATCTGCGTGCGGCTGGTAGTCCACGCCGGCTCGCCGGGCCGAACGACGCGGCCGCGTTCATCGATCCACACGCCGGTCGGAACGTTCGTGAATTGAAATGCGGAACTGACCGCATGCGGCGTGTCGATCAGCGTCGTGAAGGTGGCCTTGGCGGCGTCGTACCACTTACCGGCCGCGGCTTCGCCACCGGTGTCTTGCGCGGCGGCGATGATCTCGAAGTTCTTGCCCTTCAGCTCGTCGTAGAGTGTCTGCCAGCCTGGCAGATCAAGTCGGCACCCTCACCAGGATGCCCACGTGACGAGCAGCACCTTCTTTCCCCGGAACTGCGAGAGCTGGACGTTGCGGCCCTTGCGATCCGGAATCGAAATATCGGGCGCCATGCGCGATTCAAGGAACGCACCCCGCACGACCGGGATTTCGCCAAAGCTCCAGATCCGCGCGGACGCATCGGCGATGACGCGTTGTCCAACGCGTTTCGCGAATGCCGAAAGATTGAAATACGAGCCGCGTACCATCGTTGCGGGGATCGGAATACAGACATCCTCACGACAGGCGCCTTGCGGCTTCAACTCAAAATCGTTGATGCGCGGCAAATCGGTCTTCAAGATCCACAGCGCGTCGCCCCTGGCGGGATCGGGACTCGTGCGATCGAGCGCAATCGCACGACCGTCGTAGAGCACCGTAGCAGCAGGCGACGCCTGTGCAGCGCCGAGGGCAGGTGGGATCAAGGCAGCAGCGCCTATCGTGGAAAGAAAGTCGCGTCGTTTCACGTCGGCCTCGCCGGAATCCTACCGCCTTTGGGCGGCGCCGGCGCGCCATTCTTCCCGCGACTGGCCCCAGATGTCGATGACCGATTCCTGGAACGGCGGCGGCAACTTGCCGGGCCCGAGGTTTCGCGATCCGAGCTTCTTCGCGACCTGCTGCGAAGGGACATTCCTGGGATCGATGCTGTGGATGACGTCGGTCCAGCCGAGATGGTCGAACGCCCAATCGGTTGCGGCGATCGCGCCCTCGGGCGCATAGCCCTTGCCCCAGCAGTCGCGGGCGATGGCCCACCCGACCTCGGTGCCGGGCCATCCCTCAGGCATCCACGGCCCCAGCCGGCCAACCCATCGGCCGGACGACTTTTCAATCACCGAAAACATCCCGAAGCCAAGCGCCTGCCAGGACCCGATCATCGTCATCAATGCGCGCCACGTCACGGATCGCGGCATGACGCCGCCGATGAACTTCGCCGACTCGTGGTCGACCATCATCTCCGCCCAGGGATCGAGATCCTCGAGGCGCGGCAGCCGCAGGATCAAGCGGGGTGTTTCGATCTGGAGGTTCGTCACGGTGTTCGTCACAGTCTTCCGTCCGGGGGATTCGTGCATGCGATGATACGCGAATGTCGTTACGCCTGATGGTGATCGCTGCGCTTTCGATCGCAACCGTAACCGCTGCCGGCGCCTCCGACCCGAAGAGCGGTTTCGTGCTGGTGGCGAATCAGCAATCGGCCAGCGCGTCGCTGATCGATCTTTCCACGGACACGGCACGCATCATCAGCGTTGGCGACGGTCCGCATGAAGCCGTGATTGCGCCGAGCGGTCGCACCGCCGTCGTCACCGTCTACGGCATTGCCGGCAAGCCCGGCAATCAGCTCGCGGTGGTCGACGTCGCGAAGGGTGTCGTCACCAGGACGATCTCCCTCGGCGAGTACACCCGACCGCACGGCGCCATGTTCATGCCCGGCGATGAAACGCGCGTCGCCGTGACCTCAGAGACGACGCAGAACCTGGTGATCGTGAATTTGAGTGACGGGAAGGTTGAAGGCGCTATTCCAACGAAAGCCGCCACCTCACACATGGTGGCGATCACCGCCGACGGCAAGCGCGCGTTCACGTCGAACATCGTCGGCGGCAGCGTGTCGGAGTTCGACCTGGCCGCGAAAACATTGGTGCGGGTGATTCCCGTGGCGCCGCGCGTCGAGGGCATCGCGGTGACGCCGGATGGCAGCGCCGTATGGGCCGGCAGCAATACCGACGGTACGGTCAGCATCATCGACACGAAGTCTGGAACGATCGTCGAGACACTGCGCGGCTTCAAGCTGCCGTATCGCATGGCAATGTCGACTGATGGCCGCACGGCGATCATTTGCGATCCTGAGGGCGACAGGCTGCACATCGCCGACGTGCAGTCGCGGAAAGTGATCTGGACCCTGGACGCGATCGGCTCGCCGCGCGGCGTCAACATTGCGCCGGACGGCAAGACGGCCTTCGTCACGCTCGCCGCCGACGAAACCATGGGCGTGGTGGACCTCGAGGCGCGCAAGCTGACCCGGAGGGTCAAGGTCGAGAAATCACCAGACGGCGTGTGGTTCGGACCGCGTCCGCGCTAGCATTGATCGTCCACGGATGAGAACACGGGTGGTCGTCAACGACCGCATGCAGCACGGCTATTCCTACGATCGGATCGAACCGCCCGGCCGCAACTTCGCGCCGGAGTTCCAGCCGCAATTGACGCCCAAGCAGATGCTGCGGCTCGGCGTCTTTGGCGGCAAGTACATGACCGATTGCCGCAAAGAATTTCCCGCTGACTGGTTTACGCGCGCGAAACTATCGCCCGGCCGTCGCCAGGCCAGCCTCAATCTCTTCAAGGTCAACGCCTCACAGTCGCTGGCCGTGTGGAAAATGAGCGGCTGGATCCGGCCGCAGGACCCGCGCGGCTGGTTCCAGTGGTACTGTCGGTATTACATGGGCCGGAGGACGGCCGATGATGCGCGGCAGATTCGCCGCTGGCGCGCCATCGCGCGGCATGTCGCCGCGATCAAGAAGAACTGCGAGCCTGGGGATCTCGAGTGCCGGAGAAAACAACGACAAGCGGTGCTGCATTGGGCGTACGACAGCCGCAAGATCTAGACGCGATCGTCTTCGATCACGTGTCGCTGGCGTTCGACGACCACGTCGTGCTGCGCGACTGCAGTTTCACCGTGCCGAAGGGCGACATGCGGATCCTGTTTGGCGCCAGCGGCGCCGGCAAGTCGGTCATCCTCAAGCTGGCGCTGGGATTGTTGCGGCCGGACACCGGCTCGATCACCGTCAACGGCCAGCGCGTGGACGAGATGGCCGAGCGCGATCTGCTGAAAATGCGTGCCGACATCGGCATGGTGTTCCAGGAGAATGCCTTGTTCGACTCCTTGACGGTCGAACAGAACGTTGGCTTCCGCCTGTCGGAGGACGCGGAGCTCTCTGAAGAGCAGATCGATGGGCGCGTGGCCGAGGTGCTTGGTTTTGTCGGCCTGACCGACTTCGCCGAGCGGATGCCATCGGCACTCTCTGGCGGCCAGCGCCGCCGCGTCGGCATCGCTCGCGCCATGGCATCGAAGCCGCAGTTGCTCCTGTTCGACGACCCGATTACCGGCCTCGATCCGTTGATCGCCACCACCATCGACGATGAAATCGTGAAGCTGCGCGATCTCGAGGACGTCACGACCTTTGTGGTGACACATCAGATCCGCGATGCGTTCTACATCGCCGAGCATCACGTGGTGAAGACGAATGGCAAAGTGGAGGTGGTGAAGACGGATTCATCGCAAGTGAAAGGGGTGGAATTCATGGTGCTGCTTGACGGCGCCATCAAGTTCCAGGGCACCGCCAGCGAACTGCTCGCCGCGCGCGATCCGTATCTGCAGGAGTACCTCTACAAAACGCTGCCGCCATGGTAGCCACTTACTTCAACGCCGCCATTCACTTCGTCGATCGCAATATCGACGAGGGTCGTGGCGATTCAATTGCGATCGAGTGCGGCGCGGAGCGGGTGACGTACCGGCAAGTGGCCGAACATGTCAACCGGTTCGGAAGTGCACTGCGACGTCTCGCTGTGCACCCTGAGCAGCGTATCGCGCTGATCCTGCAGGACACCCCTGCATTCGCATACAGCTTCTTCGGCGCCATCAAGGCCGGGATCGTTCCGGTCCCGCTGAACACGTTGTGGCGCGCGAAGGATTACCAGCACGCGTTGAACGATAGCGGCGCGCGTCTCCTCGTGATCAGTGAGGCGCTGCTGAAAGAGTTCCTGGCGATCGATCGCCGCGAGGTGCCGCACCTCGAGCACGTGGTCGTCGTGGGCCAGCCGCCGGACGGCTGCCTCAGTTTCGACGCCTTGCTGGCGGAGGCTTCTCCCGTTCTCGATGCCGAGCGCACGCATCGAGATGCGATGGCCTTCTGGCTGTATTCCTCCGGGAGCACGGGTAGGCCGAAGGGCTGCGTGCATCTGCAGCACGACATGTGGGTATGCGCCGAGTCGTACGCCAAAAGCGTGCTCGACATGCGGGCGTCGGACCGCTGCTTTAGCGCGGCGAAACTGTTCTTCGCCTACGGCCTGGGCAACGCGTTGTACATGCCATTCGCCGTTGGCGCAACCTCGATTCTCCTGCCCGAAGCACCGACGGCGGCGCGGGTCTACGACATCATCGAACGGCACAAGCCGACCTTGTTCTTCAGCGTGCCGACTAACTTCGGGATGCTGCTGGCCCAGGAAGCCGGGACCCGTGATTTCGATCTCTCCAGCGTTCGATACGCCGTCTCCGCAGGCGAGGCGTTACCCGAATCACTGTTCCGGCGTTTCAAGGAGCGTTTCGGCGTCGAGATCCTCGATGCCATTGGATCCACCGAGTGCCTCCACATGTTCATCGCCAATCGGCCCGGCCAGGTCCGCCCAGGGTCGAGCGGACAGGTCGTCCCCGGATACGAGGCGCGCATCGTCGATGACAACGATCGACCGGTGCCGGTTGGAGAGATCGGCAACCTGTTGATCAAGGGTGACTCGACGTGCGCGTACTACTGGAATCAGCACGAGAAGACCAAGCACACGATCCAGGGCGAATGGATTCGAACCGGTGACAAGTATCATCGCGACGAGGACGGCTTCTATTGGTACGACGGCCGCACCGACGACATGCTCAAAGCCGGCGGCATTTGGGTCAGCCCGATCGAAATCGAAAGCGTGCTGATCGATCACGACGCCGTCCAGGAGTGCGCGGTGATTGGGCGGGACGATGGCGACGGGCTGTCGAAGCCGTTTGCCTATGTGGTGCTGCGCGCGCAGGTGTCGGGCAGCCCGGAGCTGGCGGCGGCGCTGCAGCAGTTCGTCCGCGAGCGCCTGGCCGACTACAAGCGCCCGCGGGGCGTTGAATTTGTGTCGGAGTTGCCGAAGACGGCGACGGGCAAGTTACAGCGCTTCAAGTTGCGCGCGGCCGCCAACGGCTGACCCCAGTTCGACGGCAGTCTATCTATTGGCGGACTTCCGCACGGACGAGCGCGGCGAGGACGCGGTTCTCGTCGTGTGACCCCATACCCCTGGTTGCGGATACGTACAGCTCGCGCGCGCTGCCAGTCACTTTCGTTCGGCCGGCAACGGCTGCCAGCAGGTTTGCCCGCTCGTAGCTGCTGCTGACTCGAGGGGCAGTGCGCAGTACGCCTTCAAGAATCTTGTCGGTCATCGGCTGGTTGACCAGGCGCGTCAGCAGCCGTGAGAGTTCGTACGACGATGAGATCTGCGAGGCCGCTTGGAAGAACGTATCCGCCGAACTGTCGGTAACGCCACCGCGATCGATCAGTTTGAGGAGGGTCTCCGTCTGATCGTGCGAACTGGACATGGTCCCGGCCGACTTGATGGCTTCGGACGCGACGGCATCGGGCAGCGTGCCCGACGCTGATACCGCCGTGAGGACCCGGCGCTGCTCGTACGATGAGCCCATTGACGTGACGAGCGCCATGAATGCCGGCGATGTGGCCGCGGTCAAGCCGCCGCGTTCCGCAACTTCGGTCAGGATCAACGAGCGATCGTAGTTGGAACCCACTGAACCGGCGGCGTCGATCACGGCCGCTGCGAGCGGACCCGACAGCGGCCGCGTCACCATGACCGCATCGAGGGTGCGCCGCTGGTCGTAGTCGCTGCCGATGGTATTGGCCGCGCGCGCAATCAGGACGCGATGCGCATCCGTGACCGCCGGCAGCTTGGCGATCGCCGTGAACAGCGTGGCCTTGTCGTAGTCGGACGACAACTCCGACGGTGCGCGCTGCAACACCCGGCCGACCAGGGCCTCGGAGAGCGGAGCTTGCTTGATGAGTTCGGTGTAGTAGACCCGGCGGACGTAGCTGGAGTCGGCGAGGCGGGAAATCTCCGCGAGCACGGCGTCGGGACCGCCTTGCTTCAAGAACCGGGCGACACGCTCGGGCGCAAACGCGCCGCTGTGTCGAATCAGCTTGTCGATTGCGGCGGCGAGAAACAGCCGGCCTTCGGGTTCCCATTCACGGCGCGAGCCATTCTTCGTGAACGTGCGCTCGATGTGGCCATCGACGCCGCGCAGGTCAACACGCGATGCGAGCAGGATGCCGTCGCTGATCGACAGGCTCGCACCGTCTTCGACCCACGCCACGTCCTTCTCGTCGTCTGTGAGACGGAAGCTGCCGTTCCACTTGACGCTGATCTTGTCGCCGTTGTTGCTCCAGGTCATGTTGCCGGAGCCGCGCGAACCGAGGTCCTGCGCCGGCGGAGGAGGCGGTGGCGGCGGAGGCGGCGGAGCTGAAAATGCCTCGGGCGCCGGCGGCGGCGGAGGTGGAATCGGCGCCTCATTCGCATCGGAGGCCGGCGGAGCCGGAGGTGCGGGAGGTGCCGGTGGCGCGAGCGGAGCGGGCGGCGGCGGAGGAGGAGGGGGTGGTGGTGCCGAGTCAAACCAGTTGCGGAACCACTGCGCCACTTCCGTCGGCGTTGTCGCGTTGTCGATCGTCTTCGGCGGCTCCGCAACAGACGTGCTGATCGGCGCCGGCATCGTCGGAAGGACCGCAGCGTTAATGATCGCCGCCTTCACCACGACGGCCGGTGGCGCTTCGATCGATTCCGGCGACGCGGCGCCGAACGATCCGATGCTGCCAATTATCAGCACGAACACCGCGATCAGCGCCCATGCCGGCGTCGGTTCGTGCATCGCGCGCGGCCGGCCGAGGATGCGTTGCACGCGGCTCAGCAGCGATCCATCAGTGGCCGCGAGCGCGAAGCTGCGCTGGTTCGAAATCGTCGTGAGCTCCGCGAGTGCCGAGACGTAGACCAGCCGATCACCGCAGACCTCGATCGCGAGATCGTCGCAGCAGTGTTCACGCTCGGCCCGCACATGTGACGAGATCCACCACACCGCTGGGTGATAGAAAAGCAGCGTCTCGATCATGGACTGCAGCAGATTGATCAGATAGTCGTGACGATGCACGTGGGCAAGTTCGTGCGCGAGAATGGCGCGCAGCTGGTCTGGCGAGAGGCCCGAGAGGGCCGCCGCCGGCAGCAACACGACCGGCTTGACCCATCCCACCAGCGTCGGAACAACCACCGCGCCCGACTCAACGATCGCGACCACGCGACGCAACTGCAGGCGCTCGGCGATCTCGTCTGCGGCGGCTTCGATCGCGGGCGACACCGCGGCCACGGCGCTACGTGCCAAGCGGCGGGTGACCACCCATCCGCCGAGCAAACGGAGCGACAGCGCCATCACGCCAAGCGCCCAGCCAATCACGACGATGATGAGCGTGCTGGGCCCGAGCGGAGCTGGACCCCAGGTTGACGGAGCGGACGGCAGCGACTGTTGCAATGTCTGTGATCCGCGCAGGCCGCTGACTTCAGTCACCGACTCTCGTGTCGACGCGATAGCTGCAGCCGACGGCGTCTGTGTCTCGACCATCGCCGGGTTACCGGTCGAGAGAGGCTGCTGCGCCATCACCGCAAACGTCGCGACGAAGGTGAGCAACATCGCGCCGAGTGCGGTGACGCCGATGATGTATCGCGTGGACGCGCGCGCCGGTCGCGCAACGCGGAGGACGACGAACGCGGCCAGGCCGAGCAGTGCGCCCTGCCAGAGGAAGTGCAGCAGCGCCGATCCGAGGGCCTGCATCAACGGTTGGCTGGCGAAATCGCGGAGGTCGATCATCACTTTTTCTCCCGATAGTCGTCGATCAACTTACGAATTTCTCGGAGCTCGTCGTCCGACGTGTCCGCGCTGATGGCGCGCATGACCAGTGTGGCGGCCGACCCGCCGAACGCGCGATCGACCAGATCCTTCACCAGCTCGTTCTGGGTCTGTTCTTCGCCGGCCATGGCCTTGTAGATGTGCGTGCGCGACTCTTCGTTGCGTGTGACCAGGCCTTTGTCAGCCATGATTTGCATCAGCTTGAGGGTGGTGGTGTAGCCGGTGTCACCGGCCATCACCTCGTGAACTTGACGGACGGTCGACGGTCCGCGTTCCCAGAGCACGCGAAGGATGGCGAGTTCAGAATCGGTTGGCCGCGGCCGCAAACGTCCCATGGCGCGAAAGTATACGAATCTATTCGTAGATGTCAACGAAAGAGTTCGTAGACCCGTGATTCGCGGGTCTTATTCGGCTCTGAGGGCTTCGGTCGGCTGGATTCTCAGGCCGCGACGCGCCGGACCGATCGCGGCGAGCAAGCCCACCACGATCATGATGATCGACATGGCCGGCAACAGTGGCGTGCCGACCGATCCGAGGAGTTCGCCGCCGCTCGCGAAATCGAAGAGCGCTGCCGCGCCCACTCCAACCGCAACCCCGAGTCCGAGCTGCCACGCCGCCTTCGTGAAGATGCTTCGCAGCAACTGGCCCGCATCTGCGCCCATCGCCGCGCGAATCCCGATTTCTTTCCGCCGTTGCGACACGGTGAACGACATCAAGGCGTAAATACCGGCCGCCGACAGCAACAGGACGCTGATGATGATGAGCGACAGCACCAGCGCGATCAGGCGGAACACCAGCACCTGCTGACGCTCGAACTCCGTGAACGACCACACCGACAGTCGTGCGGTGGGATCGAGGCCGGCCGTCAGCTCGCGCAGACGCGGCGAGAATTCCTGCGGATCGGAACCACGAATACGGATCAGCGCGGTGATCGAGCGCTCATCGCCCCGCAGGGGATGAAACACGATCGGGCTCAGTCGATTGGGATCGGTGCTGTTGGTATACAGGTCCGACATCACGCCGACGATCTCGTACTGAGTCGTCGTATCGAGCGGATCGGTCTCTCGTTCACCCGGCGCGAGGTAGCGCACTCGGCGCCCAATGGCGTTGCTGTCGCCGAGGACCAGGCGCACGAACGCGCGATTCACGACCACGGCCGGCGCGCTCGACGGCAGCGCATCGGTCGCGGCGAGGGCCCGGCCGGCGATGACGCGCGAGCCCAGGGTGTCGAAGAAATCCACCGCGACACGATTGCGCCGCGCGACCGGTGCACCCGATTGCGGAGGAAGCGCGCCATCGACTTCGACCTGCGCACTCGCACCCCCATTCGGCGTCGCCCACGCCGTGGTCACCGCGACCACCGCCGGCTCATCCTGGAGTTTGGCGATCAAATCTCCGGTGAGCTTTGAAAATCTGGCCGAGGACTCGCGCGCGTCGTCCGCTCGTGCCAGCACTTCCGGCGCGTCGGGATCGGGCGCCACGACCGCTGCCAGGAACGGCTGCTCGTCGAACGCCGGCAGCGTCATCGCGCTCTGAATCCCGGTCCATCCCGTCGCGACGGCTGCGGGGAGACCTCCCACCGCGAGCGCGACCTGCGCGACGATCAGGATCGTCCAGGTGCGTCCGAGTTGGAGGCCGCTGCCACCGCTTCCGTGTTTCAACGTCGACTGCATTCGCCGTCCGGTCGCGTGCAGCGCCGGGATGATGCCGGCGATGGCCGCGGCAAGAATCGCGAGGCCCACGGTGTACGCGACGGCGCCCTTGGTCATGCCGGCGTCGACGAAATAGGGAAGGCCGCCACCTTCGGTCGCCATGATCGCGTGCCCTTGAGCCAATCCGATCTGCGCGAGGACCAAACCCAGCACCGAGGCTCCGCCCGACAAGACGAGCGCCTCGATGAATAGCTGCCCGACAATCCGGCGGCGGCTGGCACCGAGCGCCGTTCGCACCGCGATCTCGCCTTGACGCGTCGCCGTTCGCGCGTAGATCAGGACCGCGACATTGACCGCCACGATCACGATCAGGATGCTGACAATCGCCTGGATGCTTGCGAACCACCAGCCGGTAATGCCCTGGATGTCGAGAATGGGATGCGCGTAGGGCATCACGCGCGGTTCGAGCTTGCCGTTCACCTCTGGGAACTCGGCCGCCGCGCGCTTGCCAAGCGTCGACAATTCCGCCTGGGCCTGCGCCATCGTCACACCGTCGCGCAGACGCCCGAATGCGAACACCGGCGGTCCCTGTCCGCGTTCGTACGCCAGTGTGTTCGTCGAGAGCGGCGTCCAGTACTGGTGATGGATCGGGAACGCGTACTTCGCCGGCATCACACCAACGATGGTGTGGACGATGTTGCCGACACGAATCCGGCGGCCGACGATCGAGCCGTCGCCGCCGAAGCGTGATTGCCACGCATCGTGACCGATGACGATCACCGGAGCGGCGCCGTCGGCTTCGTCGGCGTCGAGCAATGGACGTCCGAGAAGCGGCGGCACTCGTGTGAGGCGGAACGCCGATGCCGTCATCTGCGCGATCTCGACCGGCTCTGCCGAGCCACCTTCAATGATCAGGTTGCGCCCCAGGGTCCGGAACGCGCTGATGTCGGTGACCGTCGTCATCTCCCGCCGCCAGGTGATGAAGTCGTGCATCGACCGCCGGGCTTCGTTGTTGGTCTTGAGATTCCAATTCTCGAGCGCGACCACGCGATTCCCCTCCTCGACGGGGAGCGTGGCGTAAATGTACGAAGTGAAAAACGCGAAGAAGGCAGCGCCGATGGCAATGGCGACGGTCAGTCCGACGCCGCCGATTGCAGACAACCCCGGATACTTCACCAGCATCCGCGCGCCGAGCTTGAAGTCGATGCGCGAATCATCCAGCCACCGGAACCCGCGTGCATCGCGCTGGTGTTCCTTGGCCTGCTCAACACCACCGAACGCGCGCCTCGCCGCAAGACGGGCATCGTCCCGGCTCATGCCGGTGCTGACAAACTCGTCCTCGAGCAGCTGCAAGTGCGAAGTGATTTCCCGCGACAACTCAGCTTCGGCCGAACCGAGCCGGAAGAACGCCAGCAGGCGGAAGAAGAAGCGACGAATGTGCGTCATGGTGGAGCGTCGCGGACCCGGAAGGGTCGCACACGCTCCACTTGGACGTCAAGTGGAAGTAGAAGGTTCCAGCGGTTGCCGGCAGGAACTAACGTTCCGCGACGCGAGTGTTCGGGGCGCGGCCCTGCTGAATCTTCTCTTTCAGCCTGGCGATGAAGCGATTCGCGACCGCGGGCTCGTAGCCGCCGGCGCGGAAAGCATCGGACCACTGCTGGTCCGACAGGCGGCCCAGCAGGTTGCTCGCCCATGCCACTTCATCCGGCGTGATGCGGTCGCGGACGAGATTCTTATAGATCCCTGAATACGCGAAGTCGACTTTTCCGTCGCGCACACCGAGGATGTACGGTGCTTTCTCGAACGACTCGGGATGACCCTTCCGCGGGGAGATCGGATTCGTATCGCCAAGTGCGGCCCCGAGGTCCCGGGTGACGTACCACTGTTCGATCAGATCGCCGTTGCGATGTTCATACAGCGAGTTGTTGCTGTTCTTGAGGTCGGTGCTGTTGAACATCATCAGCATCACGATCAAACCCTGATAAGGCTTGGTGCCGACAAAGGGATTGTCTTCCCATTTGAAGAAGCCCGTCTCTTTCAGTGAGGGATCCTTGAGGCGGAACCGGCCACCGGTTTCCACGCGCGTACCGAAGTCGTCTTTCAGGTTGAAGGCACGCAGGAAATAAATCGGCGGCTGGCGATAGCCAACGCCGGTGAGCAGTCGCGATAACGCGACCTCGACCGGGCCCTCCGGATCGAGTCCGCCCGGGTAAGGCTGTTTGACGCTCCACTCCCGTCCCTTTGCGTCTTTGACCGTCAAGCCGAGATTGACGCCAGTGTGTTTCCGTTCGACCAGGGTGTAGACGCCGTTTGGATCCGGAGCATGCTCGGCACCCCACGGGCCGTAAAAGAGATCGCGTGTAGCCAGATCGGTCGGCTCGACCCAGAGGCTGGCGCCCGCCATCTTCGGCGCGGCCTGCGCCTTCGGCACCTTGACGCCCGCGCAGGCGCCGGTCAGCACCGTGGCAAGCGCAAGCGTCGCAAATATTGAAGTGCGGCTCATCATCAACTCTCCTCGCTACGGCGCGAACGGCACCAGCGTGTTCTTCTTCGTGATGCGCGACAGTGCGAGCGGATCCTTGAGCCGGAACAGGTAGGTCCAGCCTTCGACGCCGTGGGCGATGTCCACCATTGCGAACGTCTCTCGCCGCGTGTGGAACCGGAACCCCGCCCCGTAGGAGCGTTTCTCGAAATTCAGATCCTTGGTGTTCGCGGCGACGTTGCCCGCATCGCCGAAGAGCGCTAGATCCAGATGCGTCATCAACGCCAGTCGCACTTCGGCGTTGGCGAGCACCATGTTGTCGTCGCGGAAGCGGTAATCGGTAAATGAACGCAGCGAATTGGCGCCGCCAAGTCCCGGCTGCAAATAGAACGGCACCGAGCGGCCGGCCTCAACATCCGACCGAATCGCCCATCCGTGCAGGGCCAGGACGATGCGGCCGCCAGCGATCGGCACAAAGGCCGCAGCCTCACCCTCGTAGCGATTAAAGGTGTTCTCGCCGCTGGTGCGATCGTCGTAGTGAGTGCCGACGCCGCGCAACACAATGCCGCTGGTGGGATGACCCGGAAAGTCCCGCGTGTCGACGGTCACGGACACTTCGGAGGGAATGAAAGTGCGCTCGTCGTTGAGGCCTCGTAACAGGGCGCCATCAACGTAGCGCGAACTCGGATTCATCCAGCCGACCTGGCCCTCTACATCCATCCAGCGAAACGGACGAAGCGTCGCATACGCGGTCAACTGAGTCGACTTGATGCTGTAGTGCGAGAGCCTTTCCAGCACAGTGGGATCCGAAGCTTGGAATTCACGTGACTTGAAGTCGCGGC